>Ga0209542_10004057_pt1 | contig 30536 bp, 52 predicted proteins | sample RifCSPhighO2_01_FD_184028 | JGI IMG/M metagenome (GOLD analysis project Ga0209542, IMG submission 184028) | Soil microbial communities from Rifle, Colorado - Rifle CSP2_plank highO2_0.1 (SPAdes) (version 2) | ecosystem: Environmental > Terrestrial > Deep subsurface > Rock core/Sediment ... | reverse complement strand
CTCTTTGTGTATCAATAGTTCTTCCTAATAATGATGATCCATACTTATATTTATAAGCAGTATGATAACTTTCTATCATACTTCTTCTATGATAAGTAGCCTCATCATAGTATTTTTTCATTTTCTTTCTATAAAAACCTCTTTTTACATTCTTTCTAGGTTTAATAATAGTAATTATATCTTTATCATAACAATACTTATGTATCTTTTCAGAATCATAAGCTGTATCTCCTACTAATTTAAGTATCTTATTAGGAATTCTATTAAGTAAATACTTAAAGTCTTTAACATCATGAGAATTCTTAGATCTTATTCTTAAACTAAGTATTTTCTTTCTTCTAGTTTCAATAACAGAAGAAAGCTTTACAGGACATCTTATTATGTTCTTCCTATCTATCCTTTTTATATAATGTAAGCTAGGATTAGCCCTACTTAAGGTAGTACTATCTATAGCTGCTACCTTAATAATATTACTAGGAATAGTTAATGAAAACAATAATTTCCATAAGTAAAAAGGCATTCTTTTTCTCATCTTACATAAAGCAGAATAACTAGGAACATCAAAACCTAAGCTTCTAAGAAGCTTAGAAGCTCTCCTAAAGGAAAGCTTACATGCTTGTTTAATAAATAAAGCAAGCATATGAAGATACAATTCATACTTCTTAGGACCATATTTATGAAGAAATCTAGGTGCATTTGCTTTTCTTAATAAACGATTAATTTTATTTACTAGTTTAACTTCTCTTTTTTCATTCATTGGGTAGACTCCTCTTCAACCACCATTATAATGTTGGGGGGGAGTCCTCCTTAAAAAAGATTTTCAACTAGGCCATACAATACCCTAAATTTAATAAATACAAAACACTTTTGATGCTTATGTTTAAAGTCTTTACAACAGAAGAGTTTGATAAAGATTTTGATAAATTAGATAAATCTGAACAAATAAGAGCTGTAAAGGTTATAAAACAACTCAAAGAGCAAGGAGATCAAGTAGGAAAACCATTATCTGGACTCTCTTTCTTTAAGGAAAAGAGACTTAATGGAAAAAGATTATATTTTCTAGTTTACAAAGATATCTCTATAATTTTAGCCTTAACAATTAGCGATAAAAAAGCTCAACAAGTAACCATTAACCAAATTTTAGTAGACATTGCAGAATATCAGAGGTATGTTTATGAAACTTTAAGAAAAAGAGATTTGATTTAATTTTCTTTCCACTCTTTTATTCTACCATGCTTTATATCTTCTAAGCCTTTCTTTATTTTTCTAACTAGTTCTTGGTCTACTTCAGATTCTTTTTTTAGCTTCTCAAATTCTTTCTTTGGTATTGTTACCGTTTCCATTTTATTATTAAAGATAAGCTAATTTATATAATTTCCGATTCTTAAAAGCATTATTATAAAGAAGTATATAATCTAAAATATATAAAAGAAATTGCTTGATACTTAAAATATAACTTTAAATAATTTAAAATCTTGGTTATTAAAATGGTTAAAGATGATTATGAAATTAAATTTTGGAAAGATTGGTTATATGCAGACAGTCTGAAAAGACAAGATATGGTAAAGAACTTACCAATTACTAAACAAGTTTGGAAGCTGCATAAATTACCAAGAAAAGAATATCATTTCGCATCAGCACTAAACGGTTATTTTGAAGACTTAGTGAATGCAGTTTATACCAAAATTAGGCTTGAGGAAGACAAGAAAAAGCCGAAAAGGTAATAATAGAAACCTTCTTATATAAGTTAATATACTAAATGTATATATTTATACTAATCAAACATACAAAATGACTCAAACAATGCAAGTAAAAAGAAAAGAATCTATAAGTCATTCTCCCAATTTAAATACAGTATTAATGGTAGAAGAAATTCTAAAAGAAGCAAATGAAATAATTACAATAGCAGAATTAAAAAGAAGACTTCCAAAAAAAGTCATGCACCAAACTTTATTACAGATTCTTGATTATTTGCAATTAAGTGGAAAAATTATTATGGGTACAAAAGGGATTTTATGGATATTCACAGAAAGAAAAGAAATTGAAGAGTTAATTAAAAAAGGCACCGAGTTATGAACAAACCAATAAGAGCAGTTCTAATTGGACAAGCAGACTCTGATTTTAAGAAATTAAATGAAATAGTTGGCCAACAAGAACTAGAAGCTATTGCTGATTTTTATTATAAAATCTTGGAAAGTCATGGGCAAAATAAAATTAGATGGGCACGTGCATACAAGATCTTATAATAATCATCATTTAAAAGGTATTAATCCTGGTGTGATTATAAATTATGCTTTTGGTGCTAACTTAGACATCCTTATTATTGTAGATATTAATGGAGAATAATCTATATGAAAATTTGGTTAGTATGTCTTATTACGTAATGTATAATTCTTTAGGAACTTTGAATTCTTTATCAGAAAACACTATTTCTTCACATTGGGATATAGCCTTCTTGCAGATAGTGGTCATATAAACATATTTACTGGCAACTTCTTTGCTCTTAATAGAAGAACCATATCTTGCGCTTTCTCTTTTGTCTACATCTGATTTTTCTTCTTTATCTCTATAAACTGTTATTCTGTCAATAAACTCATCATCATATTCTATAAGATTGTTGTCTTTAGCATATCTTAGAAAAGTTGCAGTACACTTTTGGCTTCTGCTTTCTATACTGAATTTTGATAAGATAGCAAGAGCGCAATAGTAAAGAGTATAATACCATTCTTCTGGGATCTTATAATCAAACCCCTTTTCCTTATAAAAATCACAAAGTTCCAAGTTTGTCTTTGCTTTGGCAAGATACTCTCTTGCCTTTTTGTCATCATGAGGAATTATAATCAAACCTTTATGCTTTTTTCCTTTTTTCTCATCATTTCTTGCGTTGACGAAGCAATCTTTGACTTTTTTTGTCATCATTTTTTAATTAGACTCCTTATGAATTTAATAAATCTTTCCTGCCCAAATAACACAACTCCTTTTCTTATTGCATCAAGGAACGCCTTATTTAGATTTTCAAGTTCTTGTTTTAATTCTGCTGGTGTAAAATTTATGGCATGAATTTTTTTCATTTGAGTTTTTTGTATTTTTTTTATAAATTCTTCAATTTCTATAAACTTGTTTTTGTTAGAAACTACCCCTAAAATGTCAACGTCCTTAGCTTCCTTTGGTGAGTTAATTATGCTTCCATAGAGCAAAAGAAAATCTACTTTGTTTTCAAGTTCTGTAAAATTACTCAGCCATCTTTGGTTTTTTAAGGCCTCCACAGTTAAGGATAATGCAAGATTTTTTTCTACAAGCGGATTATCCCAGTTTAAGTTTATACTGTAGGTGTTTGTCTTTCCAGAGCCAATTTTGGAAAGAATAATAAACTTTTCAGACTGCATTTTTTTAAGGAGTTTCCATGTTCCTACTCTACTTAATCCAATTTCTTTTGCTAAAAAGGTTATTGTTGGCTTTATTGTAAAGTCTTTCAGTAAGATTTGCAAAATCCTTGAACCTGATTTGTTCTGCTCCATTTTAACTGTTTCCTTTTGGTTAATAGTTATTAACTTATTGTTAATAGTATATTTAAATGTTTCGGTTTGTAGAATTTAATGAAAATAATTCTTAAAAGCATTATTATAAAGAAATTATACAGAATATACTAAATAAGATCAGCTAACCACTACCTATATTTCTGAAAGAATTCTTCCCTAGTCATTCTTATTTCATCAAGTATACCTTTTAATAGCCCTCGCTTTATATCTTTATTGCTATGTATAGGTACAACAGTAGTCCTGCCATCAGCGTGTCTATAAAATCTATGGCTTCCTTTCTGTCTTATGCATTGAAATCCTTCTTTTTCTAAAAACTTGCACAATTCTTTAGAAGACAATAAAGGGAGCTTCATTATACCACAATTTCTTGTACACCAACGAACTTAGCATTCTCTTCATATATTTTTTCTTTTCTTTCTGCTCCCACTTCTAGACATAATTCAATAGCCTCTCTTATGTTTTTCATAAGTTCATCAAGTGTATCCCCTTGACTTAGGCAACCTTGTAGTTCAGGTACTTTACCTATATAACCGCCATCCTCATCCTGTTCGATTAATACATGAAATTTCCTTTCCATTTTTACACAATTATAATCATAGTTGATAGTATTTATTAATGTTGTGGTGACTCTGCGCCAAACACAAAAATCATAGATTTTTGGCATTCATTTTACTTAGACTTACTTCAAATTATTGAAGAAAAGGTTTAAATAACTCCCATAGCCAAATATACAAGGGTGAGCTGAGCGGGAAAAGTAGTAATACCTAGTACTAAGGGGATTTCAAGGCTCTTTGCTAGATGAGTCCACACCCCCAACCATTTAGACCAATCTAAAATATGAAAAGAAAATGCAGAGCTTGTGGTGATATGTACAGAACTGAAGATGCATATATAAAAATAAAGCTTAATCACAAAGACATAGAAGCAATTGAAGATTTATTTTTTTGTCAGGTTAGCGAAAATGATCGTAAGAAGATCTCGTCAAAATTAAACAAAGTCTGGATTCAAATATGTGATGAAGAAGAAAAATGGAAGAAGAAATAAAAGTGCTTAGAAACTCTAAAATATACAAAAGATTATTAGAATTTGAGCAAAATATATCCAAAGACAAAAAATACACTAGAGCAGATCTAGGATTCTAAGACTTTCCTTCTGATCATATCTATTGTTCTTTGCTGTTTGTCTTGGGGAGTATTATTTATATGAATTATGCATTACAAAACACAAAAGATTATATCTCTATACTTTGCATTAATTACCGTAATGATATTTGAATCGAAAGATAAAAATAATACAATAATTAGGTTAACAGAAGAAAGATGGAATCACATAAAGACAGAACATCCTGACGTTAAAATAGAAGATATAAAAACTACCATAGAAAGTCCAACAAAGATAACATCAAGTAAATATGATCAAGAAGTTAAGTGGTATTATAAATATAATAAACAAATCAAAGAATATTTGATGGTATCAGTAAAGTATTTAAATGGAGAAGGCTTCATAATAACATCCTTTTATGTAAGGAAAATAAAATGAGAAAAAAAATGATTATACATTATGATCCCGAAGGAGATTTCCTAGAAGTAAGATTTGGGTCCGTAACACCTTCATATTACGAAAATATAGGGGATGATATATTTGAGAGACGAGATAGGGGAAGTAAAGAAATAAAAGGTTATGCAATATTTAATGTTAAAAAAAGAAAGATAAATGAATTAAAGGATATTGAAGTAGATATCCCTTCTTTAGCACAGTAATAAAATTATGCTAAATTTAAAAGCACGCCTTTCCTAAAAGATTTAGTAATTTCCTTATATAACCTTTCATCAGAATCTTTCAAGTTTTCAAAAGCATATTTTAGTTTTTCATCAACAAATTTTACTTTGCATTCCATTCCAAGTCTTTTCTATCTTTGTACTTTAATAATAATTGAGGATTCCATATATATATCACATAACCATCATTATCATAAGCAATTTTATGAATACTTTCCAAATATTCAATTATAACTTGAAATGTCTGCCACATAACCTTCTTTGGTAAACTTTTGAAGAGATCTGTTTTTTTATATTCGCCAGAATTTCTTTCTATAAATTTCTCTACCATCAATACTGTTTGAAGATTTGGACTTCTAGCAATATCATTGCTTTCTATATACAATTTTTCTTTCTTGACTGTTTGACTTTCCATGTTATTAATTATATCAATTGATATTACTATTTAAATCTTTTGTTTTCAATGTAAAAGCATTATTATAAAGAAGTATATAAAATATAAAGAGTATCCTTTGATTTTGAAAAAAGGCGATTTAATTAAAGAAATAAAAGATAAAAAAGAAGTAATTTTGAATATAATTAAAACAGGAGTTATATTAAAAGGAGAGTCCATTTTTGTTGTAATGATAAAAAATGCCAAGCTCTAAATTTAAGATAAGTTTAATGTTCCCAAAGGTTTTGGAAATTTGTGGCTATTTATATGAAAAATCCAGAATAGAAAGGTTTAAATATTGTTAAATATACTTTATAATATCAATAAATATTGTTAAATATACTTAAATGATAAAAGAAACGATTTATGAATATTGGGATAAAGAATTGCCAGAAGTTTTCCCAAGAGAAGTTGAAACAGATTCTAGTGATTTGATAAATGATGTGGTAGGAATAAGAAGATGTGGAAAGACTTTTATGATGTTTAGTAAGATAAGGGAACTCTTAAAAAAAGTTAATAAAAAATCTACGATTTACATAAATTTTGAGAATAGAAAACTTTTTCCATTAAACACAAATTATTTTAATGAGATTATAGAATTTATTCATTCGGAGAAACTTTTAGAAAATGGGAAAGTCTATTTATTTTTAGATGAAGTTCAAAAAATAGATGGTTGGGAAAAATTTGTAAGAAGCATTTATGATGAATTTAAAGGAAAAATTAAAATTTTTGTTTCTGGTTCTAATGCAAGCTTATTGAGTAAGGATTATGGAACTTTATTAACTGGTAGACATTTATCAAAAACTTTAATGCCTCTCTCTTTTAAAGAGTTCTTAAAATTTAAAGATTATAAAATTGGAAAAGTTTTAATTGAAAAAGATAGGGCAAATATAAAGAAGTTTCTTGAGGAATACTTAACTTTTGGAGGTTTTCCAGAAGTTGTTCTTTCAGAAGAAAACAAAGAACAGATATTAAGTCAATTATTTAATGACATTCTTTCAAGAGATATTTTAAGCAGAAATGTAAGAAAAGAAAGTATTTTAGAAGAATTTGCTTATTACCTTTCTGGAAATGTTACTTCTTTGCTTAGTTTTAATAAAATGTCTGATTATTTTAAGTCTAGAGGTATAAAAGTTTCTGTTCCAACTTTGGAAAGCTATTTTGGATTAATAAAAAATTCTTTCTTATTTTTTGATAATCTTATTTTTTCATATAAAATTAAGGACCAATTCCAAAACCCAAAAAAGATTTATTGCATTGACAATGGGATTTTTAATTTTATTGGATTAAAATTCAGCAAAGATTATGGAAAAATGTACGAGAATTCTGTTTTCTTAAAATTAAAAAAAGAATCTTTTGATAATAGGTTAATTAACATCTTTTATTGGAAAAATATTCTGCATGAGGAAGTAGATTTTGTTGTAAATGAAGGATTAAAAGCAAAACAATTGATACAAGTTTGTTATAATACTGAAAACTTAGAAACTAAAAAGAGGGAGATTAAAGCTTTGATAAAAGCAAGTGAAGAGTTAAAATGTAGTAATCTTCTTGTTATTACAAAAGATTACGAAAATGAAGAAAAAATAGATAATAAAAAAATTAAGTTTGTTCCATTGTGGAAGTGGTTGCTAGAGTAATATTAATCTAGCTCAAAAAATAAAACACTAATCATTCTTGTTTAACAAATATGCCTTTTTTAAATGCCTTTAGATATTCTAATTGTACTTTAACAATTCTTTGTCCTATGTCAGAACCACTTTCAACTTCTTTAATTAACTCATCTCTATCCATAAATCTATGACTAGCACTATCAAGAGATACTTTTAATTTTGACGGAGCTTGCCTAAGTCTTTCTATAACAATTGTTATTTTTAGTTTCTCTAATTTAATTTTATCTAATTTAACCATATTACATCTAACCTCTTAGTAACTTAATATAAAAGGATTATTATAAAGAAGTATACAGGATATACTAAATATAACTTTAAATAATTTAAAGTGTTATTTATTAAAATGGTTAAAGATGATTATGAAATTAAATTTTGGAAAGATTGGTTATATGCAGAACACTTAAAAAGATTAGATATGGTTGAAAAGTTACCTATTACTAAATCAATCTGGAAAATGAAAGATTTACCAATCAAAGAACAGTCATTTACTTTAATGTTAAATAGTTTCTTTGAAGACCTAGAGTCTGCAGTTTATACCAAAATAAGATTAGAAAAAAACAAAAAAAGAAGTAAAAGCAAAATCTCTTCATGTAAGGGTAAACTAAATCTAGTTTAAACTCTTATCAATAAAAATAGAAAGATTTATAAACATTCACTAATAATGAATAATTATTCACTTTAAATGAACAATGATATCAAAAAACCCAAAAAAGATAATACTTTATTTATTAAGGAATTTAGAATTATCTAATATAAATCAAATTTCAAGAAAATTAGACATTAGTGTTGGAAGTGCCTTTAAAATTCTTAAAAGTTTAGAAGAGAAAAATATTGTTTTACCTTCTTATCTAGGCAATGCTAAATATTATCAAATAAACTTAAAGAATGAAGAAGCCAAAAAATTATGCGAGTTAATTTTATTAGAAGAAAAAAGAACACTAAAAGGATATGCTAAACTATATTCAGACGAATTGCAGAAATTTAATGAAGCAGAGACTATTATCTTATTTGGTTCTGTTTTAGCTAATAAAGATTTTAATGATGTTGATGTGTTATTTGTAGCTAATAAGCCAAAAGAAGTTGTAAAGTTTTGTTTGGAATTATCAAAAATAAGAACAAAACCAGTTGTTCCTTTGATTTTGAAAAAAGGCGATTTAATTAAAGAAATAAAAGATAAAAAAGAAGTAATTTTGAATATAATTAAAACAGGAGTTATATTAAAAGGAGAATCTATCTTTGTTGAAGTGATACAAAATGCCAACCTCTAAATTTAAGCTTGAATGGTGTCTTGAAAGTGAGAAAAGAATGAAGAAAATTAATCCTAGTAACAAACTTTCTAAAGAACATATAGAAAAAGCAAAACATAATTTAAAGGCGGCAGACTATAATGTAAAAGGAAATTTTGATGATTGGGCTGTGTCACAATCTTACTATGCAATGTATCATGCACTTTTGGCAATTTTGTTTAAAAAAGGATTTGAGTCTAAAAACCACGAATGTACTATTAACACTGTTGAATTTTTGATAGAAGCTAAAGAAATTAGTATAAGCATGAGCGATCTATATTTTATTAGGACAACAGAGCAGATGACAACTAAAGATGCTAAATCTTTAAGAGAAGAATTTCAGTATGGAACTAAGACAGATGTAAATAAAGTTTTGCTTGCCGAACTTCTGCAAAAATCTAAAGAAATTGTTGAAAAAATAGAAATAATGTTGAATGATATGTAAACTTATCTTACCAGTCATTCAGAAATATTTAAAAAATCATAGCTTCATTGTCAGGAATTCTTGTTAAAAGAGGCTTTTCTTTTGGACATTTCTCTCTAGCTTCTTTATAGACTTTCTTAACATCATGCCCAGAAGCTACTATTTTATGCCCACAAATAGCAACCCATTGCCCTAAGTAATTACTAACATTAGCCTTCAAGTAAAATTGGTAATTATCATCAGATTTCATATAATTATTAATCAGTCTAAATTTACATAGTTTCCGATTCTTAAAAGCATTATTATAAAGAAGTATACAGAATCTACTAAAAAGAACTAAAATAATAGATAGATTTATATACTAAATAACAATTAATTATGTGTATGAATATTAGTAAGGAAGATATCTTGAAGATAAATAAAGAATTTGGAGGTAACTTAAGAAGTGATTCAAGTCTTGAATATGCAATAGAACTTAAAAAAAATAAAAAACTAGGGCAATATAAAAAATTAGCATACCTTCTAAGAGCAATACTTGTAGATCACCCATTTTCAGATGGTAATAAAAGAACTGCTGCCTTTATTGTATTGGCATTTGCAGAAGTTCACAATAAAAAAGTTAATAAAGAAATATTATCATATCAAATAGTATCTATTGCAAAAAATAATATAACTGATATAAGAAATATAGAATGGAGATTAAGAAATGCAATCATCTGAAATTAAAAAAATAATAAAGAAATATCATGATGTATTTGAAGCTCTAGAAAATTATGACAAAACAGGATTACTTCCTTCAACTAGAAAAAGAATAGACATAACTTTGTCAGTTAAAACTATAAATAAACTTAAAACTATTAAAGAAAAAACTGGAAAGGCCATATCTCAAATAATTGAAGAGAAAATTTAACATAAAGGCATTATTATAAAGAATTATACACTACTTCAATACAATAAATCATATTTTTATATATTAAAATATTCTTAAGAAAGTAATGGCAAAAAAGAGGTTAAAGAGATCATTATTATTATTACTTTTAACTACTCTAGTAGTAATATCAGTAAGCTACATTCTTCCAAAAAGTAATATAACAACTAATGCTGTAACAAAAAGCCCAGCTACAAATAATATAACAATAGCAAACTGGAACTTACAAATTTTTGGCCAGTCTAAAGCAGATAATGAAGAATTAATGAATAAATATAAAGAAATAATAAAAAAATATGATATTATTTTTGTTCAAGAAATAAGAGATTCTTCAGAAACAGCATTTCCAAAGCTATGCAATTTATTAGAACATTATAAATGTAAAACAAGCTCTAGAGCAGGAAGATCATCATCAAAAGAACAATATGGGATAATTTATAAAGACAATATAGAAATATCTAATTTCATAGATTATAATCCAGATAATAAAGATAGATGGGAAAGACCACCAATAAAAGTAACATTTACAATAAAAAATTATGAATTAACAGCTTATAACATACATACCAAGCCAGAAGATGTAAAAAATGAGCTTAACTACTTACAAAATATAGTTGAAGATAAAGGTAATGTAGTTATTCTTGGAGACTTAAATGCAGATTGTAATTACTACAATAACATATTAGAAACTCAATTTGATTCATGGAACTGGATAATTAATGATTCAGAAGATACAACAGTTTCTAATACTAATTGTGCTTATGACAGAATTATAATGAATCAAGATTCATATAAAGAATACTTAACTTATGGAATATATAAAGAAAACATTAACTCAGATGTATCAGATCATTACTTAGTATATTTTTCTATAGCATTATCATAGTAATATAAATATTACTCTAATACAGGATATTTCTTAACTAACTTTGTTTTCATCCAATATTTTCCAAATCCAAAAGTCCTTCCAGCATTTGCCTTAATAATTCCAATTAAAACAATTAAATAAATAATATGTTCATCTAAAATAGGATTAGTTTTTGGAGGAAGAGCAGCAAGCCACATCAATGAAAATAAAACAATCCCCGAAAAAGATGCAATTTTAATTCCAATTCCAAGTATTAAAGCTAATCCAATCAATAAAATTCCTAACATAAATAACCAGTCTATAATAGCATGACCAGCTAATGCTTTAAAGACAATTGCAAAAGGCCCATGAGTTCCCATTTTTAAAAATCCTTCAGTAGGAGATATTCCAATTAACCAAGACTTATCTTTAGCAGTACTAAATCCCAATCCTAATAATTTATCAAAAAAAGGCCATAAAAGTATCCAACCTAATCCTATTCTTAATATTGCCCAAACATAACTAGTTTTATCTTTTTGCACAGTTAATTTCTTTTTCATGTTTTTAAGGCCTTCTTTTATAATTCATTCTATCTCTATTAATTGCATAATTCCTGTAAATAAAGAATATAATAAATAAAACAATTCCCACAATGATATAACCAAACAAATTAGTTTCAGGAGGACTTTCACTTACAACAGCAGCTTTCTTCAAAAATAAAGGACTTCCAACCCCACCCCTTCTTATTAATAAAGTCTTATTATCTTCATCACTTAAACCTTGGTTATCAGTAGCAACTAATTTTAAAATATAAGTTGTAGGATTTCCAACCATAACACTCGGAGTAAATGTTCCAGCACTTCCACATCCTAAATTAATAAATCCTTGCTGATCTCCTATAATATCATAGCTCCAACATAAACTACTTCCTGGTAAACTGCCTTGTTCAGGATCATTACCAATTCCAGCATAATTTATAGGATTATTTACATAAAAAGAGCTTTCTATAGGCTGTATAATACTAGCTGTAGGAGGTAAATTAATAGGTTGGCAGTTCCCATCAGGTTGACAAGCTAATCCATTTGGACATCCACATTGTTGACATCTATTCTCAAGTACACCATTATTACAGAATAATGGTAGATTAGTACTACATTGTCCGTATAATGTACCATCACTACAAGTTTGTTGTTGTACAAACTCATAAGCCCCCACATCAACAGCAGGTCCTTGAGGAACAGTAGTCCCATCCAGATCTCTAGTTAATCCAACATTAGTCCCTCTATTAATAGCATTACTATTAGATTGTAAATGAAAATTAAAAGAACTAGGATTTACAAAATTAGGAGTTAATCCAACTCCATGTTGTTCATATCCTGTAGCAGCATAATATTGTCCATTTTGAACTTGAGAAGCAGTATAAGAAGTACTCCCGTATCTAATATCTACAGTATTCCCAAAATAAAGATTATGGTCAATTGTATGAGTTAATATATTCCCACCTTGGTCAAAGAACATTCCTTTATTATTAGAAAAGAAAATATTATTCTTAATAGTAATAGGTACAGAACTTCTTATTGCTAATCCACCACTATCACTTCCTACATTATTGTAAAATACATTATTATAGATCTTATTGTTTAGACCTGGAACACTACTAAAACTTCCTCCCCTTGCATTATTATAAAACAAATTATAAGCAATTATATTATTAAAAGCTCTATCCTCAAGTACAAAACCAGCACTTTCACAATCATGACTTTTAACATACATTACTCTAGAATTAGAAGTTAGAGTATCTATTCTAATACAAGAAGCAGGATAATCTATAAATCCCCTAATATTATGATTAAATTCTCCTCCAATTACATCTATATTAGAAGAACTATCTATCATCAATAATCCATTACCCCAATTATGATGGCTATGGAAATTAGTAACAGTAGCAGTATTAACAATAGTAAAGCTTATTCCATTCCCTTCTGCAATAGGATATTCTCCATTATATGAAGATTCTCCATTATTTACAACAATATTATTAGCTATTCTAAATTGAATTCCTTCTCCTTTATTATAAGTAGCTGTAAAGTTATTCAAAGTATGATAAGAGCTAGGAGTTCCTCCATTATCATCACCCAGATATCCATATTGAATATTATTCTCAGCCCTGCAATTATTAAATACATTATTATTACCTCTTACCAGATATCCATTTCCACTATTATTTCTAGAAATTACATTATTTAACTCTTGATTATTAGAATAAGTAATATAACCGGCAGTTATAGCATTTTCTAATATAAAATCACTATATCTAATATAATTCTTATTCCCATTTAAAGCATAAGAAGAAGTAGCATGAATTATAGGGTTAGTTCCAGATGAATAAGATCCATAAGATATATAATTAGCAGCAGTTCCAGCAGTACTAGGATGTAGTTCTCCATTCCATATATCATTTTTCTTAAATAAAATAATATCTCCAGGACTAAAAGCCCTAGTATTAACTTTATTTAGAGTCTGCCAAGGTTGAGTTATAGTTCCAGCATTATTATCATTTCCAGTAGAAGAAGAAACATAGTAAGTAGCAGCATCAACACTATAAATCATTAAAACTAGAACTATGACCCAAAGTATCTTTTTCATTATAACCTCTTTTATTAAATTACTAAAAAGATTTTATATAAAAGCTTTTCTACTTAACACTTATAGACATAGACTTTACTAAATTCTTTAATTAAAGTCATATTTTTAATATAGTCCCTTAAATTATTATTAATTCTTTCAAAAGCTAAATCATCAATAATTAAATAACAACTTTTTATTTTACTTAACTCTTCAAATTTGATAAAAGGCTTATTTGTATAAACATCAAAACTTTCATTATAAATATCTATATCTCTTCCACTTAAACTAAACTTTAATCCATAATCTACTTTTCCTAGATAAATTTCACTCAAAACAGGATAAGAATCAATTATAACTTCATCATTTAGATTTTCCTTGACAAATAAATAAGCTTCTTTAAAATTTGGTTGTGGAGTTAAAGCTTCCAACTCATAATTAGTCTTAGGAATAAAAGTAAACCCATTAATTAAAACAATAGTAGTTAAAATTATCATTATAATATAGCTAAATTTCTTAAAGTAATCAGAAATAAAATTAATTAAATAAGCAGCAAATATAAACAATATAGGAAGTATAAAAAATAAATATCTATAATGCAATAAAAAAACAAAGAAACTTATTAATAAAATTGGAACAATAAATGAAATAAATAAAAAACTTGATTTCTTAAATAATTTTAGCGAAACTAAAATTCCAACTAATGAAAAATAAAATAATATTTCATGACTAAATCTTAAGAAATAAATATACTTTAAGAAATAATTTATATAAATATAACTATAATTCCAAAAATTCTTAATTATTAAATAACCTATAGGAATTAAAAATACAAATATAGGAATTAAAAATTTCTTTGTAAATATAAACTTAAAATATTTAAAGTTTAAAATAAAATAAACAAAATAAATTAAAATTAAACTAAATCCTAAAATATTGCTCAATATAGTTGCTATAGTAAGAATTAAAGCTAAAATAAAATACTTTAAACTTTTATTATTAATGAATTTATAAAATAAATATAAACTTAATAAGTAAAAAAATTGGAATTGTGCATACATTCTTGCTTGTCTGCTCCAAGCAATTTCTATACTGGAAAAAGTTACAAATAAAGCAGCAATTAATCCTATTTTTTTATTGTAAATTTCCTTTCCGAAATAAAAAGTAATTATTATACTTAAAATTCCAAATATAACAGAAACTAATCTAGAAGCAAAAATTAAATCCTTAAATATTTTAATAAAAAAAGCAATTAAATAGGTATTAAGTAAACTTCCAGAATAAACAAATCCACTTTCTAGCTTAGGATAAAAATACTTTAAAGTTTGAGTAGCAGCATTTATAGAAAAACCTTCATCAATCCATAAACTTTGCGCATTTAAATCATAAATCCTTAAAATAAAACCAAAAATTATTAATATAATTACAAAAATAAAATAAATATCTTTTTTTAATTTCATATAATTAAATAGTAAAGAAAGTACTATAAACTTTTCTAATAATAAAAAGATTAACTATTTAAATTGACTTTATTATAATAATTTATGCTTGAAACTTTATTATTAATACTAGTGGCATTTGCATTGCCAATTCCACTTTGGTTAATTTTACTTCATTTAATTTTACTTCAAGCAAAAGGTATTTTTAGAAAAATTTCCTATTTTAGCTTAGGATTACTATGGATTATCTCATTAATTATAATTTTTAATAATAAAGAACTAATTTTTGATTTAAAATTTAAAACTAATATAATTTTACAAATATTATCAATTATATTTTTAATCTTAGCTTTATTAATAGACTATTTTACTGTTAAAGCTCTTGGCTATAAAAAATTATCATGTTATACAGAATTAAAGAATAAACAGGATAAAGATCAATTAATAACTAAAGGAATATATAAGTATGCTAGACATCCTAGGTATATAGAATATATTTTATTATCATTATTTTTCGCCTTATTTTTCGGGTATAAATTTTTCATATATTTTACAATTTATATTTTTATTGGATTTTACATAGCAACTATATTTGAGGAAAAAGAACTAATTAAAAGATTTGGCAATTCATATATAGAATATAAGAAAAAAGTTCCAAGATTTTTTATAAAATTAAAGTAATTTTACAAGCTATAAATCTTTATATTCTAATATTAGATCTTAAATTCATGCAAGAAGTTTCACTAAAAAAAGTTTATGATGATACTGCAAGATTATTTATTCAAATTTACAGAAGTGGCTTTATTCCTAATGTAATAGCTCCTGTTTATAGAGGAGGTTGTTCTATAATAGGTCCTACAATTATTGAGCTTTTTGAAGCTACAGGTAATAATAATTTTTATCATGCCCCATTTAAGGCAAGTTCTTATCAAAGACCTGGGGAAAGAAAAGGTGTAAAATTTGAAGGCCTAGGAGTTTTAAAAGAAAGATTAAATTTAGAAGATAAAGTTCTAATTGTAGAAGATATTATAGATGAAGGAAAAACATTTGAGAAAATAATGCAGGAGTTAAAGCTAGTCACTCCAAATGTTAGATTCGCAGTTCTTTACTGGAGAAAAGATAAACACGATGGAAATTTAATTCCAGACTATTATGTTGAAGAAGTTAGCGAATGGATAAATTTCCCCCATGAAGTTTCTGACTTAGCAAGAGAAAATATTGAAAGCATTAGAAATAGGGGTGGTCCTTGGATTGAAATAGCTGATATTCTAAAAAAATAAAAATATTAATGCAACAACTACAAAAACAAAGTAAACTGCCTTATTCCAATCAAAAACTTTCTTGCCATCAAAATTCCAAATAGGAATCATATTAAAAATAGCCAACCAAGTATTTATTCTGTAACCATAACTTCCAATTAAATTTAAAAATCCTGAAGTAACAATTACTGAAATTGCTAAGAATAATAAAGCCAATATTAAATTAGTTAATGGGCCTGCTAAACTAACAATACCATTTTTCTTCTTATTTAAATTTCCGGGAATCATAACAGCACCAGGAGCTGCAAAAACAAAACCAAAAAAACTAAAAATTATTGCCAAAATCAACATAGAATCAAAACTCCTAAATTCGGCCATATACCCATATCTTTGAGCCATTACTTTATGACTTAATTCATGCAATAAAAAACCAACTCCAACTGTAATAGCTGATAAAATAAAACTAAGAAATATATTATCAAAAGAGCTTCTTAGAACTATGGCAAATGCTATTGAAATTGCAATCCATGCCTTAAAAATATCCTGAATTTCTTTTTTGGAAGTTTTCATTTCCTCAATAAAGTACATCTTCCTTAATAATCTTTTCCATACATATGTCACAAGATTTAAAAATAATTAAAATTCCTAAAAAAGAATAAATAGGAATAAAATATAATATAAACAATTAACTACTTCACAAATTCAACATTACATATATCTTTAAACTATTTATCTCTATTTAGAAGAATCATATCCTTTTTCATAGAATTGAAATAACTATAATAGATAATTTTATATTCTTTTAAAAAAAGTCATTTTACCTATGGATAACAAATATTTAGCTTCTTTCTTTCTAAGAGTTGGATTAGGAACAGTTTTTTTATATGCAGCAATAGCTTCTTTGCTAAGTCCAGGATCATGGTCTGTATTTATACCAGATACAGTAAATTACATACTAAAAGATAACATATTCTTAACTATTTTTTCTATATCTGAAATAGTTCTATCACTTTGGTTATTCTCAGGCAAAAAAACCTACATTGCATCGATTGTAGCTTCTGTAACCATAATTCTAATTATTATTTTCAATATAGAATCACTAGACTTAATATTTAGAGATATTGCCATATTAGCATCAGCCTTAGCTTTAATGTCTCTAAGTAAGGAGAAGTAATAAATGTCTACTCATTTAAATGCAGCATTTATTGTATTAAGTATTGGAGGATTAGTTAATGCCTGTTATTTAGTTTACAAACATCAGCAGAAGAATAAAAGTAAATTAATATGTCCATTAAATCATGATTGTAGTAAAGTTACAGAAAGCAAATGGTCAAAGATATTTTTTATAAGGAATGAAGTTCTTGGTGCTATATTTTTCTTAAGTATGCTAATCATAATGCTTTATTCTATAATAACTCCAAATTCACTAATAAATATTAAACTTTTATTATTAGTGGGAGCATTAATAGGCTTGCTATTCTCTATATTTTTAATATTAATTCAAAAATTTATTCTAAAAGATTATTGTTTTTACTGCATTATATCAGCATTTATAACATTTTTATTATTTCTAATTTCAATACTAATTTATATACAATAAACTAATTTTACTTACTAGTGTCTTCAACAATTTGTTTATCTAGTTTTTCTGCTATTTTTTTCGCATCCTTTTCTTCTTTTTTCCCACTAACAGTTCTTTAAGACCGCAATATGAAATCACTGCTTCTATAATACCAATAATACCAAAAATAACAAATATTATCTTCAATAAACTATTACTTACATATACAAAAGCTAGATAAATTAAAATAAGCCCTCCCACAAACCTAGTTACTCTTCCAAAAACACCCAAATTCTTCTTCAATTAAATCACCTCTTTTATCTAAAAATTGGCAAGAAGACTCCTTGCGTAAGCTAGGAGATGAATTGCCATTAGTTAAATTGTAATCCTTTTCCATAGTATATCAACTCCACATTTTTAATATTTGTATTAATTCCATCTTCTAATCTTACCCAATTACCATAGTTAAATAATCCTTTAATTCTCTGTAAATAACCGTCATATCTTATCAAATCATTTGGTTGTAACTTATGTCTTTTTCTTCTAATAGATGGCTTGTTGCCTTTTCTATTAGTTTGTATGCTTCGATTATTTCTTCTTGTTTGTGTAATTAGATAAGATTTGCATCTTTTTTGATAAGAACCATTAGCAATCACAAAAGCATCATTAATATGGCTTTTCTCTAAATTATTAATAATCCTTCCATATTTGGTGATGTAACCGAATGTTTCTTCTGCATTGATTTGCTTTGTTAATCTTTTTCTAACAATGTTCATAAATGCTATTGATTTTAGAGATTCCTTTGCTATTTTTTGAATATTAGGAAAGCCAAATTCTTCTGCTGTTCTATCTGCTTTTTTTAAATTACATCTTCTACATGAAATTGTGAGATTAGATACTCTATTTGAACCATCTTTTGATTTAGGAATTATATGTTCAACTTCCAAAGGAATATCTTTTTTGTTGCAATAAATACACTTTCTTCCGAATTTTTCTAATAAATATTCTCTTATATGATAACCTTGTAATTCTCCCTGCTGATATTCTATTCCAGATATTTCTGGATTCTGCATTTTTTGAGTATCAAAGTTTGCTACTTCAATTACTGTTCTTGTGATAGGAAACCATTGTTTCGTACTTTCAATTAGTCTAATATGTGTATCAAGTTTGTGTTGTAATGAAGGAGGCAAATTTCCTTTTTGTTTCTTTCTATTCATAAATCTTGGTTGCCTATGCCATAATTTACTTCTTCGTGTTCTTCTGTAAGCCTTCCTTTGTTCAATTAATTTTGATATATTCTTTCTTAAAACCAATTCTCCTGACATCAATTCTTGATTTTCTGTTACTGCACTGAATCCCACTTTACTATAACCACTATCTATTCCTAATATAATTTCTTGTTTTGTTTCTCCTGTCGGATATTTTAATTGAATAACAAAAGGTTTTCTCTTTACTACTTTTGCTTTTCCTTGTTTCAATAAATGTCTTGCTTTTCTTGGTGTTGTGGGCATCAAAGGTTTTCCACGCATATTTAAGACAGGAATTCTCAAATCCTGTTCAGTCCTACTAGACTGTTGGTTCACATCGAGGTTGTTAGAAAAGGTTTTTAAGTTATGCTCACTAAGAGTTTCCTCTTTGTTTAAAGGCATAACCACAGAGCTTTGGACTTGTGAAGTATCCGAAGGTGTGTATGTATTCCTCTTTCCTAACTTCTGCATTTCTATTCTCATAGTTTTTGCCCTCTAATCAACCAATTGCTCTCGAATCTCACGATTCAAGCCCCTTCCTTTAGGTAGGGGTGATTGACTCTGATCCTTCAACTAATCTTTTATTTTCAAGTAAAACATGATTATTATAAATAACCTTAATTACTAAATCATGCTCCTTTTTCTTATCAACCATTCCTAAATTAAATTCTTTTAAATCAACATCATAAACATTTTCTCCAATATAACCTTCTCCAACATAAGCAATCTCTTTAATCTCAGCATTTTTAATTTCTTTAAAACCACCAGATTTTTCTATAAATTCACTTAATTTCATACTAGATTCTTTTCCATCTAATATGACTACAACATCAGAACCTTTAGGCAGCATACTATTTTCATCTAAGAAAACTCTAACTTGAGAGTTTACTATTTCTTTATCATTTGCAACAGCCAATCCCGTTATTTCTGGATTAGTAAATGCAAAGACACCTAAACCTAAAATAGTTATTACTGGTAGTAAATATGGCAAGAATTTATCAAGTTTCATAATAATGCATTCTACTTTCTTATATTTAAATCTTATTTAGTCTTTTTTCAAGCTCAGAAATCGAAATTTGATTATTTCCAAAGATTCTATTGTCTTTAATAACAATATGACCTAAATTAATAGTTACATCGTTAGCTCCTACTTTTGGTAGTAATATTAAATAACCGTGGCTTTCCCAAATTTCATAATAAAAATCAGCAATAGATTCTTTTTCATACTCAATAGCAGCAATTATTACTTTTTCTATATATTCTCTTATCATTTTTATACTTCTACTAAATAAACATAAATTCTTTCAAAGAAAAAACTAAGCTGATCTAATTTTTTAAATTTATAATTATATTTCTTAAATAATTTTAAAACATCTGGAGTTAAAGAACTAAATACAATTAAAATTTTCCCATTTTTCTTTAAATATTTTTTAGCATCTTTTAAAAATCTTTCAATTAATTCATTTCCTTTTTCTCCACCACTTAAAGCTATACTTAATTCTCTATCAACATCATCTTTAGGTAAGTAAGGTGGATTAAATATAATAAAATCAAACTTTTCATTTATATTACTAAATAAATCAGAACAAATAGCATTAATCCCTTTTTTTCTACAATAATCAACAGCTTCTTTTGAAATATCACAAGCTAAAACATCTTTAGTATTTTCTAAAGCGGTTAAACTTTGAATTCCGCTGCCACAACCTAAATCTAGAACTTTACCTTTAGCAAATTTTTTAACATATTTATTTAATAAGAAAGAATCATCTGCAGGTTCGTAAATCATGATATATTGTCATAATATTCTTTTACTCTTTCTATAATAGTTTTTAAGTACATATCTTTAATTCTTTTTTCAAAAATCACAGATAATGGCTCGAATTCAGTAATCCTATAATCATTTTTAATTTTTTCAACCAAATATAAATCTCGTAATCTTTTTAATTGTCTTCTTACATTTGAAGCAGCAACACCCCTTAAAGGTAATTTATATTTTTTTCTATAATTAATAGTTTCATTTTGAATATCCTCAGAAGTCATTAATATTTTCTTATTTCTTGATTTTATTAAAACTAAAAGAATATCAACAATAATATCTCGAGAATCACCAGGTTGAAGTAATCCAGTAGAAAGACATAACTTTCTTACTAACTCTCTTTTATCTTTAGTATAAGGCTTTTCATACCTTCTTAAAGTCAATTCAGCTAGTGGAGTATCGCGTGAAATTGTCTTAAGCATGCCTAAAAGATATTAGCATAAATTTAAATAGCTTATGGTTTGTATATTTTATGAATATTCTGTTTAAATATAGCTTTTATTTTAGTGTAAATGGTTGTTTTATTTAATTTGGTATTTTTGATATAGGTGAAAATAAACTTGCTGTAAAGACTAACAAAACAATCATTATTAAAATTGGAAGTATTATTCCTAAAATAATCCCAACTATATAAAACCCTTTTCTAAAATTAGTTTTTATTACATAACTTCCTGCAATCTTATCATGCAGTCCTTGTTTATCTTTATCCCAGGCAATCATTAAATATCCAATTCCTAATATCAAAGTACTTAAAATCTTTCCAATGTATCTTAATAATGCACCACCAAATCCAATTAACTTTCCACTTCTATTTTGAACTCTTAATCCAAGCAATAATTTTCCTGGACTTCCACCTTTAGTTCCTTCCATATAAATTGTAATTATAGCCACCACAATTCCAACTAAGTACATTAAGCTATTCACTTTAACAAACAAAATAAATAATAAATTCAATAATCCTGCAGGAATTCCTAAGATAATAGAGTCCCAAATTGATGCAGAAAATCTTACCCAAAATCCAGCATATTCTAAATTCTTAGCCATTAAATCATCTCCTAAATTTACAACTTCTTTTTTAGGAGTAGAAGCAACTCCACTAACATAATTAATTGCTTCATCAATATAATCTAAAGGATATCCATTATTAATCAAAGTAGTCTTAGTTTCACTAATACTATAACCATGATCTAAGCTGTCTTTTATGTATTTAACTAGTCTTGAATCTACTATTTTATTATCCTCCTAAAATCTACATAAGAATAAAAAAAGAAAAGCTGTTCTAATGCAACAACAATAGCTTCAATTAAAACAAAAATAGCTATAAGAAATATCATAAATATTGACTTAAAAACATTTTCACTTTTGAAATATTCTATAATACTACTTTGTATTGGATTTCCAGAAATTTGTCCAGATAATAAGGATATCCCAAGTATAATTGTATAAATAATAAAAACTTGTTTTAAATGCCCCTTTGTAATATGAAAACTATATAATAAAGATTGACTTGCTGATTTCTTCTCAATAAATAATATTGGTGTAGAAAAAAATAACCTTAAGCCTATATATATCATATAAACAAGTAATAGAATTACTGCTATTACTGCTGAAAAAATGCCTAAAACTTTTTGTGTTGAGAAAATTAAGAAAGCTACCAAAAATACTAACAAAGTAGGAATTATAATTATTAAAGCATATAAAATATTTAAAGAAATATACCTAAACAGATATTTATTAGTTAACTTAATCATATCATAAAAATTCAAATCTTTTTTGCATATATTTAAAGTTATCAAAGAAAAAGTAGCGCAAGTCAAGTAAATTAGTGAAATTATTCCGATAAAAACAAATATTATAAGTAAAATAATATTTTCAACTGTAATTAAATTATATAATTTATCAGACTGAGAATTATCATTAACATTGTTTACATCTGATTTTTCAAAAGAAGTTTGCATAACTTCTCGTAATCCAGAAATATCAACATATATTAAAGTCAAAATTATTGGAATAAAAATAGAAAGTAAAACTGGAAATACTATCACTTTATGTTTTCCAAGTTCCTTAAAACTAGTTTCAAAGCTCTTTTTTATTTCCAACTTAAGAATATACTAAAAATCTACTATTTAAACTTAACTAACCTAATTTTAACAACAAACTTTAAATAGAAGTACAAAGGCAGAAAGCACATGGACTTAATAGCATGCTTAAGTACTGGAAAAGGGACTTGGGGTCATGTAAATAGAATGATTACAGATGGAAAATGGGACAAAATTTATTTAATCACAAATGATTATGGCAAAGAAAACTTCGCAAAAGATGATAAAACTGAATTAATGTCATTTAATATGAATCAGGGCCTAATTGAATTAAGAGATGAAATATTTAATAATTTAAAAGGAAAAATTAAAGACACTGAAGTAGCAGTAAATTTTATTTCTGGGGCAGGCAGAGAACATATGGCATTAATTAGTGCTTTACTTAAACTTGGCATTGGTATAAGACTAATGGCCTTAACTAAGAATGGCGTGGAAGAAGTATAAAAAACACAAAGTTTAAATTAATAGATTATTTCAATTAATCATGGCTTTATTTAAAGACATTTTAGCTCATAACGAATCTCTTTTTCAAGACACTATGGCTCTAGATTTAGAATATGTTCCAAAAATAGTTCCTTATAGAGAAAATCAACAGAAATATGTTGCAGAATGCATAAAACCTTTATTTAATAATAGAAGTGGTAGAAACTTATTTATTTATGGAAGTTCTGGAATTGGAAAAACTGTAGCTGTAAAACATGTTCTAAATGAACTAAATCAAGAAACAGATGATGTCTTCGCAATTTACATAAATTGTTGGAAAAAAGACACAGAATTTAAAATTTTAAAAGATATTTGTGATCAACTTAATTATAAATTTATTGCCAATAAAAGTTCAGATGATTTATTTGAAGATGTTAAAAAAATATTAAATAGAAAATCAGTTGTAATTTGTTTTGACGAAATAGATAAAATTGAGTCAACTGAAATTATCTATTCTATTCTAGAAGACATCTTAAGAAAAACTATAATATTCATTTCAAATGATAAAAAATGGCTTTTAAATTTAGATACAAGAATTAAATCAAGATTAAGTTTAGAAATACTTGAATTTAAATCATATAATTTTGAAGAAACTAAAGGCATTATTAATCAAAGAGTAGAATTAGCATTTATGCCAAATGTTTTTGACAAAGATTCTTTATCTATAATAATAGAAAAAACATTTAAAACAAATGATATAAGAAATGGCATATTTTTACTAAAACAAAGTGGGGATATAGCAGAATCTAAATCAAGCAGAAAAATCTCACATGAACATGTTGAAGAAGCAATATTAAAACTCTCAAACTTTAATTTTACTAGATCAACTGATTTTATTGATGAGGAAAAAGAAATATTAGACATTATAAAAGATAACTCTGGAAAAAGCATTACAGAAATATTTGATATTTATAAAAGTAAAGAGGAGATAAGCTATAGAACATTTCAAAGGAAAGTTGATAAGCTTAAAAAATCCAGGATAATTTCAACAGAAGAAATAAATGAAGGTATAAGGGGAAAAAGCACAAAAATATATTTTAGCAAAAAATTAACAGATTTTTAAAAGATGGGAGAAGATAGTTATTGGGAAAAATTATTCTTTAATAGTTATTCTATCTATCTAGAAAATGAAAGATTAAATTTTGAAGTAGGTAGTGATGGTGGAGAACTAGACCTTAAACTTTCTTATGAAGACTCTAAAAAGGAGTATGATGCCAGAGCCTTTTTTAGCATTTATATTCTTGAAAGATTTGCATGTGAACTTGAAGATGCTAAAAAACTTATGGAGTACAAGAATATTCAAAATTGTCCTGGGCTTCCTGCAGATATAAGGGACCATCTGAAATCAATTTATTCGTGTCTAGAAGACTTAATTAATGGTAAAACTTTTTTTGGATAATTTAAGATTAATAAAAAAAATTCAGATAGGATTTGCTTTAATAATTAAAAAATAAGACTAATTAATTTTATTTATAATTTCACCCCAAGAATAGACTCTTTCTATGTTTTCAGGCAAATCATCAGATTGATTCCATGGTTGATTTAACAAAAATACTTTCTTTACAGATTTACTACATTCTTCTGCATATTCTAAAGAATCCTCAATCATTACATCTATTTTTAAGTCCTTACATATTTCTGCTTTTTTCTTTCCATGAAAAATCAAATAATCAGCAAAATGAATCTCTTTGAATTTACCATTAAAATATTTATTAACCCAGAATTCAGTATCATTCTTAATTACCCTTGGCCTAGAAGTAATAACCATTAAATCATGATTTACTTGTAATAAATCAATTGCATTTTCAGAAAGTTCAACTGGTTTTAAATTAATTACACCCATTTTTTTATAAAAATCTATAAATAACTGCCATCCTTGAGCCTTGCTTCCATTCCATAATTCCCACAATCTATAAGTAGTTATTTGTTCTTTCTTTAAAACTATGCTGTGGTCCTTTGCCAAATAATCTAAAAACGGATTTATAAACTCTACAAGTACCTCATCCAAGTCAACCCCTATTTTCATAAAGTTACTAAGACATTATCATTTAAATAATTTCCCAAAACACTCATAAAATATAAATTTTGAGTTCACTGGACACACTGGACACCCATGCGCGCAGGCTATTTATAAGGATTCTTCTTAGAAGTTCTTGGAGGTGTTTAAAATGGTAGATTTAACCCAAAAAACAATTCAGGAGCTTCTAGGTGAAATATCTAGAGATTTGCCATTAGAAGACTTTAGTATTAGGAGCAACAAAAAATGGAACTAGATGTATATACTAAAAAAGGCAGATTCCAATTACTAGATAATGATGAAATTGAAGACTATGAACAAGGATTTCTTGAAGGTTATTTTGATTAATTTTTCCTTCTTAATCTTTCCAATTTCTGATCAGCTTCAGCAATAATAGAAACCAATCTGCTATCTCTCCTATTTAGCAAAGCCATATACAATTTATTTGCATATTCAGCATGCTTGCGTGCATGATATAATGCCTCTAAATTAGTTTTGCCACTTTCAATATAAATCCTATACCAATAAGTTCTAGACCACCAATTTTCTCCCCAGCAGTCAATACGAGCCCTAAAATAATCTAGAATTCCCATAATTTGAAAGTAGCTTCAAGTTATAAAAACTTTATGACGTTATAAAATCACTTTCTTTTCATGTAAATTGTATTTGCTATGAAACTAAGATAGTCTTCTATATTAAAAATTAGGGAATAAACATTATTTATGCATTTTTAGGCCAAATTACCCATAACTTAAAAAGCTTAATTTTATAATATGTGAGAGCAAAAGTTCCCACATAGTGTTTTTGAGATAGTTTTATATTAGCTCAAAGATTTACTAATTTATGACTGAAAGAAAGCTACCTAAAATAATTGAAGAGGTCGGATTTGACTTCAGTTGGGATGAGAAGAAAGTCTGGGCTTTGAGCTATCCTATTGAGGAAATAGATATAGAAGAATTAACTTGGCATTTTGATATTCCTTTTCACTGGCTTGGTGATGAAATTTACAATTTGAAACCTATTGAGATAATTAACAATCCTGAAAAATATAAAGGGGAGTATGATAGAACTATGAAGTCTGACTTGAAATTCCCCATAGATATTATGTGGAATAAGGGAAGATGGTTAATTCTTGATGGGCTTCATAGATTAATGAAAGCTAAGATACTCGGAATGAAGAAAGTTAAAGTTCGAAAAATTCCTCGTTCCGAAATATCAAACATCTTAAATTAGTATGTAGGAACAATACTTCACACATATTTATAACTTATAGGATTATCTTGATTTTATGAAAATTGGCATTGTTGGAGCCCCAAATGATATTCTCCTAAGAATTCTTAATGAAATAATTCAATATCAAAAGAATAATAAAAGTTTTAAAGCAGCAGATATTCAAAAAAATCTGAAAATTAATAAAAGAAAAGTAAGAGCACGACTTCACCTACTTGTAAAGAAACAAATACTTGAAAAGTCTGGTCCTAATTACTTTTCTAAATTGGAAATATAAGATGTTAATAGGATTAGTGGGAAAGCCAAGTGCAGGAAAAAGTACTTTTTTTAAAGCATCAACTTTAGCAGAAACAGCTATAGCTAGTTATCCCTTCACAACTTTAAAGAGTCAAGAAGGAGTGGCATATGTAAAAGTTGAATGCGTAGATTCTTTCTTCAATGTTCAGTGTAATCCTAGATTTGGATTTTGCTTAAGCCACAAAAGATTTGTTCCAATAAAATTAATGGACGTTCCTGGTTTGATTGAAGGAAGCCACACCGGGGCTGGAATGGGCCTAGACTTCTTAAACGATATTCGTGAGGCTGATGTTCTTATTCATGTAATAGATATATCTGGCAGTACAAATGCAAAAGGTGAATCTGTTCCTGCATTAACTCACGATCCGGGAAAAGATATAGAATTCTTAGATTTTGAATTAAATATGTGGTACTATCAAATCTTAAAAAAAGGATGGGATAAATTTGCTAGACAAGTTAAACAAGAGAAAGCCTCAATAATAAAAGCATTACATAAACAGCTTTCAGGATTAAAAGTAACAGAACAGCATGTAGAAGACTCAATAAAAAATCTAAAATTAAATATTGACAATTCAGAAGGATGGACAGATAAAGATTTGATGAATCTGGCAACAGAATTAAGACATAAAAGTAAACCCACTATAATAGCAGCAAATAAAATAGACATTGAAGGTTCTGAAAAAAACTTAGAAAAAGTAAAAAAAGATTTTCCCAATTACAAAATAATTCCATGTTCGGCAGATTCTGAATTAGCATTAAGAGAATCCTTAAAAAAAGAGTTTATTAAATACATACCCGGAAGTAATACCTTTGAAATAATATCAAATAATTTAAATGAAAAACAAATTAATGCACTTAAGTTCATTAAAAAAGAAGTACTTGAAAAATATGGCAATACTGGGGTCCAAGATTTACTAGATTCGGCCATATTTGACTTATTAGAGTATATTGCAGTATTTCCAGGTGGTATGCATAATTTAAAAGATAAAGATGGAAGAACACTTCCTGATTGTTTACTTTTACCTAGTGGATCAACTGCATTAGATTTTGCATTTAAGATTCACACAGATATTGGAAATAATTTCATTAAAGCTTTTGATGTTAAAAAAAGAATTGTAATAGGAAAAGAACATAAACTTAATAACTTAGATGTTATTGAAATTGCAACAAGAAAATAAACTCAAATCATCCCTTCTTATTTTTTCTCTTAGTATTTTTTACAATTCTTTCTAAATAAATTAATCCACATATAAAAATAAAACCAATAATTATCCAAATAAATATATTATCCCCACCTGGTTGACTTTCAGTTGTAGTATCTGGACTTCTATTAAATCTACTAAAAAAACTCCAAAATTTAGATTGTGATGTAAAACTCGTACTTCTAACGCATACACCATTACTACACCTATTATACTCTACAGATCTACAATCTACAGTACTTCGTACAACATCATTCCCAGAACAATAATATTCTCTAATAGTATTTCTATTTTTACATTGGTCTGTTCTGCTTAAGGTTCCATTAGAAGTTGTTCCTAATTGTCCATAATTCCTTCCACTATCAGAATCTGTACAAGTTTGCTGAACAACAGGATTAATAGTTAATGTCTTTGTTGCATTTCCACTTAATCCTTGATTATCTGTTGCTACTAATTTTAATATATACTGAGTAGATTGATTATTAATAATTACAGTAGGTGTAAAAGTACCACTTGATCTACATCCTAAATTAATAAATGATTGTTGATCTCCAGTAATATCATAACTCCAGCACAAACTACTTCCTGGTAAGTTGCCTTGTTCAGGATCACTCCCAGTCCCTGCATAATTTATTGATGTATTTACTGTAAATGATGTTTGTGTTGGTTGAGTAATTGTAGCTATTGGTGGTTGATTTTGTTGAGGTAAACAGCTCCCATTAGCCTGACATGTTTGTCCTTGTGGGCATCCACACTGTTGGCAGTTATTTATTAGCTGACCATTACTACAATATAACGGGATATTCACACTACATTGCCCATATAAAGTGCCATCACTACACTGCTGAGGAGGACCTACTTGTGTAAACTCATAAGCTCCCACATCAACAGCACTTCCTTGTGGTACAGCAGTCCCATCATAATCTCTAGTTAATCCAACATTAGTACCTTTATCTTTGGCAGGACTTGTTTGTTGTAAATGAAAATCAAAAGTAGTTGGATTTACAAATAATGGATTTAACCCAATTCCATGTGGTTCATATCCTGTAGCAGCATAATACTGCCCATTTTGTACTTGAGTAGCACTATAACTAGTACCTCCATATCTAATATCTATAGTATTCCCAAAATACAAATTATAGTCAATAGTATGTGTTAATATATTCCCACCTTGATCAAAGAACATTCCTTTATTATTAGAAAAGAAAATGTTATTTTTAACAGTAACAGGAACAGAACTTCTTATTGCTAATCCACCACTATCACTTCCAACATTATTATAAAATACGTTATTATATATCTTATTGTTTTGACCTGGAACACTACTAAAACTTCCACCCCTTGCATTATTATAGAATAAATTATAAGCAATTAAATTATTATTCGCGCCATCTTCTAAAACAAAACCAGCACTTTCACAATCATGAGATTTAACATACATTACTTTAGAATTAGCAGTATTTGTATCTATTCTAATACAAGAAGCAGGATAGTCTATAAACCCCCTAATATTATGATTAAACTCTCCCCCAATTACATCAATATTAGAAGAACCGTCTATCATCAATAATCCATTCCCCCAATTATGGTGGCTATGGAAGTTAGTAATAGTAGCTGTATTTACAATAGTAAAACTTATTCCATTCCCTTCCCTAATAGGATATTCTCCATTATAAGATGATTCTCCATTATTAATAATGATATTATTAGCTATTCTAAATTGAATACCTTCTCCTTTATTATAAGAAGCTGTGAAATTATTCAAAGTATGATAAGAACTAGGAGTTCCTCCATTATCATCTCCTAAGAATCCATACTGTTGATTATTTTCAGCTCTGTCATTATTAAACACGTTATTATTTCCTCTTACTAGAAATCCATTTTGAGCATTATTTCTACTTATTATGTTATTTAATTCTTGATTATTAGAATAAGTAACAAATCCAGCTGTAATAGCATTTTCTAATATAAGATCACTATATCTAATATAATTCTTATTCCCATTTAAAGCATAATTACTAGTAGCATGAATCGTAGGATTAATCCCAGTAGAATAAGCTCCATAAGATATATAGTTAGCAGCGGTTCCAGCAGTACTAGGACGCAATTCTCCATTCCAAGTATCTCCTTTCTTAAATAAGATAATATCTCCAGGGCTAAAAGCTCTACCATTCACTTTATTTAAAGTCTGCCATGGTAATGCTTGAGTTCCAGCATTATTATCATTACCAGTAGAAGAAGAAACATAATATGTGGCAGCATGTGCTGTACTTATGATTGTTAAAAACAAAATAATCCATGCAAAAGATTTATTCATATTAACCCCTTTTTATTTTTCCTTGGATTTATGAATTTA
>Ga0209542_10004054_pt1 | contig 30563 bp, 31 predicted proteins | sample RifCSPhighO2_01_FD_184028 | JGI IMG/M metagenome (GOLD analysis project Ga0209542, IMG submission 184028) | Soil microbial communities from Rifle, Colorado - Rifle CSP2_plank highO2_0.1 (SPAdes) (version 2) | ecosystem: Environmental > Terrestrial > Deep subsurface > Rock core/Sediment ... | reverse complement strand
GACGCGGCTTTGTGACTTGTGGTTCTAGCGCGACTGCCTGGGCTCTTAAAGCTCGCTTGGTCTCTAACACTGGTCAGTACTACTGCGTTGACTCTACTGGTGCTGCTAAGACCGTGACAGGCGCTTACAGTGATACCGCCTTTACAGCTTGTCCGTAGTTAAATACTCTTCACAAAACACCCCGCCGCGTCAGACGCGGCGGGGTGTTTTGCTTTTTATCTTTTGAGCTTTGAACTTATACTTATGACAATGCTTCCAGAATGGTTTTTCTTTTCAGTCGTTGGACTCTTTGGACTTATTATCGGCAGCTTCCTAAATGTCGTTATCTACCGTCTACACACAGGTCGCTCACTCAATGATCGATCTCATTGCTTATCGTGTGGACACACTCTGTCTTGGTATGAACTATTTCCAGTTTTTTCATATTTGGTATTACGCGGCCGTTGTCGTTCCTGTCACTCGTTTATCCCATACCGTTATGCCTTAGTAGAAATGCTGACGGCTGCCGCATTTTTAGCGGCCTACTTAAACTTTCGTGGCCTCACATTTTTGATACTGGATTGCGTATTACTTTCTGTTCTTATTGTGGTGTTGGTCTATGATTTTTATCACAAGATAATACTTGATGAGTTATCAATTATCATCGCTGCGCTCGCTCTGCTTATTGTAGGAGTGGAAACATGGTTGGTAGGGGACCATATTTCGTTTTTGCTTAGTATATTTGCGGGCGGTATAGCAACACTATTACTCTTTACTCTTTGGTATTTTTCACAAGGTAGAGCAATTGGTCTTGGCGATGCCAAAATTTCCTTCGGCTTGGGTATGCTGGTTGGTCTCACAGGACTTTTTTCATTTATTGTTTTGGCGTTTTGGCTCGGTGCGGTTTTTGGATTGATACTCATCTTGCTATCCACCAGACGCTTGCGACAGCTCACTTTAGGTAAGATGCGTCGTGTTAGTATGAAAAGTGAGGTCCCGTTCGCACCTTTTTTGATCGTATCCTTCATCCTGGTTTATCTTTTTGAGATTGATATTTTAGCTTTGGTCGAAAGGACATTACTTGCAATCCTATGAAGAAAAAATACTCTTCTGTCCGAGGTTTTTCTATTTTAGAAGTCTTGATAACCGCCGGCATAATCGGTCTCATTACTGGGATTATCGTACTGAAATACGGAGCCTTTAATAACCTTATTCTTCTCAAGAATCAGGCGTTTCAGGTAGCTTTAGACTTGCGAGAGACACAAACGCGGGCTTTGTCAGCACAGGGACAAACTGGCACGGCGTTCCGCGATGGTTATGGCATTTACTTTGCTACAGCTGCGTCGGATCGGTACGTTCTGTTTGTAGACACAAATGACAACAATGTTTACAACAGCGGCGAAGAGTTAGAGACAAGGATGCTTGATACCAGATTTATGATATCTGGCTTATGTAACAATAGTAGTTGTGGTCTCACAACGATGTCTATCGTATTCAAGCGTCCAAATTTTGATGCCCTGATAAACAATGGAGCAATATCCACAGGTAAGGTAAACGTGACACCAAAAAACGGTGCTACCAACGTAAGAACTATTGTAGTTAACGCAGCCGGGCAAATCTCCGTTGAATAAGTAAGTATGAAAAAGCACTACTCTATAAATTCTGAATCCGGCTTCTCACTGATTGAAGTGTTGGTGTCGCTTTCACTTTTTATTATTGTTATCACTATGGGGATAGGTAGTCTCTTGGTACTTATCAACGCCAACGCCAAAGCCCAAAATATTCAATCGGCAGTAGGAAATGTTCAGTTTGCGCTCGACAGTATGGCTCGTGAAATTAGGACAGGTTACGCTTACTACTGTTCTACATCAGCTTCCACCGATGTCACTGGCGGCTTTGATCAAACCAGTGATTGTGACCAAGGTATTTATTTGTCTGTTATCGAAGGTGGTGACAGTCTAACCGAATCCGCCACTAATAATCGTCTGGCCTACCGTTACAATAGTGGGAGTCAGTCGATTGAAAGAAAAATCGGTACCGGCAGTTGGATATCTTTGACTGATCCTGCGGTCAGTATTGATGAAATGCACTTCAGTGTTAATGATAGTGAAACCAGATCGTCACCGACGGCGTCCATCATTCAGCCTAATGTGACCATATATATCAAGGGTTCAATAGCTGGAGTATCTGAAACTAATGCTGACTTCACTTTGCAAACAACGGTCACCAAGCGAGTGTTGGACTTATAATTTATGGAGACACGTTTATATAAAAGTAGGTGCGTAACAAATACCAAAGGTGGTTATTCGCTGGTTGAAGTGCTGGTAGCTATTACCGTACTTCTAATCGCATTGGTTGGTCCACTGACTATTGCGCACACCGGTTTAAAGCGTGCCTATAATTCCCGCGAACAAACGATGTCCGTGTTTTTGGCTCAAGAAGGTATAGAGGCACTCTATAAGCTGCGTGAGAATAATGCCTTGGCGGCTTTTCCAGATTCTCTCAGTGATCTCAATAGCACCTGGGGTTATGTTTCGGCCTTGGCCGGTCGTTGTACCACGGCTAGTCCTTGCGGCATCCAGATCGGCGATGAAGGAATGATTTCCTCGGACAGTTTTTATAACTGCACGACAACTAATTGCATAATGCATTACACTGCCGGCACCGACGTACCTTATAGACAGGGCGTCACAACAGGAACTGAGACCATTTACGAACGTGAGTTGGTCATAACTGTTGATAATGACAAAGCAATCATAGAATCTACTGTTACGTGGGGCACCAGACCTGATCAACAAATCAGCCTAGAAACATATATGTACAACATCTATTATGAACCAACTCCGTAACAACAAAAACGAAAATGGATTTGCATTACTAATCACGTTGGTGGTAGTTAGTGTTGTGTTGGCGATTGGATTGTCGTTGCTGTTCGTTACTACCAAACAATACTTGCTGGCAGTCACAGCCAATGAGTCCGAGAAAGCTTTTCAGGCAGCCAACGTAGGGCTTGAATGTATGCGCTGGCACCGTGCTCAACCGACTACCTTGGCGGCATTGTTACGTGAGGGTAGCACAGGTGCGCCATCGCTCGATTGTGCGGGAGAAACACCAAACTCCCCGCCAGGCGCTCAGACTTCTACCTTGTACAATCAAAACAATCAATTTTTTTACAAATATTGGTATTCATACACGACCGATCAAGAACAATGCATTGAAACCAGTTTGTATATTGCAGATGTGCGCACGGCCACTTCCGATTTTGATCAGGCTGTCAGCGGTGAAGGTCTTGCTAGTATAAGTTGCACCGCCGGTACTTTTTGTACAGCAATCTTTTCTCGCGGTTATAACCGACCATGTGATCAGTTGAGTTCTATATTTACTATTCAACGCGAAATCACCATCGAATACTAAAGACCAGAAATGGGCAAATTTGTATTCGCTTCAGTCGGACTGCTCCTGCACCGTAGGTCTGTCTACGCCTTTGTCGCAGTCCTCCCTCCAGCGAACACAACTTCATCCCATTTCTGGTCTTTATCGTGATCGTTTTGCTGTCTCAAACATCGATAGTAGAATTGGGGCAATGAAAAAAGCTGGGCAGAGTAAGGATGAAAGGATCGAGAAACTGCGCAATTTGGTGCTTTACCACCAGCGCCTCTATCACGAAAAGGATGCTCCGGAAATCAGTGACGAAGCGTACGACTCATTAGTACGCGAGCTTCGTGAGCTTGAGGGGGTAGGGGAAGAAGGTTCTTCGGTCGCCAACTTGGTCGGCGCTCGACCTAGCGAAGCCTTTACTAAAGTGAAGCATCAGGTACGTCAGTGGTCGCTGAATAATGTGTTTGATGTTCCTGAACTCAAAGATTGGGAGGAAAGTTTAAAGCGTCGTCTTGCGACAGAAGGACTATCGTCATCTGTATTGGAATACGACGTTGGACCTAAATTGGACGGTTTAAAAGTAGTACTTACTTATGAGAGGGGACAACTTGTTCGAGCAGCGACACGTGGTGATGGAGTAACTGGTGAGGATGTCACTCATACCGCTCGTGTTATAGATGATATTCCAGAAAAATTATCCGTGCCGGTTTCATTGGTGGCGGTTGGTGAGGTTTGGTTGTCTGAAAAGGAATTCAAGCGCATAAATGAAGAACGCGAGCGGGAAGAAATGCCTTTGTTTGCGAACCCACGAAACGCGGCAGCAGGTAGCCTGCGTCAACTTGATCCGACGGTGACAGCACGGCGGAAACTTTCTCTGATCATTTATGATCTAGACTTTATTGATACAAACAAAACTAAATTCAAAATACCGGCGACTCAACAGGAAGAGATTGCCTTGTTACAAGGTCTTGGTTTTCCGACCGGTAAACACACTGCACTCTGTCACGAGCTTCGTGATGTAATCGATTACTACAACGAGTGGAAGGACAAACGCGATGCCTTAGATTACGGTGTAGATGGAATAGTAGTGAAGGTAAATGACATTACTTTACAGCGTCGCTTAGGTCACACGGCCAAGGCACCGCGTTTCGCCGCCGCGTTTAAGTTTCCAGCCGAGCAAGCGACGACAGTCGTAGAAGATATTGTTTTGCAAGTGGGACGCACTGGTGTGGTTACGCCGGTTGCTCACTTAAGGCCTACCAAAATTGCTGGCAGTGTCGTCTCGCGCGCTACTTTACATAATGAAGATCAAATCAAACGTCTCGACGTCAGGGTGGGAGACACAGTGGTCCTTCAGAAAGCTGGTGATGTGATTCCAGAAATTGTTTCAGTAGTAAACGAACTACGGCCGGACGGCACTAAGGCGTATCGTTTTCCGAAAAAAGTGGATGGTTGTGGCGGAGGCGGTTTGATTGAGCGTATTCCTGGCGAAGCCGCTTGGCGGTGTGTGACATTAGATTCAGATTTCATACATCGTCGCCGGCTCTATCACTTTGTTGGAAAGACCGCCCTCAATCTAGATGGAGTTGGTCCGCGTATCATTGATCTTTTGTTGGACGAAGGATTGATCAAGGAACCGTACGATCTCTTTACACTCAAAGTCGGTGATGTGATTGATCTTCCTGGCTTTAAAGAAAAGGCAGCAGAAAATCTCATTAATGCCATCCAGGGCGCCCGTGAAGTTGAATTGCCACGACTTTTAGTGGCGTTGTCGATTCCGAATGTGGGTGAAGAAACTGCGCGCTTGATTTCCGAATACTGCGGTTCAATTGAGAATGTGATTGGTGCCAATGTGGAAGAGTTGGCATCCATTCATGGTGTTGGTCAAATCGTGGCCGAGTCAGTCGTACGCTATATGAAGGATCACCAGAACCAGAAGAAGTTGCGTGAGCTTCTCCGTTTCTTAACAGTGCGTCAGATTGAGAGGGTTTCAAAACAAAGTGTTTTATCAAACAAAACTCTCGTCTTTACCGGCTCAATGGTTTCGTTGTCTCGTGATGAGGCAAAGTTGTTGGCCCGCAAAAATGGTGCCCATGTAACCGAAAGCGTCTCGCGTAAAACAGACTTTGTGATCGCTGGTAATGAGGCTGGTTCTAAGGCAGAGAAGGCGGTGGAGTTGGGCGTGGCTATTCTTTCTGAAGCGGAGTTTTTAAAAATGATAGGGTAGTGTATGATGCACCAAAATGACTAAAGAAGAGATACTTCACCTTGGAACACTTTCACGTATGCGGCTCTCTGACGCCGAGGCTGAAAAGTTGAAAGGAGAAATCGACTCCATCCTGGACTACATCGGTCAGGTCAATGAGCTAGTTGATGATGGTCACCTAGAAAAGAAAGTCGGTTTAGTTCACAACGTTTTTCGCGATGACGAAGTAACCAACGAACCAGGTTCATATTCTGGTGCTCTCACCGCAGCTTTCCCAGAACGTGAAGGTAACTACCTTAAAGTTAAGAAGATCCTCAATCCCGATTCATGACCATTTCTGAATTACGTAAAAAGTTTCTTTCTGGTGAATATACTCCAAAAGAAGCAGTCGCAGATGCAAAGTCAGTGATTGCCGAAAAAGATAAAAACATTCACGCGTATTTGGATGTCTTTGATGACGCTGAAAAGATGGCAGAGGAAGCCACTTCTCGTTATCAAGAGGGAGGAGAAAACATTCCACCGCTTTGCGGCGTCCCGTTAGCAATCAAGAATAATATCTTGATTGAAGGGAAGCGAGCCACGGCTGCTTCTAAAATTCTTGATAACTACGTCGCCACCTACGACGCAACGGTCATAAAGCGTTTACGCGACGCTGGGGCAATATTTGTTGGTAGTACCAATTTGGACGAATTTGCCATGGGTTCCTCGACTGAAAATTCAGCCTACGGGCCAACTAAAAATCCGATTGATCCGAGCCGAGTCCCTGGTGGTTCTTCCGGAGGTTCTGCCGCAGCGGTAGCGATGGGTTCAGTACCGGCTGCTCTCGGCACTGACACAGGTGGTTCTATTAGACAGCCTGCCAGTTACTGCGGTCTTGTCGGATTAAAGCCAACCTACGGCGCCGTTTCCCGATATGGTTTGATGGCAATGGGCTCAAGTCTTGATCAGGCGGGCACTTTGACTAATTCTGTCGAAGACGCTGAAACGCTGTTTAAAGTAATTTCTGGTCGTGACCCGCACGATATGACCACCATCGGCCCTGATACTTACGGTGCTGTTGCAACTAAAGAAACTTATACTTTTGGTGTGCCACGAGCTTTCCTTGGTCAAGGTGTTGACGCTGATGTAATGGAGCGTTTCGAAGCTCATCTCGATCAACTGCGAGCGGACGGACATAAAATTGTTGATATCGAGTTACCACTATTCGAAGCTGGTCTAGCCGCTTACTACATCGTAATGCCGGCTGAGGTTTCGTCTAACTTGGCACGTTACGATGGTATTCGGTATGGTGTGCGCAAGGAAGGTGAAAACCTTTTGGAAACCTATCTTAATTCTAGAGCTGATGGTTTTGGTGCAGAAGCGAAGCGTCGCATACTACTCGGTACTTACGTGCTTTCTTCAGGTTACTTTGACGCTTACTATGGCAAAGCTGAGGCTTTACGAAGCAAAATGCGTGACGAACTCAATGCCGTCTTTACACAAGTTGATTTGGTGGTGACACCAACCGCTCCGACCCCTGCTTTTAAACTCGGTGAAAAATCAGACCCGCTGGCTATGTACAGGGAAGATATTTTCACAGTACCTGTCAACCTGACTGGTGTTCCCGCTATTTCACTTCCGATGGGTGAGGTTGATCGAGAAGGAATTTCTTTGCCAACTGGCGTTCAATACATTGCTCCACACGGAGGCGAAGCACGCTTGTTCGATATTGGTCGGAAGATATACGATGCCAAGCGTTATAATAATGGCTAAGTGGTAGCTTTGCTTCCATTAGATTTGAAAAATTGTGCGAGACGAGAACGACATTCCGTTTAACGAATACTCGGTTGATTTTTTCACCTTCTTGAACTTCCTGTTTGAGCGGCTTTTCGGTGGTGGTAGCAGTGCTGGCGTGACCTCTAGCTGGTCACCGGCTGACCTCGTAAATATCGTCGCGAACACTTGGAGTGTGATAGTGATACTTTCCTGGCTTCTTTCCGCCCTTTTTCTCTTTGGTTTGATTTATGCGCACATTCGCGGCGAACAAGTGGGGGAAGTAATTGCTGCGATTCTCAGAAAACAGGAAGAAACCTACGATGAGTTATACAGACAAGGTGTAAAAAATGAACGTTGGCACGATGTGCTTTCACATATAGACAGCGACCGAATGAATGATTGGAAACTGGCTATTATTGAGGCGGACATTTTATTGGAAGAACTACTTGATAAAATTGGCTTACCTGGCGCGACGGTTGGTGACAAACTTAAAAATGCTTCTCCTACGTCGTTCCGCACTGTTAATCAGGCATGGCGCGCGCACAATGTGCGTAACCGCATAGCTCACGAAGGTACTGAGTTTGAACTATCACAAATAGAAGCACAAGAAACGATTGCTCAGTACAAGATGGTATTTGATGAATTCGACGCTATCTAACCGGCCTTTTTCTTCCACAACTTGCCGTTCCTTCTTTCGATACCTCACCGTATATCCAAATACGGCTCGGTGTCTCACTTCAGTCCACGGCTTCGTTCTGAAAGAAAAATCCGCCGTCAGCACATACTCAAAATTGGACATGGGTTAGTTAGAGTGGTAGTATTTACCGCACGTTTAAACAGCGGGGTAGAGGAGAGGTACCTCGGGAGGCTCATAACCTCCAGACCCCGGTTCGATTCCGGGCCCCGCAACAAGATGAAATAAACCCCGCAAATGCGGGGTTTATTTCTTCCTCGATCTAATTTTGGTGTTGAAAACACGTGATTTCAATGGTATTCTCTTGGTCACCGCCGGCGTAGCTCAGGTAGTTAGAGCACATCACTCATAAAGATGAGGTCCCAAGTGCAAATCTTGGCGTCGGCACAAAGTGCGATTTTTGCGTTTTATGCTAGAATCGTGCCTGTTGCGGGAGTAGCTCAACTGGTTAGAGCGCTGCCCTGTCACGGCAGAGGTTGCGGGTTCAAGTCCCGTCTCTCGCGCATCTGAAAAACCCGGCCTTGTGCCGGTTTTTTCTATGCGCGAGAGAAGCAAGTAAACTGCTTTACTTGCGTCGGGACTTGAACGCTGGAGCGGTGGCATTCTCTCATCATAGGGAGAATGACCAGGAGGCGTGTCCCGCGGCACTTGTGAGCGTAAGCGAATTAGTGACCGTCAGGACAAGTCCCGTCTCTCGCGCAAAATAAAGGCCCCGTTAAGGGGCTTTTATTGTAGGCCACATCTACGCTAGAAATACCACTTCACAAGTAGCGTGAGTTTGTACGAAATAGTCGTGTTATTATTTGTGGGTATGAATAGAAACAAATATTTACCGATCGTTTTGATTGTCGGCGTTGCCATTATAATTGGAGCTATCATTTGGCAGGTGCTTGGAGGCAAAGGCCTGTTTGAGGAGAAATGGACTGGAGTTGAAGGTGAACCGGTCGCAATCACGCTCGAGTTTTATGATGCGTGGCTCAATGCGCGCACTGTTGGCGACAATGAACCTTTCACACAAAATTTGCTTGCGTACGAACAAATCGCTCCCGATTTGCGTAAGCGACTGCAGGAACACGATGGTAAATTAGGTGGCGACCAAGAAGACCCGGTACTGTGTCAGGTTGGAGTACCTGAAGGTTTGAGAACTTTGCCTATCTATAAGAAAGACGAAGAAGCACAGGTGCTGGTGATGTCTACTACTGATGGTCAGCATGGCCAGGCAATAGTGAAGTTGGCTGCCAAGAATAATTTGTGGCGCATTACCGATATCACTTGTGGTAATGCTGAACAGGCACCTGAGAGCGAATTCAGTTTTGATAAATCAGGTTTCCTCTTGAAGCAAGTTCCAGCTCCGCTCGATTCTAAATACTGGCACTTAGTCTACGAGGAAGAAGGAGTACTTGGTCACGCCGTACCGCTTTACATCGATGAATCAAGCGTTTGTGCTCGTCAGGATGGTTCAACTGGTGCTTGTAACGAAGAAGTATTAAAGGAAACTGCGGCAGCTCGGGTGATGGGTGAATTGTCTGAAACTGGCGTTACCGTAAAGCGCATTGAAATGATCGAATCTGTTTCGGTCAACTAAGGCTATGTCGAATAACCAATCTCTTACAGCCCTAAAAGTATTTACGGGGCTGTATTTGTTACTGGGTGGAGTGTTCTTCGTTCAGAATTTGAATTTCGAATTCATTGCTTATGTGGCCGTGTTGCTGGCTATTTTTGGTGGAGTGTTATGGATACAAAAATCCGCCGGCTTTCCTTCGTGGCTACTGTGGTTACTTTCACTCTGGGGTCTCATGCACATCTTGGGCGGTTCTGTGCCAACGCAGGATGGTGTTTTGTTTGCGTACAGGATTTATCCGTTACTCGACTTGGGTGGAGAGTTCTACATACTGAAATACGATCAGGTGGTACACGCGTATCTTTATGGTGTGGTGGCTGTAATGGCTTATCACTTGATCCGCATCAAACTCTTACCACGCGGACAAAATACTTTTGTTTTTCTGCTTGCAGTCATGGCAGCTCTTGGTGTAAGTGGCCTTAACGAGATCATGGAGTTTTTCATTTCTCTCACCGTGCAAAATGGTGTTGGTGGATACCATAACACTATGCTAGATATGTGCTTCAACTTGGCGGGCGCATTAGTGGCCACTTGGTCGTATGTGAGGATGAAGCGCGAGTGAGCCATCTCCGAGAATCGAACTCGGGACCTACGGTTTACGATACCGTTGCTCTGCCGACTAAGCTAAGATGGCGTGGTCAATATCGTAGTACACAAGAACTTTGTTTTCAACGAAGTTTTTGGTATGCTTTGCCACGCGATTGAAACGTTTTTGCGTGTAGATCGTCGCGCGGTCAGAAACCCTGTCCTACAGCCCTCTTCAGGGCTGGCAAGGTTTACATCAGGCGGTCTCCGCGCGTCAATTTGCCATCTTAGCTCAGTTGGTAGAGCGCATCCATGGTAAGGATGAGGTCCCCAGTTCAATCCTGGGAGATGGCTCACATAGAAATGGCGCCGGTTCGCAAAGCGAACCGGCGCCATTTCTGTTAGAATTGTCAGGATTTATGGCTAATGAGCAAAAGGCAGAACGGATAAAGGAGATAGAAGAATCAATGCTTCGGTCAGATTTTTGGAATGATCCACGGACTGCCCAATCAATGATCAAAGAGCTTCAAACTCTTAAAGACGAAGCCGAAGGAAAGGGTAAATATGATCGTTTATCGGCAGTCTTTACGATAGTTGCCGGCGCCGGCGGCGACGATGCAGAAGATTTCGCGCGAATGCTTGTAGAAATGTACAAGCGATATGCTGAAAATCACAACTGGTCAGTCGTAGTACTTGATCAAAACGAAAACGACCATGGTGGTTATCGCAACATTGTCTTTGAGATAAATGGCAAAGAGGTTTACGGGACTCTTAAACACGAAAGTGGAGTACATCGGCTCGTGCGCATCTCACCGTTTAATGCAAACGATAAGAGGCAAACATCATTTGTGTTAGTCGAGGTGTCACCAGTAATAGAGGAAGACGGGGCCGAAGTTTTGCCTGAGACAGAAGTGGAAATATCTTTTGCCCGATCAGGCGGTGCTGGAGGACAAAACGTAAACAAACGCGAGACCGCTGTTCGTGCCGTGCATACGCCCACTAACATATCCGTGCACGTCTCTTCAGAGCGTAGTCAGTTGCAAAATCGTGATAAGGCCCTCAGACTTCTTTTTGGCAAGGTTTTTGCCTTCAAAGAGATTCAGCGCGAACGCGAGTTGTCAGGTCTGGCAATTGAAAAAAGCGTCAAAATTGAATGGGGAAGCCAGATTCGTTCCTATGTCCAACATCCCTATCAGCTAGTAAAGGATCATCGTACTGGTGTAGAAGTACGCAATATTGAGGCGGTATTAGGTGGTGATATACAGCCCTTCGTTGATGCGATGCATGGTGTATAATGAAACTATAAGTTGTGTTTCCTGTAGTTGTATATGATATATTTCGACAAAGTTTCCAAATGGTATAACGACAAGGAGTCAGTAGCACTGGAAAATGTAACCTTTCAGGTAGCCCCACACGAATTCGTTTCGATTGTAGGTCATTCTGGTGCCGGCAAGTCCACCCTTCTTAAAATGCTGATTGCGGAAGATCGTCCGTCTGAAGGCTCGGTTTTTTATGAGTCACTTGATATTCATCGCATCCCGCGCGGCAAACTTCCTAAGTTCCGTCGCAAAATCGGCACTGTCTTTCAAGACTTTAAACTCCTCTCCAACAAGACTGCTTTTGAAAATATCGCCTTTGCGATGGAAGCTAATGGTCGTGATGACAGCGAAATAGCTGAAAACGTACCTCAGGCACTAGCACTAGTAGATCTTGAAGATAAAGCTTGGAATTTCCCTCACGAGTTATCCGGTGGTGAAAAACAGCGTGTAGCGATTGCTCGGGCTATTGTTAATCAGCCTGATATCATCATCGCTGACGAACCAACCGGTAATCTCGATCCGATTGCTACCTACGAAGTAGTACAAATTCTCCGCAAGATCAACGATCTTGGTACTACTGTCATAATGACCACCCATAATAAAGGTGTGATCGACGAGCTTGGTCGTCGTGTCATCACTATGGACAGCGGACGTGTTATCCGTGATGATGCGACAGGTAAATACGTTTTGTAATATTGCTAACTTTCAATTTTGAGATTTAAACTTTTAATTATTTATGTGGGTAGCCTTTAAAAGAGTCGTTCGAGCAGGGTTGGTTGGTTTTTGGCGAAGTACTTTCGTATCGTTCGCTTCGGTGTTTGTGATGACGATCGCGCTGTTTGTGATCGGCGCCATAATGGTTATCGACCAGCTACTTGGGGCATCTCTTCAGCAAATTGAGAGTAAAGTCGACATCAATGTCTACTTCAACATTAATGCGTCCGAAGCCGATATGCAGGCTCTTCAGACCAGGCTCGAGTCCTTGCCGGAAGTATCTGAGGTTACCTTCACCTCGCGCGAGGAAGCCCTGACCGCTTTTAGGGAACGTCATCGTGGTGACGAACTTACCATACAAGCTCTCGATGAATTGGGTGAAAATCCACTCGGGGCTTCGCTGTCTGTCAGTGCCGGAGATACTACGCAATACGAAGCGATTGCCCGTTTTCTCGATGAGCAACGCGCGGGGGAGTCGCCACAGGCTCCAATCATCGATCGTGTGAACTTTGTTAAGAACAAAGAAGTGATTGAAAAACTCACTGCCATCATTGGTGTTGTGGAGCGGGCTAGTATCACTACGATGCTCATCTTAGTTGCAGCAGCGGTTTTGATCACTTTCAATACAATCAGACTGGCTATCTACACATCACGCGAAGAGATTACTGTGATGCGTCTGGTTGGTGCGTCCAATACCTTCATCCGCGGGCCGTTTATGTTACAGGGTGTGTTGTACGGAGTGGTTTCTGGAGTCGTTGCCCTCATCATAATGTACCCGGTACTTTATTGGCTGGGACCGGGTACCACTACTTTCTTCAACTTCAATATTTTCCATTACTTCTTGTCAGAATTTGTGTATTTCTCTTCAGTTATTGTTGGTTCTGGTATCGCCCTTGGCCTCGTCTCGAGTGCTTTGGCAGTATCACGATACTTGCGAGCCTGATCGCCAAGTACACAAAGTTAGGCCGGCGCACATTGGTGCGCCGGCCTTTATCTTGATTTTCCTGAACACAGTTCAGTCACGTACTCGCAGATCTCCTCGACTGTATTGATGTGCAGAAGTTCACCGTTTACAGTGATCAGATCTTTTCCGTCGTGCCGACCCAAGATAATTTCATAGGAACCGGTCGATTGAGTCTCTCTGAACACACGGATGTGTATCTCGACAGAACCGTTCTTCGGTATACATCCCCGCTTTATGTTGGACGTGGTCGGAGCAAGTGGTGCAAGCAGTGACATTTCGTGCTTGCGGTCTTCGATGGGAATTCCCGCACGCAGTTCTTCCTTTGGAAGACGCATTACTTCGTCTAGTAGTTCGGATATTGTACCCACAGTCTTCTCCCTCAAACAAAAATAGGAACCTAGCCTGATCAATAATACAGGCGTTGGAGTGATTTTCAAACCACAAAGGCGGGGCGGGCCGCCTGCTGAAAATCCTCGCTCAATATGCTAAAGTACAGCCACCAAATTGCGGGATCGTCTAAAGGTAGGACAGCGGCCTTTGAAGCCGTTTATCTTGGTTCGATTCCAAGTCCCGCAGCAAATTCAAAACCATTTATAGTGGTAAAATGTGTTTAGTAGTAAACCAAACCACTTAGTGGGGTTATTCTTATTTTAATTCAAGGTGGGCAGTAAAGATATTTCAAAAATTATGACTAAAGTACTGATTGTTTTTTTCGCTTTTGTGGTTATTGCAATCGGAATTGCACTATTTATTAACAGGGACAGATTACCATCACAAGATCTCTCTGAGGAAAGATGTGAACAAAACAACGCGCAGTACTTAAACTCCGAGTTGTCTGTAGAAGAGCGTGTAGATGATCTACTCGGCAGAATGAACGAGTGGGAGAAAATCGGCCAAATGGTATTGGTTGAGAAAAACAGCATACGCAACCTCGAGGACATTCAAAGGTACAACATCGGTGCTTTACTGAGCGGAGGAGGTGCTGGTCCAAAGAGAAATAACGAGCCGTTGTCTTGGCTCGAAATGATAAATGATTTTCAGGCTGAGACTAAAAAAACTTGCTTGAAGATCCCTTTGCTTTACGGAATTGATGCCGTACACGGTCACGCTAATGTGCTTGGCGCTACGATTTTTCCACACTTTATCGGGCTCGGTGCCACTAATGATGCCGATTTGGTGCGGCGAGTAGCAGAGGCAACTGCAGAAGAGATGGCCGCGACAGGCATTTATTGGAACTTTGCTCCTAACCTTGATGTAGCCAAAGACATTCGCTGGGGTAAGACATATGAGACCTTTGGTTCAGATACAGCTAGAGTTTCAAGACTAGGTGAAGCTTACTTGCATGGACTTCAGGATTCATCAACTGATTATTATCAGGTGCTAGCAAATCCAAAGCACTTTATTGGTGGAGGAAGTATGCAATACGGAACTTCTCGTAATAAGGACTTTAAAGTTGAAGAAGGTAACTTCACACTTAACGAAGAAGAGTTGAGACGAGTGCACTTGGTCCCTTTTGCAAATGCTGTTGATGAAGGAGCTAGGGTCATCATGGTTGGAACTGCCAGCTGGAATGGCACTATCAATGCAGCCAATTCACGATTGCTCACGGAGATACTGAAAGAAGAATTAGGTTTTACTGGTTTTGTGGTCTCTGATTGGTATGGAGTGTATCAAGTGGCTCCAACTAGATATGAATCACTCGTTACTACAATCAATGCCGGTATTGATATGGTGATGACGCCGTTTGAATATAAAGACTTTATGTCTAATATGCAGACCGCAATAGCCAATGGAGATATATCGCAAGAACGACTCGATGATGCCGTGCGAAGAATCTTGAGAGTAAAGTTTGAGGCCGGTTTGTTTGATAGGCCTGAAGCCACTGTTGAAGGCTTGTCAGTCATTGGAAGTGAAAAACATCACGCCATTGCTCTAGAAGCGGTTCGCAAATCCCAGGTCCTACTAAAAAATACAAATGCCGCATTGCCTATCTCTGCATCAGCTAAAAAGATCATAGTTTCTGGATCCTCTGCCAATAATTTAGGGCGCCAAGCTGGCGGTTGGACAAGTGAATGGCAAGGGATAGATGGTGATACAAGCATCACCGGCACTACTATTCTGGAGGGAATAAAAAGTGTAGTCTCTGAGCATACGTCTGTGGAATATAATCAGAATGGAGACTTTGCAGATGGAAGTCCGTTGGCGGATGTTGGAATTGTTGTCGTGGGCGAAAAACCATATGCTGAAGGGTGGGGCGATAATCCGAATCCTAAATTAAGTGAGGAGGATTTATTGGCAATAAAAAAGACAAAGACAAAGAGTAATAAGTTGGTAGTAATAATTGTGGCGGGCAGACCACTTGATATTTCTGCCTATTCAGCAGATTGGGATGCTGTTGTTGCTTCGTGGCTACCAGGAGCTTTCGGCGGAGGCGTGGCCGATGTTCTGTTCGGCATATATCCGTTTACTGGTGTTTTACCAATTGGTTGGGATATATAGCACTGACGATTTATCGGACTCTAATCTTGGTCTTGTTATACTAAAATCTTATGGAGCCAAATATTCAAAGTAAATTAGGAGAAATAGAAGCCAAAATTGACGCAGTTTACGCATCCGCCGAAAAAACCAGACGTTATTTTCAAATTACGATGTGGGTAACTATTGTGGCGGTAGGGTTGCCATTTATCGGTCTATTGCTAGCCATTCCAGTGTTTGTGAACAACTACACGGCTGCAATGAACGGTTTAATTTAAAACTTTTTATATAGTCCACGCAGTGTGGTGGAAAAGTGTGTCGATCAGCCGCAGTTTGCGGTAGAATATAGATTATGCAAAAAACAAACATCTTGGCGTCACGCCACTTACTAAGTTTCACCTTGGCCGTTTTATTATCAGCATTATTAGTTTTTACTTGGCAGATACAGCCGACAGAGGCTGCGGAAAAATGTACCTTCACGCGTGACTTGGAAGTCGGCGTCGATGGGGAAGATGTAAGATGTTTGCAGAAATATCTCAATGGTGCAGGACACCAGATTTCCAGTAGTGGTCCAGGTGCTCCAGGAAGTGAAACAACGCTCTTCCGTGATGGTACCAAAGCTGCAGTAATGAAATGGCAGGCTGCGAATGGCGTTTCTCCAGCTACTGGATATTTTGGCACTCTTTCTCGTGCCAAATACAACACACTTTCGGGATCTTCTTCTGGATCAAGTTCTACTTCCGATGAGGCTCGGGATAAGATCTTATCTCAAGTGCAAGACTTGCAGTCTAAGCTTGGTACTGGACAAACAAAGACCACGACTACCACAACTAGTAGCACAAGCGAAATAAAAAAATTACTGCTTGAGGCCATTGAACAGATTCGAGAAGCGGAAGAGCAGATCGAGGATCCAGGAAGTGACGCAGACATTGATGATGCGGAAGACAGTATTGAGGACGCTCGTAATGATTTGTACGATGCAATGGAGGCTTACTTAGGAGGCAACACTTCACGAGCGTTGCAGCTTGCGGAGGATGCTAAGGACAATGCCATTGACGCTTTTGAGAATGCTGGAGGCACTACTGAGTCGGATGAGATTGAAGAATACCTTGATGAATTGGATGATCAAATCGATGACGCTTGGGACACAGTGGAGGCAGCGGACGAAGATGGCGATGATGTAGACGAAGCCGAAGATTTGTTGGAAGAAGCGGAGGACCGTCTGATTGAAGCAGAGGAAGCGTTGGATGATGGTGATGAGGATCAGGCCGAGGATCTTGGTGAAGAAGTAGAAGACTTGATCGATGACGCTATCGACGCTATCGGTGATTCTAACAATGAAGAAAGCAGGGCAGATGACGCGATCGATGATGCTAATCACGCGATTGGTGTGGCTCGGGCCGAGATTGAAGAAGCTGACGACGATGGTGATGATGTTGATGAAGCTGAGGATTTGTTGGAAGAGGCTGAAGACAAACTAGATGAAGCCGAAGAAGCGTTCGACGATGAAGACTATGACGAAGCAATCGATTTGGCAGAGGAAGCCGAAGAGTTGGCTGATGACGCTGTTGACGCGCTTTAGAATTACTTCTGACCATATAACAAAAAACCCGCAACTTAGTTGCGGGTTTTTATATGCAGCCTTTTCAGGCTTCACGCATAGAACATTTTGATTTTGTTACCGTATCACTAGCAGACACGGAGCAGGTTTATTTTGTGCGGTCGATACCGTGGGCGTTTAAATAGTCATTAGTAAATATGATTCATTTACTACGCCATACTTATCAGTCATTTTGCCAGAATAACTACAAACTATTATGAACTTAGACAATATTCTGACCGAAAAGCGGATCATTATAACGTTGGCTGTGGTCGGGCTTTTCGCCGCGCTCTTCTTATTGCCGCTCCGTTTCTTGGCGGTATACGCGCAGACTTTGACTTCTCCGGCACCGGAGGAAACACCAGCGCCGATGGTTATCGACGCTGATGATGCTGGAAATGTTGTGATGCGTGGCCAAGTAACGTCGGTCGAGGACAACAGTATGACAATCAGTAGTTGGGGAGGCGAGTGGACAATACGTACCACGATGAGTAGTGCTGTAACGCCAGCTACTGAGGTAGCGGGCAATCTATCCGCTATCAGCAATGGTGATTTCGTTGGCGTTGAGGGAGTGTTCGCAACTGACGAGGAGATGACCGTTGACGCATCGTTTGTGCGTGATTGGACCACTGACCCTCTACCAGGTGTCTTTGAAGTAGACACCATCGTAGATACCACCGGCACTGTTTCTGTTTCCACAGGTACAGAGGAAGTAGAGGATGGTGAAGTAGAGGAAGTTGTGCCAGATATGATCACTTACAGTGGTGAAGTCGATCGTGTGGATGACACCTCGTTTACCTTCACTGACGATTTTGGTTCTGTCTATACCGTTACAGTCGATAACGAAGTTGCGGTAGTAAACGACAACAGTGAAGTCAGAGAACTAGAGGATGTCGACATTGGCGACTCTGTCGAACTAGATGGGGTTGCGAATGGCACCGTTATTACAACAGCCATGGTGCGGATAACCTCCGAATAATTATTGCTAAGATAAAAACTAAAATAAATAACGCCATGTCTTAAAGACACGGCGTTATTTTAGTTAAATGGGATTGACACGGTAGTTATCAAATTCTACGTCCATATAATCGGTACGAATACCGAAGTGTCCAGGTTGGTCGAAAGCTGGTCCACCGGTACCTTTGTCTAACACCTCAAGCACTTCTTTCCAGCTTGTGGATGAATCGTCTTTAATAGATAGGGTAATGCGAAGACCGTCGCTCTCGTTTTTTGTTGTTAGTCTCATTTCGAGCCAACTTTGCCCTGGTATTAAGTTGGGATTGGTGTCTTTTTCGTATGGACGATAGCTACGAAAATGCTCTTCTTCGGCCATAGTGTAATATTTGCCACCGATCTTTTTCTTTATAACAACATGTCCGTCTTGTCTGACCCCGGCGTAATACAAGTTATCGCTATCTTGATAACGACTGAAAAGAAAAACCCCGCTCCAGGCATCACGATTTGGAGTATCTGTTAAGTTGAGTGAAAGAATACGGAAAGACATTGCTATGTCTGCATCCGCGGCGGTATCGCGAGAGACTAAACGGAAAAGATTTTGAGGATAACGGCCGCTGTCAGTGTCGAGTGAATTATTAAGTCGATAGGCGAGTGACCAGCGATTGGTAGCGGATTGATCTTTGCGAGCTGTACGACCTGTCCCTCCCTCAATAACCAAATTTCCGCCAGAGCTAAGCCACCAAAAACGGCTGCTGCTTAACTCTGGGCTAGCAGCCTCTTGAAGAGTTCCGGCTGAATCAAAGTTAAATAGCCAGTCATCTTCTATAGCATTTGCTTCGGCGACATTCTCCGATAAAAGAACAGTCGCTCCAGACCTTTCTTGGGCAGGTAATAACTTCGGTTCTACAAACATTAAGTAAAGAGCAGCTAGCAAAAGAGCCAGAATAGTAGCGGCAAGTAAGTTGTGACGAAGTTTTTGAATGTTCATATGTGTGTGAATTTACAAAGATTCCACAGATACTTGGAGTACGTCCAGATCGGCCACACCAACCGTTTCATCCCAAACTTTTATTCCAACACCGCCATCAGTAAGAGCTTCGTCTAAGAACTCAGTTCCGACGGTGTAATCAAGTAGTCGACATTCTATATTGCGTCCGTTTACAATCGCTTCAACCGTTAATGTTTGATCGGTAGGGATCAGAATAGCTGGATCGCGAACTCCGTTGATAACTCGTCGATTTCCATCGACGGTGTCTTCGGCGTGGATAAAACCATTGCCAAAATTGCAGCCGGCAAAATTCTGATTGTCTTGGTATCGAACAAGGACCACAAAACCGCTGTTTGAATTGCTCTGTATAGTCATTTGAATACGATAGTTTTGCCAGTCGCCACTACCATCGAGGACTGCAGCAACACCGGTTTCGTTTTCTTTAGCTTTCATTTTGAGGACATCATCTGACAAGTTGGCTTTACCCCAAGTAGAGAACCAGCCTTTGTCTACAGAAATGTCATCAGAGTAGGGCAGATCCTTAGGTAGACCATTTTCCAGTTTCTGCACCAATTCTTCGGGCGTAGTGGAAGGCTTAGGTTCAACACGCTTGATCATAAATGCGGCTTTGTCTGATCTAGGGTAGTTGAACGAAAAACCTTCACCTTCCCAGGTTTGGTAAAACGCCATTTTGTAAATGCTGCGAGTTATGTCTTCAATATCGTTTCGGACGGCTTCTGTAAAGTCGTGGCTTAGCTGGCCAAACTCACCAAATGGAAAAGCGAAGAAGTCGATTTCACTATTAAATTCATTCTTTAGATTGTGTTTAGAAGTTTCAAGGTCGTTACGTACACGATTACCAAATTCTTCTTTTGTCTCGATACGACCTTCTTCATTCAGCCAAATACGATTAGCCAATTTGGCACCCTGCACACCTGTCTCATCTAGGGCAGCAAATTCGTGACTATCCTGTCCGTGTGAACCAATCTCCCAGCGGCCGCTTTCCAACATAGCTTCAATCTCACCACTACTGAGATAATAGTGTGTACCTCCACCAATACTATATTTTGGCAAAATAAAACTGACTGCGTTGTAGCCCAAAACGCTCAATACTGGATCTACCGGATAGTAACTCTCTTTGGCTCCATCATCGAAGGTTAGAAGAAACGATCTCTCGGGCAGTGGCTGACCCTGATTCATAAAGGCCTCAAACTGACCGAGTGTAATGGTCCGCCAGCCAGCGTCGTAAAGAGCCTCCATCTGGGCTGCAAATTGGTCTTCGGAAATACTGTATTCTCCCTCCTGCCCAATACTGTGATATACGAGTACTGGTAGGGCGCGAGCGGTACGAGAACTGTATGTTTCTGCAGTGCCATCCAGAGACGAAAAAGCACTGGCAAATAGGTTGCTACCGCCACGCTTAAGAGCGTAAGAAAGATAAAGTACTTGCTGACCGGCCCAGTTGCCAAGAGCATCGGTTAAGCTGACCGAACCAAAGCGACTTTCCTTATAACCGAAGGTTCCATAAACACTGCCGGCTAGAAGCAGGGTGATCACTGCCACAGTAGTTATTTTTTTGTAGTCAAATGTTGCGTACATAATTTTTTAGCGAGTACCCCAGCGTGAGTCTTTAATGGTCGCTACTGCCCAAGGTAATTGCCAGATCAAAATCACAGTGTTAAACCAGAAAGAAATAATTGCTAAGAACCAAGCTCGTGGTCCGACTTGTGCACGATAGAAGAGTCCGTGTAAGAGAAGCATCAGGAACAGACCAACCATATAAATGACAGGGATGTTTCCGCTGGTGATCGGGTACCATATGACAGCGCGGAAGAAGACAATTGGTGACAAAAAGGCTAGGAATACGTAAGCGTAGAAAGAGAAGGCAGCTAACGGATTTTTCTTCCACATAAACATACTGGCGATGAAAGTTTCCCTCACCCAAGATTTTTTCCAGCGCTGTTGTTGGCGTAGATAGGTGCGGAAGTTGTCGGGCACCACTGTGTGGGCGCGTGCCTCATAGGAGTAACAGGCGCGGTATTGTCGAATAATAAAGTTGGTTAAACTACGATCGTCACCGAAGGTACACTCTCCACCGAGGAAAGTTTGGTGTAGCCAATCGTCAATAATCGGCAGTAAATATTCACGACGATAGGCACTACAGCACCCTGGACAGCAGGTAACGCTGCCGAAGATGGATTCTGCGGCTTTGTACACTGAGAAAGCGATGTAATAACGAACCCCTTGCATGGCAGTCAGCAGGTTGGTGTCGCGATTGTACACGTCAGTATGACCAGAGACAGCACCAATTTCTGGATCAGCAAAGAATTTAACCAAATGTCGGGCGCAATCAGATTCGATGAAACTATCTGAGTCAACGAAAATGATAACGTCATGCGTAGAGCGAATAACGCCCTCGTGCATTCCGTGTCTTTTGCCGCGGTTTACCTCCCAGTGGACTACTTCAACCCGTTTCACTTTGTCACTGATTTCGTCCGCTATTTTCTGCATTTCGATCAAGGTGTTGTCGGTCGATCCGTCATTGATTAGGATGACTTCAATTTTTTCTTTAGGATAATCAACCTCCGCAAAACGACGAATTGTTTCACCAATGTTATCCTCCTCGTTTTTGGCCGGCACCACAAAACTAATTGTCGGTTCATAGGTAGGGTCGATCACTACCGGTTTGTGGAAATAGGCCAGCAAAAAACGAGACAAGATGTAAGTGGTTACCAGTAAACTGTAAAAGCCGAAGAAAAGATCGTTGTAAAACGTATCGTAAGTAATTGCTTTGAGTAACAGAATTACGTAGATGACTAGGAAGAAAACAAACCAAATACCAAGGTCTCTGAAAGCCGAAAGAGCCGGCCCGACTGACTGAGTCGACGTAATGTCACTAATGCTTCGACTGAGTTTATTCATAAGCAAGTGAAGAAGTTACTAGCGTCCGATGCCGCGATACACTATAGACGAAGTTGTGAACTGATCTTTGTCTAAACAGTTACGACCGTCTATCACCACATCGATCTCGTATTGTTCAAGAATTTCTGGTGTTAGTGTTTTGAACAGACTGTGATCGGTAGCGATTACTACTGAGTCAACTGCTGAAAGGGTATCTTGCAAGGTAAGATAATCGTTTTCCTTACTAATAAAGGGGTCATAACGTACGATATGTGCTCCTGCCTCTATTAATTTTTCTGCAATCACAAAAGCGGGACTTTCTCGGCTATCCGCCACGTCTTTTTTGTAGGCCAAGCCAAGTAGAGCAACCCGTTCGCCAGATAGGCTTCGTCCAGCTAGTTCGAGTGCTTGGCGCAATCTTCGGACTGTGTAATCGGGCATATTGTTGTTAATCTCACGGGCCGACTTAATGAATTTGTGAGAAAAACCATTCTTTTTGGCGTAGTCAATCAAGTAATAGGGGTCAACTGGAATGCAGTGTCCGCCTACACCGCAGCCTGGATAGTGGGCCATAAATCCAAACGGTTTGGTGCTTGCAGCATCAATTACGTGACCAAGGTCAATTCCGAGTTTATCAAAACTCATTGCCAACTCGTTAACGAAGGCAATATTTATATCGCGAAAGGCGTTCTCTACCATTTTCACAGACTCGGCTTCTTTCAAGTCAGAGACAGTCACTACTTCAGCATCAAGAACTGAAGTGTAAAAATTCACTGCACGGTCGCGACTTGGTTTTGTACGTGCACCTACCACTCTGGGAATCGTGGCTACGGAAAAATTCACATCGCCCGGATTGATCCGTTCAGGACAGTGAGCAAAGTAAAAGTCCTCCTCGACTTTTAAGCCGGAGGTGCGTTCTAAAATGGGAATAACCACTTCTTCGCAAACTCCTGGATTTACCGTAGATTCAATAATAACCAAAGCACCCTTTTTAAGTTGTAAACCAACCGATCGCGAAGCCGATTTAAGTGGCCTGAGGTCAGGAGTATGATCTTCAAAAACCGGAGTGGGTACACAAACAATTACAATGTCAGCGTCTTTAAGTACTCGTTGATTATTGCTAAATTTAATTTTAGCTTTTTTCAATCGAGTCTGTTCGTGCAATGACAAGTCAGGAACTGATGCACTCTTCAAAGCATTTAGTTTTGCCTGATCAACATCAAAACCTATTACGCCAAACCCTCTTTCTTCACATAAGAGTGCCAGTGGTAAGCCGACATAACCAAGACCGACTATCGCTACTGTTTGCTCCTTGCGGCTTTGTTTGGCTGTAGAGTGTCTGGTGGTCCTAAGTTTAGGGCGAGCACTCGTTGTTGTTGTGTTGGACATAATTTTGTAATAGAGGAACGGCCTCCACAGAACCGCGCCGATTTAAATGAAACCAATAATCAAGCTTTCAAGCGGAGGGAATTAAGTCATATATCCGCTCTTGCTTCATAGTGTGATTTATTGTTGATGAATTGCGCGTGAATGAAATAATGTGTGCTCTGTGGTATATCTAAAATAGAGATTAGAATGTATAAACAGGTTAGGTCTGTCTAGCCCAAGAAATTTCTTAATGAAGTCTTCATTTTATTTCCAGTACTGTTATTTCATTGACAGGTAAATTTCAGTTGTTATGAGATTGTTAGTCATAGAGGATGAAGAAAGATTAGCTAAAGCCCTGAAAAAGGGTTTAGAAAAGGACGGCTTTGCTGTCGATCACTTTGATGATGGAGAGAACGCTGTTAAACACGCTCTTGTTCATCACAGTTCGTATGACGCGGTCGTTCTAGACTTGATGCTGCCTGGCGTAGACGGAACGGAAATATGTCGCATTCTTCGGGAGAGGGGAATTAAAACACCGATCCTGATTCTGACTGCCCGCGAAGGAACCGTCGATAAAGTGATGTTGCTTAATCTTGGTGCCGATGATTACATGACTAAGCCGTTTTCACTGGCTGAGTTATCAGCGCGTCTGCGGGCTATTATGCGCCGGCCAGACATTACCTTACCGGCAGAACTTCAAGCTGGTCCATTACGACTTAATCCAGCATTTCATAAAGTTTTTCTTGATGAATCTGAAGTTCTTCTTACTACCAAAGAATTTGCTCTACTTGAATTCTTTATGCGACATCCAGATCAGGTGCTCGACCGAGAACATATCCTAGAGCATGTCTGGGATTTTAATTTCAATTCATTTAGTAACGTAGTTGATGTTCATGTCAAAAACCTTAGAAAAAAACTCGGACAAGAAGACGGACGCGCTTTCATCGAAACTGTCAGCGGGGTGGGTTACAGATTTGTTCCATCGGTATAAAGACGATATCTTCTTTTCGACTCGCGTTCAGATTATTCTTTTCCATTCCTTCTCGGTTTTGGTGATGACCGTAGTAATTGTCGAGCTTTTTGAGTTGACTCAAAAAACGATATTGGCGGCCGTCGCGACTTCGTTGCAAGACCTGTTGACGACCGGCACTGTTAATGAAAAAGCTTTGACTAATGCGGTGACTTTTACCGATAAGACTAAGACTTATGTGCTGGGCGGAATTGTTGCGCTCTCGGTCGTGTTTGCTATGATCGCCGCCTATATTTCGCTTCGCCCATTGCGTGAGGCTCTAACAACACAAAAACGTTTTATCTCCAGCTTGGCCCACGAACTACGTACTCCGCTTGCAGTACTTAGAGTGGAGAATGAAGTGGCAGCTCTTGACACTAGTCCTGATGATCCACTGCAGGACACTTTGAAGCGAAATTTAGAAGAGATCGATCGCATTACCGGGATATTGAATAATCTCCTACTTTTTAACCGGGTACGCTCGGCCAATGCAATTGTTTTTGAGCCAATTGATTTTGGAGAAGTAGTAAGGACCGCGATCGGACGTTTAGAAAAACTCGCGCAGGGTCGTGGGGTAACTGTGGATTACGTTGGCGTTGATCTGTTGGAAGTGAGAGGGAATAGGGCCGCTCTTGAACAAGCTGTCTTTAATGTCTTGAAAAACGCTATTATTTACAGCAACCGCGGAAGCGTTGTGAACATATCTTTTCCGGCCATTACCGATAAGAGCATAACGCTTTCAATTCGTGACCATGGTATCGGTATTGTGAAAAAGGATCTGGCGCACATTTTTGAGCCTTTCTATCGTTCATCGCAGGCTTCTGAAAAAAGAGAGGGTACTGGCATTGGCCTCACTCTTGTATTTGAAATCGTCAAACTGCATCAAGGCAAGTTGCATGTTGACAGTGCGCCAGAGAATGGCACAAATGTTGAAATAACTTTACCTCGCGATGCTAAAGTAGCCGCAATTGAGCGTTATAAATACGATGGTGTGACTTACGATTTTGCAAACCGAAACACATCTTCATAATTTTTTCATTGAGCTTTTTTATAATGTATAGAGACTGAGTTCGTTGGACTCGTCTGATTTAGCAACAATTAAACCAGACCATCCATTGATCTTTATGAACGTTGCAAAAAATTTGGCGGGTATGCTGGTATGTATACTCGCGTGTTGAGGGGAGGCCGCACGCTAAGGCGTTGCGGCCTCCCCGTCTATTAAATCGCTGTAATAATAAATTATTTATGGAACAGCAATCTTCAATATTAAAACCTCTTCTGCTTATCTTTGCAGTGATTGCTATCGGGGCCGTTGCTTATTCTTTCTGGTCAAGTCCTAGAGACGACACTAATCTGGAAGAAGTGGCCTGTACTCAAGAGGCAAAGTTGTGTCCAGATGGTTCATACGTTGGACGAGTTGGTCCTGAGTGTGAATTTGCAGCCTGTCCGGTTGAAGACACTGGCACTGGCTCTTGGCTTAGTACCACCACGCAGGCAGCCACCTTTAATTATCCAGCATCGTTCAACTCTGCTTACGTAACGCCAGTTGATTGGCCACCAGCAGTACAGGTGTTGGATGAATCTTTTGAATGCAGTGAAGGTGGGGATGTTGAAGATAGAGCAGGACGTACCGAGGAACGAACCATTAATGGTCGTGAATACTGTGTGACTGAAGTTAGGGAAGGTGCTGCCGGCAGTGTCTATACACAGTATGCTTATGCTTTTCCGCGTGAAGACCAGACAGTCATTTTGACTTTTAGCGCCCGTTTCCCACAATGTGAAAACTATGAGGAAACCGAGCAAGTTGCTTGTAAACTCGAACAGGAGAGCTTTAATATTGGTGCCACTATAGACCAAGTAGCAGCTGGCTTACGGCTTCCTTAGCGGTTGTCTAACGGAGCGGTTCTCCGATATAATCTAGTATTATGCAAAAAATTGTCATTGTTATTGCCGCGATTGTGGTTGTGCTGGGAGGTGGTTATTGGTTTATCAATCGTGATAGCGTGTCGGAGAGTACTACTTCAAACGAAGAAATATCGAACACGCCAGAGATTACAGAAGAATCCGTCACTACACTTGATACTGGCACTTACAAAGTCGACGAAGAACAATCGACAATAACTTGGCAGGCTGGAAAACCAGCTATTACTGGTTACGTGCATACCGGAAAATTTTCCCTCGCCGACGGTAGTGAATTTGTCGTGGCTGACCAATCGTTGGCAGGGGAGGTTACTGTGGACATGAACTCGCTTGATATGGTTTCACTTGGTGGAGGTAAGGCGGGACAGGAAAGTACTCTTGAAGGTCACCTAAAAGGCGAGCGATTCTTTGACGTTGAGACTTATCCAACTGCGACATTCCGTGTTACAGATATTAGCCCGAAGGTTTTGCCTGGTCCTGATAACATCGAGTACACGGCGACTGGAGAATTGACTATGAAGGGCGTAACTAAGACGATTAACTTTCCAATTAAAGTGTTCGTTGCGTCAAAAGCAGAAGCTTGGATGACAGCGCAGTTTTCCCTCGACCGCACAGAGTGGGGTCTGACCGCTGGCTCTGCCAAGGTAGCCGAAGCAATTACTGAACAAATCATTGGTGATACGGTGACCCTTGATCTTTCGGTTAGATTAATCAAATAACTTAATATGTTCTTATTTTTGCTCAGCACGCTCAACTGGTCGTTGGCCGCAGGGTCCCTACTTCTCCTCGCTGTAACAGTAGTTCTTTATGTAGACTTTTTCTTCTATAGAAGCAGATACACTGGTTCACTAGTGAAACAGTTTGCTTGGCTGTTGATTATAGGAGTAACAGTAGGCAGTGTTGCGATGTCGCTTTTGTATTCAGAATACTTTGGTTTTATCCCATGTTCACTTTGTTGGCTGCAACGCATCGCTATTTATCCGCAAGCAGTGTTGTCGATAATAGCCTTCAAATCTGGCGACAAACTTCACTTTCCAGTTTACGGTATTGCGTTGTCTATACTCGGACTCTTGGTGGCAGTTTACCAATACATTTACCAAATGTTGCCGCGAGAAGCAGGAGGTTCTAGCGTACTGCCTTGTCTCGCTGACGGCAGTAATGCTGACTGTGCGGTCAAGGTGATAGACGCATTTGGTTTCGTTACTTTCCCCCTCATTTCTGCTATAAGTTTTGCTTTTCTTATCGTGGTGTACCTTAACCTACGTCGTTATAAGTAGTGTATCGAATCTTTTTATACATTCTGGTCCTGATTACTTTCATCTATATTGGATGGAGTAACGTTGTTAGTGATGAAAATGTCACACCAGCAGACGAGGTTATTTCTGAGCAAGTAATTACTGCATCGTCTTCGCTTACGCAAAGCTCTGGCGACCAAGCGCTTCCGCAGGAATCGCTAACAGATTCTTATGAAGTACTAAAAGTGATAGATGGAGATACGATTGTCGTTAATAAAAATGGGATAAGTGAAACTATCCGAATGATCGGAGTTGATACTCCAGAGACCGTTCATCCGTCCAAAGCGGTGCAATGTTTTGGTGTCGAAGCATCCAGTCAGACCAAGTCTTGGTTAGTCGGACAATCTGTCCGACTAGAAATAGATTCGTCGCAAGGTGAACGAGATAAATATGGACGAATGCTGGCTTATGTATTTCGTGCCGACGGCCTTTTCATAAACCAAGAATTAATCGCGAAGGGTTTTGCTTACGAATACACTTACAACTTACCGTATAAATACCAGGCAGAGTTCAAAGCAGCCGAGGAAAAAGCTCGTACTGATAAGCAGGGCCTCTGGGCAGAAAGTGCCTGTGCCGGGGACTCTGAGGTCAGTCGTGTGCCGCAAAACACTCCAACATATCCAGCTGATCATTCTGATAAAGACTGCGCAGACTTCGCTACTCAAGCGGCCGCACAGTCATATTTTGAAGCAAATGGTGGTTCATCCACTTACAATTATGATCGTTTAGATAGCGATGCTGACGGTACTGCCTGCGAGAGTCTGCCCTAGTTTGTTACAAGTGTTATAGTGGAATAAAGCTTATTAGTTAAATCGGTGCGTATGAAAAAGAAACATCAGATCGTGCAAGACGATCGTATCTTAGCAAACAGCAGAAGAGAGCTGCCGCTACGCGTACCGGCTAGGCTCGAAGGGGTGGTTAAAAATGCCGGTATCAGGAACGTACGTAAGGAGAAGAAGCCTCGTGCGAAATAACAAATGGCCGGCCCCGAAGGGGCCGGCCATTTGTTATTTTTCGGTTAAAAAGATTTAAGCCGGTACGAAAGTAAGGGCAGCTCCGCGTTCATTACCTCGACCAGTACGACCGATACGGTGTACGTAGTCTTCAAAGGTATTAGGAAGATCGTAGTTGATAACGTGGGAAACGTTGTCGACGTGAATTCCTCGAGCTGCAACATCAGTTGCAACTAGGACACGGGCATTACCGCTCTTGAATGCGTTTAGTGCGCGCTGGCGCTGTCCATGGCTCTTATTACCATGAATAGATTCAGCCTTGATTCCGTGTGCAGTCAACTCTTCCGACAACTTTTCAACACTGTGCTTCATCGCACCAAAGATAATGGTACGGCTGAAGGCTGGGTCGGCAAGTAGTTTGGTAAGAGTTTCAAATTTGTCGTGATGTGAGTGACGCACTACGTCTTGTGCGATCGAGTCGGTCACGTCTTTTTTCTTCACAGATACAGTTACTGGATCACGAAGGAAGTCCTGTACCAAGTTCTCGGCTTCTTTAGTTATTGTAGCGGAGAAGAGAAGAGTCTCACGATTCTTGGGAGTGTTTTGAAGTATCTTACGGATATCTTTAATGAAACCCATATCAAGCATACGGTCGGCTTCGTCCAGTACGACAGAGGTTACTTTTTCTGGCTTGAAATCGCCGCGTTCCAATAGGTCAAGTAATCGGCCTGGGGTTGCGATGACAAAGTGGTTCTTGCGGCGCAGATTGCTGATCTGACCACGAATACCCACACCACCAACACAGACCGCAGAGTAAAGACGGAACTGTTTGGTTAATTTGCGAAGTTCAGCTTCAATCTGAGCAGCCAACTCACGAGTCGGTGCCAAAATCAGAGTCTGTCGATCGTATTCACGCAAAGTTTTATCAATCAACGGAATCAAGAAGGCAGCTGTTTTACCAGTGCCAGTTTCCGCTAGACCGACTACGTCGCGTCCTTCAAGAATGAGGGGAATTACCTGATCCTGGATCGGTGAAGGGACTTCGAGTCCAGTAGCAACAATCTCGCGGGCGAAACGGTCGTTTAGACCAAAAGTGGTGAAGCGATGTTTAGCTTCGTACACAGTTTTTTCAGCGACGCGGGGGTTTGTATTAATAAAGCGGGATGGATCGAAGGTTGGCATTTTACGGCCACCACCTTTACCGGAAGAAGGTCGTCGTCCGTGACTGAACGAAGATGACGAATTGCCACCACGTGAGTTACGAGCAAAACCGCCACCACTTCGGTGTGGTTTGTGACTAGAAAAGGTGCTGCGTCCGGAACTATTCCGGCGCGGCCGATGTGTATCGTTTGACATGTATTATTTTGTGTTAAAAACGCCTAAGCGTTGTGCAGGAGAGTTAATTCAGAAACCAGGGCTCGACAGGTACTGAAGCCGATGAGCCCTACACGAGTTTCAAAAGCTTCCTTATATAGTAACATATTTGTATTAAAAAGCAAGTTGAGTGAAACTGGCCCTTGATTGAGGGATTATGTCTCGGTAAGCAAGGCGGAATTTTGTGTATAAGTAAGGTTATTTTATAGCTAGTGCTTCTATATAATTAGATTGAAATTTATTTCAATGCCGAGCCGATTTACATTTCGGAATGACGGGGGCTTTTTGTGGCTAATTGCCGCAACGGTATTTCTTTCACCTTATTTGACGTTCGCGTATTTTGCTCCTGGAGAAACACTCAACCCAAGCTGTTCTCCGGGCGATTCTGGGTGTGACATTGAGACCAGAACGCTCTCGCTTGCTTCTAGTACAGCACCAGTGGATACAGACGAGAAGCTCTATAACCTCGATGGTACTTTGTACTGGAATGGCAGCGAAGTTGGTGGTGGTTCAGGATTGACTTCATTGAATGGTTTGACCGGATCAACGCAAACCTTTGCAAATGACA
>Ga0209542_10004053_pt1 | contig 30570 bp, 34 predicted proteins | sample RifCSPhighO2_01_FD_184028 | JGI IMG/M metagenome (GOLD analysis project Ga0209542, IMG submission 184028) | Soil microbial communities from Rifle, Colorado - Rifle CSP2_plank highO2_0.1 (SPAdes) (version 2) | ecosystem: Environmental > Terrestrial > Deep subsurface > Rock core/Sediment ... | reverse complement strand
AATGGAAAGCTCCGAACTCCCTATCAAGCTTTCCAAGAAAAGATGAGAAAGGAATAAAAACAATGAGCAACTCAAATAATCGAGAGGACATTAATAGCGGACACTACACTCGTCGAGAAATGATAATCTCCAGGGAAAAAGTTTATATACTCTTTGAATAATATAGCTCTATAAAAAACGAGGATAAAAATGTCTGAAGTTGATGAGTTTGATGATGACCTCGAGGGATTAGGGTTAGGCGAGGACGAGGAAGATCTATAAATTTCTTTTTCTTTTTTATTTTTAATTATTTCAAAACTCTAATGAGTTTTGTTTGTTGGGTTTTGAAATTCCCAAAAAATCTACGCTAAACTACTCATCATCTAAAGAGAGTGGATTTTTTTAGGATTAAAGTTTAAAATTACCAATCAAAGTTTTGTATAAACCACGGTTTATTTCTTCTATTTGCAAGAAATAGTTCCCATAGATGCTGACGAATAATCTCATCACGCGGATTTACCAAAGGATAATCGTCAATCTTAAAGTGAGAATGTTCAAAAACTAATGGAAAAAATTGGGTAAGATCTTCATCAACCAAAACATCCATTCCTTTTTCATACGCTCGTCGTGCAACACGACTACAACAGTCATAGGTATGAAATCCTCCAACTCTGAGTAATTCAATTTTTCCCAGCTGCGAAATAATTTGTTCCTCATCAGGATAAGGAAATTTTCCGTTAATCGCAGTGTGATGAGTGTGCGCATCCATCCCCACTTTTATTATTGCATCAGTTTCTCTAACAACAATCCCTTCCCAAACACAACAATCATCTAAAAGCGCATAAGTAATAGAAAATCCTTTTTGTCTGTATCGTCGATCAATACACTCGTTAAGCATTGATTGATACTTTCTAACAAATGATTCATCTTTATTACGTAATTCATATGCAAATATCTCCTCCTGCGGATAAAGAAATAAAAAAGATTTATTGGTTGTCATGACATGAATAAAAGATTCTCGTTGTAATTTATCTAAGGTCAATAGAATAGCCGTTTGCAGTAACATGATTCATTTTGAATTTATTACCCTCTTTATATCCGCTTATTTCAATAGAATCTAAATCTTCATCTCTAATCTCTGATTCAATTAAAGCTCCAGCATCAATCGCCTCTGCAATTGAAGATGCATTAGAAGTATGGCACAATAGATATTCATTGTCATCAACTTCAATAACACACGATAACCGCCCATAGCCATGAGTTCCTTGAGTCGTAATGACACTTACCGGAATTCCCCGTACTGTTTCTTCAAGAACACTTGGTGAATTATTCGGACCACAGCCAGCTAATGCTCCCAAAACTACTCCAGTGTAAACAATCCGTTGATAAAGTTTCATGTAAACAACAGCTATAGACTATTTATAAAAATAATGGTAATCGAGAACAATTAAAGTTTCTTCTCAACAATCTCAGTGCAAACACCAGCTGCAACAGTAGCACCAGCGTCCCGAATAGCAAATCGTGCCATATGCGGATTAACAGAAGATTTTTCTAAAACCAAATTTCCAAGCGGTTTAAACTTGCAGATTGCAACATCTCCATTTTTCAAGAAGTCAACTTGTCCTGGCATTGGTTGTCCGCTTGTTGGATCAATTTTATGAACAATTTCAACAAGCTGGCAAGGAACTTGTGCCGTATGTACATGGAATACTGGTGTATATCCTTTTGCAACAACAGTCGGATGATTAATAACTGCAATCTGTGCAGTAAACTGCTCTGCAATAGTTGCAGGTTTTGCAGCGTCGCAGATTACATCTCCTCGCGCAATATCTTTTTTACCAACTCCTCGAATATTTATTCCAACGTTAAATCCTGCAGGAGCTTCTTGATGCTGCTCATGATGCATTTCAATACTCTTAATTTCTCCGTCAACACCTGATCCACTTCTTCCAGGCAATATTCTTACTTTTTGTCCAACTTTCATAATTCCAGTTTCAACTTTTCCAACAGGAACAGTTCCAATACCAGTAATTTCATAAACATCCTGAATTGGCATTCGCATTGGTAAATCAGTTGGCTTTTTTGGCTCATCAAACAAATCAAGTTGTTCCCATATCGTTGGACCTTTGTACCAAGGCATATTAGTTGATTTAGTTTTAATATTATCTCCTTTAAGTCCAGCAACTGCCAAGAACACTGTCTTATCAGGATTAATTCCTACAGTCTTTAACAATTTTGAAACTTCGTCTTTTACTTCATTAAACGCACTTTCTTTATAATCAACAGTATCCATCTTGTTAACACTAACTGCGATTTGTCCAACACCCATTGTTCGCAACAACCATAAGTGTTCTTTTGTTTGTGGCTGTACTCCTTCTTTAGCAGCAATAGTCAAGAATGCAGCGTCCGCTTGGCTTGCACCAGTGATCATATTCTTTACAAAATCTTTATGTCCTGGTGCATCAATAATAGTAATATGTCGCTTTGGTGTGATTAACTTTTTGTACGCAAGATCAATAGTAACTCCTCGTTCTCTTTCTTCCTTAATATGATCCATAATGTAAGCAAACTCAAAACCAGGTTTTCCATTCTTAATAGCCTCTTCTTTGAGTTTTTTCATCTCCTGTTCTGGAACAACACCAGACTGGAACATAAGCTGGCCTACGCACGTACTTTTTCCGTGGTCAACATGACCAACGAATACAACATTCATCGTAGGTTTATCAATAGCCATTTTATCAATATTTTCTAATAAGTATAGTTGAAAAAAAGGGTTTATAAATCTTTCTGTAATCATGGCGATAGTTATTCCTAATCTCAAAACCCTCCAGGGGTTTTTATACTCCACACTAAAGTGTGGAGTTTGTTTTGGGATTAAGAAATTCTCTTCACCCTTCATCGAACACAATTTATAAATTCTAAGTTCATTTTAACTGTATGGAAGAAAACCTGCTCAAAAAAATTAAAGCGCATAAAAAGTATAACACGTTGTCCGATGATATTATAAAAAAAGAATTAACTTATTTTCTAAAGATAAAGCCCAACGCTAAAGACAAAGAAATAGTTAAAGAGGTGAGAAAAAAATTACATAGACTCTATGCAAGCTATCAAATAAATAAAAAAAAGAAACGGAAAAATTATTTAGAAAAATTAAAGCAAGGAGAAATAGTGTTAGACGAGCTGCTTGCAATGACGCTTTCAACTAAAGAGAGAAAAGATGACTACAAAAATATATACCACACAATTTTTTCATACACCAAAAAACCAAAAATCGTCATCGATATTGGCTGTGGAATGAATCCGCTTTCGTTCCCATTAATGGATTTAGAAAAAGTCAAATACTACTGTTATGATATCGACGCAGCAGACGTTGCATTTCTCAATACTTACTTCCAGCTCATGAAAAATAAAGGACTAGAAGGCAAAGCATTTCTCCTTGATGCAAAAGATGAAACTGCAATTAAAAAAATACCAAAAAGCGATATTGTCTTCATGTTCAAATTAATTGACTTGTTAGACAGCGACAAAAATATAAGTGAAAAAATTATTGAAGTACTCTTAAATAAAACAAGTTTTGTCGTTGCAAGTTTCGCAACAAAAACCCTCACTCAAAAACCAATGAAACTCACCCAGCGAAGAGGATTCCAAAAAATGCTTGACAGAAAAAACCTGCACTACAAACAATTTAACACAACAAACGAACTATTCTATATAATTCACAAATCTCCAAATCTCTTGCAATAGTCTGTTCAATCAAATAGTCAGTCTAAAAAAATCTACTATCTTTAGACGGTTGATTTTTTTAGGATTCAGATTTGGAGAGTCAGAATCAAAATTTTCTGAAATTTTTTCTAATAACTAATAGGATCGATGAGTGTTAGTATACACATAATACGTCGGTCTATCTCTAACAGGTTCTCGCTCATACATACTTCTATAAAATCCGTCGCGTGAATTATAGTTTAAATTAGAATAAGAGTTGTAAGAATTATAGGAATCATAAGAATTACGCGCATACGAATTATATGAGTTTGTCCGATAAGAGCTTGTATATTCATAGCGATAACTTGATTGGTAATTAGATTGATAGCTAGGTTGATACCCCAAATAGGATCGACCAGCCTGAGCAGGATAATTATTACAGCCACAATCATGATAATAACCATCATAGCCACGACATAACCCTGCAGAAACAAAAGAACTTTGCACCACTAGTAAAAACAGTGAAGCAAAAATCAGCAATAAAAGCTTACCTTTCATTATTAAAAAGATAAAAAGAAGTATTTAAGGATTATTATAACGTCCTATAATCAACGGATAGATCTCAAAAATCTGAATGGTTTTTTATACTCCACACTTTAGTGTGGAGTTTGTTGGGTTTTGAGATTCCAAAAAAACCACACTAAACTATCCACCATCTAAAAATAGTGGATTTTTTTTAGGATTAATAATATGAAAAAGTTAAAGGATAGCCATATCCTCCATAATACCCTCGATACCCATAATATCCCCCATATCCAAAACTACCGTACCCTCCATAAAATGGTCGAGGATAACTAATGCCCGAGCTCACAAAATAACGAACAGGATTAGTATCTCCGTTGATATATTGTTCATAGCGATAATTCCCATATGATCCTTTAAAGATTGGTACAACTGCCCTGTCGTTAAGTGCATAACGATCATAGTCGTAATACGGATGATACCCATCATAATTAGTATATCCTTCCCCTCGACATTTTTCATAATACCCCTGATTATTCTGACAAGCAGCAGCTGATATCGTCGCAACTAAACAGAGAGCAAATACTAGCCCAAAAATTCCAACTAGTATTTTTTTCATGGAAACCCATCCCCAACGTTGTACTGTTTAAAAAATCGAAATGTATGATCCCCCATCGTAGTTGTCTCGATAGGCGAATAATTACTCAGCGTTAATCCATCACTAGTTTCATAGGTTACAAATTGCGGAAGATTATGACAACTGTTTATAGTTCGTATTCCCGTATCCAAAGGGTTCTCTGCGTCATATGCTCGCACTGTAAGAACAGTTCCAGAAAAAGTCTGACTATCATTTTTATTTTCTACAACATGCTCTCCAAAATAAACAATTGCTTCAAGCGTTCTAAAAATAAGCCCAAACATTTCTGAAAATACCATCTGCTTATCCATGAAAAGAGCTATTTAAATCTTTTGTTATGTTATTACTTAATAGTTAATAAAAGAAAGCTTCTTTGAAAGTCAAAATAAAACACAAAATAAATTTATTCGTTTTCTGCTAACCCTTTTCTATCACGTATTTTTCGTACCACTTCTCGCATAATCGAAAACGGAACAGGCTCAAACGATTGATCAACCATACTAAATGATCCTCTTCCTTCAGTTGCACTGCGAACATCTGAAGCAAGTCCAATCATTTCTGCAACCGGAAGTTTTGATTTAATGGTTACATGCCCCAAAGTCTGTTCGATGTCTCCAATTTGTCCTCGTTTACTTTGGAGTAACTTTGTTAAGTTCCCCATCTGATCAAGAGGACCTTCAACTAATAATGTTTGAATTGGCTCAAGTAATACCGGGGTTGCAGACTCAACAGACATACGCACTGAATCGCGCACCGCGGGATAAACCTGTGCAGGCCCTCGATGAATTGCATCTTCATGCAGCTTTAAATCAACTAAACCAATTTTTAATTTCGCGCACGGTTCTCGTGCCAAAACTCCTGCATCAATAACTTGTTCAATACCGTCCATGACCATTTCAATAACTTCTCCAATATGCACTTCTCCTTTAGTCTTGTCTAAAAATACACAATCTTTGTAAATTTCCCGATACTGTCGCGCCTCTTCATTACTTACACCAAGCGCTGACAATTTACTCCACAACTCTTCATTTTTTTTCTTTGTTCTGCCTTCAGATATATCCCCTTTCTTAATTGCAGCATAAACAGCATCTTCAAGCGGCTCGACCTCGATAAAAAATAAATTATGTTTGTTTGGTGATTTGCCTTCTCCGGTCTTTCCCTCTTTACTTACTGTCTCTCGATACACAACAATGGGTTGTGACGTTTTCACTTCAACACCTTTCTCAGTAATAATTCTATTCTCAATAATTTCAAGGTGTAGTTCTCCCATTCCTGAAATTAAATTCTCTCCTGTTTCCTCGTTAATCTCTATTCTCAAAGTAGGATCTTCTTTTGCAACTTTTTTGAGCACTTCAATAAGCTTAGGCAAATCCTGCGGTTTATTAACAGAAATAGATTTAGTGATAACGGGATCAAAAATATGTTTAATATTCTCAAAACTTTGTTGTGGATTAACAGTCACCGTTTCTCCCGGTCGTGAGATAAGCCCCGTAATTGCAAGTACATTTCCTGCAGGAACTTCTTCTAATTGCTCGGGCTTTATGCCGTTATAGACAAGCACTTGCTGAACTTTTTGTTTTTTCTTTTCATTATTAAGATAGACATCCATTCCGGGTCTAAGCGTTCCTGAAAATAATCTTCCTGCAGAAATTTCTTTACCTGATCGTGAATCAATAATAGTATTAGTAATAACAAACGCAACCTCTCCATTTTTGTCACACTCCATAAGTCCTTTACCAAATTCAGATTCTTTATCTCCCGGCCAAATTTTTGGAACTCGATATTTTTGCGCAGCAACAGGGGATGGAAGATGTTTAATAACTGAGTCAAGCAACACTTCATGCAGTGGAGCGTTTTTCCAAAACCATTCTCTTCGCACAGTTGCATCTTTTTCTTGAATTTCAATAACATCTTTAAACCCTACCCCTTTCTTTTGCATAAATGAAGCAGATAATGCCCAGTTCTCTTTTGCACTCCCAAAAATAACACTGCCGTCAGCAACACCAACTTTCCATTTATCTCGAAAATCAGCCTCGGCAATTTGCTCAATCAATAAATTAAAATGATCAATTATTTTTTTGAAGCGTATCTGCATTCCTTCAGGAGTTAACTTTAATTCTTTTATCATTCGATCGACTTTATTAATAAAAAGAACCGGCTTAACTCGTTCTCGTAACGCCTGTTTCATAACTGTCTCGGTTTGAGGCATGATACCTTCAATTGCACAAACAAGCACCACAGTTCCATCGATTGCACGCATAGCACGCGTTACGTTTCCTGAAAAATCAACGTGCCCGGGAGTATCAATTAAATTAACAAGATATTCCTCCCCATTAAGTTCATGCGCCATAGAAACATTAGCAGCGTCAACGGTCATTAATCGTTCTTGTTCATCAGCGTGCTGCCAAGTAGTCATTCCTCCCTCTAAATCTCCAGCCAATTTCTCATTCATCATCCCCGCTGCAGCTAACAAATTATCAGTGAGTGCAGTCTTTCCATGATGAATGTGCGCGCTTGTTGCAATGTTACGAATATTCTCCTGATTCGTAACCATACGCTTAATTCGCTCAAAAGGTGATTCTTTTTTTGCCATACTAATGTAAAGTGTTATGAAAAACGGTTTTTAAACGTTTGTACGTCTCCACTCATAAATTCCGCTCGCAATATTACTTGCTAAAGGAACAAGTGCGCTGTTCCCGACGATATATTCAATTAAAGGTGCATGATTTTCAAATTCTTCTCCAAAATAAATTGCAAGTCCTGTTCCTAAAATCATTGACTGCGTCGCTGTACCAACGACCATTCCCGCAAGAGTTTCGGTAAAGATATTTCTAGAAGCAGTAAGTCCATCTCGTCGAGCTTGCGTAGAATACGCATAAAAAAGAGTAATAAACTCAAGCATTATCGTGCACTATCAGCTTGTTTTTCAGAATCACGTTTTTTTGCCATGCAATAACTATCCATATCGCTCTTATACGCTTTAATAATTTCATCTGCTAAAGCTTGCTCAATTTTTGTTTTTTTATTAAATGATTTATCATAACTTCCCTGCACCATGTTTCGCAAAGTCATGGTAAATCGTCGCATCGGAGAAATATCAACTGCCTGGGGATAGCGCGCCCCTCCATATTCGATAACTGTAACACCGTCGCGCGGAGCAGAATTTTCAATAGCGCTAACAAGCACCTGCACCGGATTTTCTTTTGTTTTATGAGCAACAATTGCAAGCGTTTTTAAAACAATTGCCATATTCTGTGAATATTTTCCCGCTTTCCATCCCGTCTGTATTTTATGTTTTTTCCCTCGATGCCCCGGAACCGCAATAAGATTTGCAAGAACTTCTAAAATATTTAACTTTGACCGAGAAAACTTTTCTCTAATTCTTCCCCGTGACTTAACATTTAACTTTGGCTCAATATTAATATACCGCTTCATTCCCGGATCCTGCACTTTTATTTGAGAAACATCATACAAATCAAACAATTTAAAACCATCAAAAGGTTTTTTCTCTTCAACAGTTTCTTGCATTTCAGATGCAACTGCAACTTCTTCTGGTTCCATTTAGCGTGGTCTCCTTTTTCGCAAATTTAAAACAAACGCTGATGAACAATTTTCAAATTGTTCTACTTCTCTTCCTACAAAATCCCAATCAGGAGAAGAAGTATACTCATTACCATTATCTCCATATGTCTCGCTGTTATAATTAAAATCGTCAGGAAAACCTCCAATATGTTCTGCCATTATCTTCTTCCCTTCTCGATCTTGCCCATCCACAATCGTGCAAGCGGCTGATCATTTACTTTAATTACTTTCCATCGCACCCCAGGAATATCTCCTTTTGATCTTCCCTGTTTTCCGCCAATTCGCTCAATCATTACTTCATCGTGTTCATCGATAAATTTTTGTGCAAGATTTCCCGGAATAAACGCGGTAACTACTCGACTATTTTTAATCAACTGCACTTTGCAGCATTTACGCATCGCAGAATTTGGTTGCTTTGCTTCCTTTTGAACTTTTTCAGTAACAATTCCTTTCGCCTGATTTTTTCCACCCAGCGGATCAGATCGCTTAAAAAGATTCAGCGTCTTAACTTTGTACTTTCTATCTTTCCACCGAAATTTTCTTCGGTTCTTAAGCATTTTTGTCGCGTTATTTAATCCCATAGCTATGGTTGTTATATGAGAAGGGAGGTTTAAAAAGGTTTCTTAGTAAGAATCATTTAATCATTACTTTGCGCACACCAAAATATTGTTCAAGAATATTTGACATCTCGTTAAGCCGAGCCCGATTTTTTCCAATCAGCGAAGCTTTGCTCTGAGAACCAGCACTAATAATCGCCTCATTGTCTCTTATCTCAATTGCTTTAAATTTCACCGGTTTAGTAATTATTGAAACAAAATTTTCTATATCTTCTTTGCCTCGAGGCACTGCAACAATCTTAACTCTTTTTCCAATCACCCGGCTCAATGTTTCTAGATTAGCATTATCTCTCCCAATTGCACCAACCACAAACTTTTTTGGCACTGCAAACACAATCGCATTATTATATTCAAAGCAATGATTACACCGTATCTTTGTCACCTGATTAAAAAGATTCACATAGCGGATAAACTGCATGTCTAAAACTTTTATCATAGTAAAAATATTCTAGGACACTATTGCATAGTTAGTTTTTAAACCTTTCTGAATATCTCGACGAGAACTAAAAGAGCAATAACAAAAAATTTCTTTGATAAGCGTTCTTTCTATCGAGTTGCATAATACAAAGCTCTCATCTCCGTCGATGAAAGTGTTCGATTGAATAACATAACATTGTTTATCTTTCCGTTTAATGAATAATCAGGAAAATTAAACGTTGTGGTATAAGGATAAAGAGTACCAATACCTAAAGGAAGATTTGCATCGCCTTTAGATGGAGCCCAATTTGTGACGCTATGAATCTTGCTTACCACGAGTACTTTATCTATGTATATTGACACGTTCTCTGCTTCATTAAAAGTAACTCCAATAAAATTCCATCGATTGGTTTGGATACTATTAATTGGAGTATCACAGCCATCTCCAGTTTCTCCATTAAATATAATCGACACCATTCCACTTGGACGATGAAGAATCAAACGATAGTTATATTCCCCCCCTCCATTCCAAGGTTTTGAAATAAAATACCCATTAGTGTTTTCAGATTCACTAACATATACCCACAAAGCGATAGTAAAATTACCGCCTTTGTATTTTATATCTTCACTGGAATCAACCTTCACATAATCATCAATGCCATCAAGTATTACCGCTTCATTGCTAATCACTGCTCCATTACGCAATTCTCCATTGCTTGCATTTATATAATCCTGAGTATCACCTTTTAATTTCCACCATCGAGTAAGTCCCCATGATGCAAGCTCTTTTTTTCCTGCAACACTATTTGGATCAGGAAATGCTAACAACGATTCTTGCACTCCATCATTATCCCAATCAACTTGCTTAATAGTTTCTGATGAACTTGATTCAGATCCAACTTTTTTACCAAAAACTTCTGAGATTGAAACCGTACTAATCTTACGATAAGTTTCAGCTTCTTGCGGAGTTAACACAAGTATCTTTGTTTCAAGTTCTTGAATACTATCACTCTTATCAATCACTTTTGTAGTTCCATCTTGATAGACAATATTCACTTTAAAACCGTCGGGAACATCTTTTGAATAACTCTTAACAGTGAGATATGCCCCTCCAGTAATCAAAGGCTTAAACGCTTCAAGGGTAACTTGATTAGTAAATGATTGCAAAGAAATTTCTTCGCTAGACCCTCTCAACAAAGGAAAAATAATATTTGAAACAATCACTACTCCTACTAAACTAATTAAAATTAATAAAATAACAGAAATAATCCCTACTTGTCCGCGCTTTCCCTCTTTTTTCATCATAAAATAAAGTAACAGTTCTTTAAAAATGTTATACTTTGATTTTTAACTTGTTTCTTCTCACTACAAATTATTTTTCATGAAAAGGTTTTGTGCCTTTATGTGAAGTATCACGCACATACTTAGTTATGTTTGCAACACTTTTATCAGACTTTGGTTTTTGATCAGTTAAAGGACCAGTCACTTCAACCATCAGTCCAGGAAGCCCCGTACCCACCGGAACCGGTTGATTAAGAATAATATTTTCTATGACTGAATTAAGTTCATCTTTATTTTCTTTAAGCGTTGCATTCACAAACTGATTAATCGGCGTTTCAAAACTTGCTCGAGCAAGTATAGATGATTTCTGAGAAATAATACCCATTCGAGTGATACCCTTCACAATACCTTCAGAGGTCATAGCGTCCGAAATTAATTTTAAATGCCGCTCATCAATATCAAGCCCTTGTGAATTAATAACTTTCTCAATTTCTCGCATGATAGTGGCTCGAGCAACTTCAACACCAAACACATCAGAAACTTCATGAATGTCGTTGCTGATTGTTCTTGACACATCAACTTCTTTAAAGGTAATCACTTCCTTAAGATTATTTCCTGCCGTAAGAATCACATAATCTCCTTCTCGTTTGACAACCAAAATTTGTGAGATACCCGATATTCCTGATATCTGGGTATTTTTAATTCTCTCTTTGAGTTTATAAATTTCTTTAAAGTTTAATTCTTTTGCTTCAAAAATAAATGTGTTGCCCACAATCTTGCATTTATTATTTATCTTTCCATTTTCATTAAGCCGTTTAACAATTGTTGGAAGAGAAGAATGAACTCTGCGCACCGATTCATTATCGACGAGCGCCTCTATCTTTTTATCTGAAAAGTTTATCTTTATCTCTTTTACAATATCTTTTAATTTTACTTCTTTAATTTTCTCAGCAAATACGCGTGCACTTTTCTCATCGTTAGAGTCTTTAGTGAGATAAATTTCCATTTCAGGAGTTGAGGGAGTTCTCCTCGCGTCAAAAATTTCAATAAGACGAGGAAGTCCTGAAGTAACCTGCATTTCAGCAACTCCTGCAAAATGGAATACGTTTAATGCCATTTGTGTCGACGGTTCACCAAAAGACTGCGCAGTTAAAATTCCAATCGCTTCTCCGGGCAAAATATCTTTGCCGCTATGTAATTCAGAAACAGATTTTCCATCCTCTCCATACTTAAACTGAATAATTCTTCCCGATCCATCGCGCACAGTTGTATCATATTCAACACGAATATCTTGCAATGCATTTGCAAGTCGTCGATATAAATATCCTGACTTTGGTGTTCGCAGCGCAGTATCCATCAACGCATCTCTTCCCGTTATTGCACCAAAGAAAAACTCGTAGGGTTTTAATCCTTCAAGAAACGAACTATAAATAAATCCGCGCGCTTTTGGCGACAAATCATATTCCTTAAAAAAAGAAAGCGTTCGATTGCTAAATCCAATACTAATTCGCTTCGCCCACAACGCCTGCTGACCAACACAACAAGCCATCTGTGTAATATTAAGCACACTTCCTCCAGAACCAGAATCCATCATAATGCTTATTGGATCATTTTTGTATACTTCCTTACCAACAACCTTTCCAATTTTTGTTCTAATCTCGTTAAGCGCCTGCAAAATTTTTATCTCACGAGTCTCCTCGCTTGACTTACCTGGAATAATCTCTAAGATATTTTTCTGATATTTATCAATAATTTCATAGGTCTTAACTTCAGCTTCTTTAATTATTTCCTGGGTAGACTTACGAACTTTATCGTTAACATTTAGATCTTCAACTGAAATAGTAAATCCATGACCAGTAAGATATTTTGTTCCAATTGCAAATGAACGTTCAAGCACCTCAATAGTTTTACTTCTTCCAAATAATCTATCAATCTCCTTAAGCAAATGCCCTGTTTCAACTCCAAATACATTTTCATCCACCTTTCCTTCCTCAATCTTTCCATTTTTTATAGAGAATAAATCTCCTTTTTTTGTTTTTGCTTTATAGTCAAGCTTAGGTAAGATCTCAGACAAAAGTTCATTTCCTGAAATAGTGGCCTTCAAAGAACTTGGTAAAACTCCTGAATTATAAAGAAGCTGTGACGCATCAGCACGTGACAATCTTCCCTGACTCAATAGATAATTTCCTGTCACAGCATCGACAATACATCCGAGTAGATTACTGCTATCTTTTGCAGACATCATATTGTTATCAACATTCATTAATATTTTTGCTTCAGCTCGTGCTTCTTCAGTTTGAGGAACATGAATATTCATTTCGTCTCCATCAAAGTCTGCATTATACGGCGGAGCTACTGCAGGATGAATTCTAAAAGTTTTATACGGAAGTACTTTAACAAAATGCGCCATCAAGCTTGCCTTATGCAAACTAGGGTGACGATTAAACAACACCACATCTCCATTAACCAACTGTCGCTCAACAACATATCCTGGTTGCAGCTCTTCAAGAATCTCTTGTTTGAGATCAGACGTAATTCTTTTTCTGCGTTTATCAGGGCGAATGACATAATTTGCCGTCGGATAATGTTCATTTTTTATTATGCTCTTCATTTTTTCAATATTAATACTCGTCACTTTCTCATTCACCGTCAAGATTTCTGCAATTTCAAATGGTACTCCAATTTCACTTAATCTCAAAGCAGGATCGGGAGAGATAACTGTTCGAGAACTAAAATTCACACGTTTACCAGCCAAGTTGTGTCTAATTCTTCCTTCTTTACCTTTGATTCTTTCAGTAATTGTTTTGAGCGGCTGACCAGAACGATGTCGTGCCGGAGGAATTTTTGTTATAGAGTTATCAAAAAAAGTAGTCACATGATATTGCAATAAATCCCATAAATCTTCGATAATAACTTCGGGCGCTCCTGCATTAAGATTTTCCCAAAGTCGTTGATTTGCCCGTATGATATCAGAAAGTTTATGCGTAAGATCGTCTTCGCTGCGTTCTCCTGATTCAAGGGTAATTGATGGTCGCACCGTAACCGGAGGAACTAACAGTAACGTAAGCACTGCCCACTCTGGTCTAAATATTTTTGGATCAACTCCTGCAAGTCGTGCCTCATCATCAGAAATTCTTGTCAACAAATCTCGAATTTCTCCCGGAAACAATCGACGCTTTCCAATCTTAAACGTGGTGGGCTTTTGCAATTTCACTTTCTCCTGTTCAGCCATACAATAAGGACATTTCTTAGTATCTTTTGCCCGCTTGAGTCTATCTTTAATCGTCTTATATTTTTGCATGTCCTTTTCTTTAACCATCAACTTATTACACTCTGAACAATAACAACGCAAAAACAATTCAATAACAGGAATATATTTAATATGAAAAATTGGACGAGCAAGTTCTATTGTTCCCGGATGCCCCAAACATTCTTTAAGTCTTCCGCCGCACGTTCTACATCGCACTCCAGGGTCTATTGCTCCTAAACGCAAGTCCATAAGTCCTCCATCAACCGGATACCCGTCGACGTCATACAATTCAGGAGTAATAATTTTTGCCTTGCTCATTTTCTTAAGCTCATCAGGACTCAAAAGCGTAAACTGCAAACTTTCAACTTTTTTCTTAACTGCTCGTGCCATTAGTTATTTCCTCCAGAATAATTATTATTATTATTATTATTATTATCAAGTGTATTATATTGAAAACAAAACTCATTAGAAAAATCAATAAGTGTATGATAAGTAAATACTTCCGATAATCTCTGGCGCATAGCTAATCTTTCTGGATGAGATAGTTTGAGTCCTCTCAATGAATTAAAACCTGTATCTTGAGAATCTACATCTGTAAGTAATTTGGACCGATCTAACACCTCTCTCACAAAAGCTGCTGCTCCCAAAATCATTCCCAATCTACTCATATTTATTCTTCAAATTAAATTTAGTTTTAATATGTAATGACTGAATTTCGTCCACCAACAATTTAAACGCGTATGAAATTTCAATTGGTTCAATCTCTTGACTATTGCACATCGGACAAATCAATTTATCTCGAATACTATCTTCAATGGCGATCGCACCGCATTTAATACAAACGTGTAACTTTACTTTATCAGAATCATAGCGTTCTTTAAGTAAAAGCGATGCACCATGAGCAACTAATGCTTGCTGCTCCATTTCTCCAAGACGAAGTGCTCCACCTTTTGCTCGTCCTTCAATCGGCTGTCGAGTCAACAATGTTACTTTCCCACTTGCACGAGCATGCATCTTATTACTAACCATATATTTCAACTTAAGATAATACATGTTCCCAACATAAATCTTAAGATTAATCATTCTTCCGTCAACAGGATTATAGACTGTTTCCTTTCCATCTTTTCTAAATCCTAACCCTTCAAGCTGACCTTCTAGATCGGTTATCTTCTGTCCTGAAAATCCAGTTCCGTCGATAATCTTACCACTCAAAGAGCCAACTTTTCCTGCAAGCAATTCAATAAGATACCCTACCGTCATTCTGCTCGGAATAGAATGCGGATTAAAAATAATATCAGGTTTAACTCCTTTTGAAGTAAATGGAACATCATTCTCCGAAATAATTGCACCAATAACTCCTTTTTGTCCATGCGACGTTGCAAACTTATCTCCCAGTTCAGGAATTCGCTGATCACGCGTTTTTACTCTGACAATCTTATTTCCCTGACCATCTTCGCTAATAAACACTGCGTCAACAACTCCTTCTTCTTCCTGTCGTATAACTGAGCTTGCTTCTTTTCTTGTCTTAATAGAAATTTCTCGCACTTCAGATAAAAACTTTGGAGGAGTAGTCTTTCCAATAACAACTTCTCCTGAATGCAATTTTGCTTCAGGGAAAACAACACCATCATCTTCCAAAAACCGATAAGATTCTTCAGTACGATAACCCGATACATCTTTTTCAGGAATCACTATTTCATCTTTAAGCCCACCTGCATAATTTAATTCAACTGAATTATATGGTCGATAATAAGTACTTCGCGCGAGTCCCCGATCAATAGACCCTTTATTGAACACCAACGCATCTTCCATATTGTATCCTTCATAAGTCATAACTGCAACCGTCACATTTTGCCCTGCAGGATGAACATTAAGCGTGTCATAAATAAATGAGCGAACAATTGGTTGTTGCGGATAATGCAAGATATTTACGTCGGTATCAATTCTACAGAAAAAATTTGCAGCATATAGACCTAATCCCTGCTTCTGTGTCTTACTTCCTCGATTAAGTCTACTTGATTGATCATAATTTGCATAGGGCACAAGACTTGTTACAACACCCAGTAAATCAATTTTATCAATCTCAAGGTGTGTATGCTCTTCACTAATATCCTCCGTGATTAATGCCACAAGCGCATTTTCCTCTTCAGCAGCGTCGAGATATTCAATAACCCCTCCTTTAATTAAATCATTCCAGCTGAGTGTCCCTTCACGTAAAAGAGTCATATGCTCTGCAGTAAGTCTTGACACTCCTTCTTGGACAATAATCAACGGGCGCAATACTCTCCCAATTTCAGTAGAAAGTAAAATATTATCAAGCACTTTATCGTAGCGCACACTTAACTCAATAGGAAATTCTCCCTTTCTTCGTCGTTCTTTAAGCGCACGCGCAAAAGTAGCAGTATTATCAACATGACCAACAAACCGTCCGTTAAGAAAAACATCTTTTCCCTCTCCTTCAATTTCTTTTTTCATACCAAGCTCATAAAATAGTTTAACCAACTTTTCAGCATCAAATGAAGCCATCGTCGAAATTCTTGCAAGCAACGCAAGATTTTTTCTTAATCCAATTTCAGTTCCTTCAGGAGTTTCAACAGGACAAAATCTTCCATAATGTGTTGGGTGAAGTGTACGTGCAAGAAAATTTTCTTGTTCTCCAGGAAGCATAGAAGCAACTCGCTGTAACTGTGACATAATTGCTAGATAGTTAGTTTTATCCATATTCTGGGTTACTCCTGATCGCTCGCCAATCCAATTACCCGTTGCAATCGCAGATTCAACACGATGAGTAAAAAGTGTAGACTTTGCAATAGTCTTCACTGAATAAAATTTTTTTCTTTTCTGAATTTTTTGTAATGAATGCTGAATATCACGCACCAAAATATTCATGTTTATTCTAAATAAATCAGAAAGCAAATCTCCCGACATTCTTACACGCTTATTTGCATAATGATCTTTATCAGTGAGCGAATGAGGATTTTCTTTTGCAATAAAAAACTGCTTGACAAATTTGCAAAGCGTTATTGCTTTTTCAATTCTATCTTCTTTTTTAAGTCCGATGTGCGGCAAGAAATAAGAATCAAGTCGCTGTTTCACTCGATCAAGAATTTCTTTCTTGCTTCCCTGCAGCGCCGTCTGCTCAGCAATAGCCATCATCGCTTCTTCTTCAGTTTTAATCGCAACATACTCATATAAATTAACAATTAAACTATCATTTTCCTTTCCAATATAGCGCGCGATATCGCTTTCCTTTGTAAGACCTAATGCTTTAAGAATAACAATAACCGGTATATTCTTGAATCGAGAAAAACTTACTTCAACAATCCCCTCTCCCGTATCAGTAATAGAGATAGGTATTCGATAACTTCCTCGCTTTGAAAAAAGCCGCAATAAAAGTTTCTCTTTTGATTTTTCGATAAACGGCTGATTTTCTGCCAAGTCCTCAACCATAACAATAACACGCTCATTTCCGTTAATAATAAAATATCCTCCCGGGTCTTTTGGGTCAATATAATCTTCAATTAACTGTTTCTCATCATAATTTGCAAGATTACACACTTCACTTTTCACAATGATGGGAATTTTTCCAATCTCAACATGGTGACTTTCAAGTTGTCCTGCTTGTTTAATAGTTATCTCAATACTAATCGGTGCGGCATAAGTTAATCCGCGAATTCGCGCTTCAGAAGGAGTTACTAAGTGAGAACTTCCATCAGCCTCGACAATTTGGGGTTTATCCACTTTAATTTTCCCCAGTTTTATCTCAATATCTTCTCCAGTAAGCGTATCATTTAATTCTTCGACAATATCCTGCATTCGATGATTAATAAAATTATTAAAACTTACAATATTTGATTCGATAAGGCTATGTCCTTCCAAATATTTCTTAACCAGTAAATGTTCTTCCTTTTGATCTTGTGGTTGAAGCTTCATACCGTCACCACCCGGTAATAAATTGCAGTTTTGCCGTCGCTCATCTTTCGCTCAATTTTTATCACATCTCCCACCTCAGTATTTTCAGGGAGTGCCGTATCATTTATTTTTATCTTAGGTAATTGAGCAAGAGAAATATTAAGGTGATCAACAAGTTTAGTAACCTCGTCGGGTTTGAGCTTGCTGTGTTTAGGTTGGAGTATGTGCATAGTGGTGTGTGCGTCGGAAATATGCGAAAGCTACCGGCAACAATTGTAACGATACAATATCATTAAAAAGGTTTATAAACCTTTTGTTTTCAGTTATTCGGTTTTAAGGTTATTTATCCCAAGTAAGCGTTGCTAGCCCTTTGATTCCATCTGATGACTCCCCCCACAAGCTTGCAAGCCGGTCCCCAAGATCAACTGATTTTGTGAACCCCAAAAGTTTAGCAGAATCTTCAACAGCACCATAACCAAGTGGTTTACCTTGTTCATTTCCACAAGTAAATTGAATAAAATATCCTTTCTTCTTTTGTAAACCATCCATCCAGTTTTCTACATCTTGAGCATACACGACTCCATCTCTTGCGCACCAGCAACTTCTCCCTCCATGCCCCATAACTACAATATTTTGATATCGTTCATTTTCTAAAACCTCTCGTAAATCATCACTTTTCGCATTATGTTTATAATCGACCCGTACATTTTTTCCAGTAAAAAATCGCGCAACAGCTCCCTTTACACCAAGCATTACACTTTGCCATTCAGTCAAAGGCTCGTCGAAAATAAGTACTTTTGCTCTTTGGTCTCCAGAAGTATTATAACGATTTTTTCCAATTTGATAAGTATTATATAAAAAACCAGGAATTGAACTAGGAGCTAACAATGCCCCCGCTACTAACGGATTATTCCACATCAGATTTTCTTTTAAAAGAAATCTTCTAAGTTTTGATTGATTAGTTTTTTTCATAATTACCTCTTAGTAGTAGTAATTTATAAATCTATTGATTGTATCATTTTATTCTAAAAATCTAATTTTATTCTAAATCTCGCTAAAACAAAACTTTATATAAATCTAACAATATCTTTTATCGTGGCATCAATAGAAGATTTTAATAAATTAGACATACGCGTCGGAAAAATTATAGAAATAGAAGATTTTCCAGAAGCAAAAAAACCTTCCTACAAATTAAAAATTGATTTAGGAAAAGAAATTGGAATAAAAAAATCCCGTGCCCAATTGGTAAAGAATTATTCTAAAACAAATTTAAAGAATAAGTTAGTATTATGTGTTGTGAACTTTCCACCACGACAAATTGGACCAGCAACTTCAGAAGTATTAACACTTAAAGTTCCAACAAAAAAGATATTGTGTATGAATCAAGCCAGAATAAAAAGTTCCCATTGGTGCAAAATGGTACTAATTTTTTAATTCAACACCTATTTAAATCAGTTCCCCCTTTCTTAGATATGATACCCCTCCAGCTCATCCTCGTTCCAGTTACCGGTTTTATCATTGGTGCCTTCACTAATTATCTTGCAGTAAAAATGCTTTTTCACCCCAAAAAAAAGATACTAGGTATCCAAGGAATAATTCCTAAAAGAAAGAAAATTCTCGCACAAAAAGTTAGCGAAGCAGCCCCGCTAATCATGCCTCCCTACTTTAGAAAAATAGAAAAAATCCCCTTTATTGGAAATAAGATACTCAACACATTCAAAAGAGGAGTAGAAGAACAAATTAATAATCTCAGCGATGATGAATTAGAAAAAATTGTCCTGCAAGTTATGAAAAAAGAAATGCAATTCATTGTCTGGATCGGCGGAGTAATTGGACTAATTATCGGATGTTTACAATTACTAATAATGTAAACTACTCAAAAAAAAGAAATATTTATAAACATTATAATTCATTATAGATTATAACAAAATGGTACAAAGTATAATTGATATTGGGGAAGATGAAGACAGAATCCTCAACATTGTCAAAGCGAAATATGGATTGAAAAATAAATCACAAGCAGTTGCATTTATAGCAAAAAAATATGAAGATTCTTTTTTAGAGCCAGAACTTAATCCTGAGTTTATTGCTAAACTAAACAAGACAAAAAAAGAAAAGGGCATAAGATTTGGCAGCATCCAAGAATTGAGAAGGCACATAGAAAAAAATGCGTGAGTTTGAAATAAAACCTGTACTTGAAAAAATTCTAAAAAAACTATTCAATAAAGACAGGAATTTGCATGAACAAGTAATGAAAAAAATTGAGGAAGTAACAAGCTCCTATAACGTCGAACACTACAAAAACTTAAGATACGATATGAAAGATTCGAAGAGAGTACATATCGGACATTTTGTTTTAGTTTTTAGTTATGATAAAAAAACTGATTTCGTTTCCTTCGAAGATTTTGACCACCACGATACTATTTATAGGAAAAGATAAAAATGGCCCGTAGGGGATTTGAACCCCTGACACCCTGCTTAAAAGGCAGGTGCTCTAACCAGGCTGAGCTAACGGGCCGTACTCAATAACAAAAATTATGGAGTGTATAACTGGCACTAGAATGAATTACATTTCATTTAAAAAGTTTTATATCCAGTTAGGTATCGGCTTAATAATTTTCAGATTAAACACGTCAATAAAGGGCTTAAGATGGAACTGAGAAAATTTATGCATGGCATTATCAAAAGAAAAATTCTTAACTTCTCTCACTTCGTTTATCTGGGGAACAAGCAGTGCATAAGCAAAAAATCGCATGATTCCTGATAGAAACAAAACAAAAAAGAAAGAACTCATAAATAGCAAATGAATATCAAAATAAAGAATAATACTCCCGATTGCAGAGCCAAAAAAAACACCCAGCCCATGCAACAAATTAAAATAAGCTGAACACAAATGCGTTTTCTCAGAACTCACTGCGTCATAAATAAAATTAGAAAAAGACAAATTAAATCCTGCCCAGACACATCCTGAAAAAAACTCAATCGCTACTAAAAAAAACACAATCGATCGCTGTGCAGGATCAAAATAATAACTAAACATCCACAAAAAAGGAATAAGACTAATCAAAACTCCCGTTATCTTAAGCGTCTTCACACTGCCATGTGCATCAATAAAATCCCCCCAAAAAGACATAAAAAATAAAGATGAAAGCGAACCTGCTATAGTAATAATAGTCCAGGTGAGATAACTAAAATGTAAATCCTCAAGCATGTAAATGACAAAAAAAGGACCAGACAGCGAAACAGCCAAAATAAAAAATGAAATAAAAAGTGCGAACTTTACAAAATTACTTTCTTTATACCGACGAATAAATGCCCAAAAAGTAAAATACGCAGCTCCATTTACTTTGAAAGGAGGATCATCGTGAAATAAAAATAAAAACCCGCTAATAAAACGAAATAAAAATGCACATAAAAACAGCGTTCCAAATCCAACAAGCAAATGATTTACTCCAACCTTATCAAGCCAAGCCCCTGCAAAGAGCGAAGTAATCAGTGCAATTCCTCCCGCGATACGGTTTCTCCTGCTAAAATAGTTTCCTCGTTTAGTAGACACAATATCTTTCATAAGCGAAGTCCAGACCGGACTCACAAAAGAACCGCAGCTAGTGAGCGCTGTATAACACAAAGTTAGTGCAATTAAGGAAAACGTCGAATCCCATCCAAATACAAAAAATCCCATAGCACAAGCCAGAACTCCCATCCAAAAAAGCGACTGCAACATAACAAAAAAAGTAAGTAGTTCTTTTCGTCGGTATTTTTTCATAAAACTATTTGCATATAACTGGGTTATATTTCCCACAAGCGGTGGTATGGAAGTAAGCAGTGCAATAAAAGTTGTAATATAAGGGCTACCCTTTCCAATTGCTAATGCAAATGGAGCAACATATTTTATTCCCACTCCCTCGTGCACCCCATAAAAACCTCCCTCGACAATACTCAACACCTTTGTCTGCTTTTTTGATTCACCAAATCTTTTTTTCATAAACAGTTCCCAATAATAAAAGTGCGTTTTTAAATATTTGTTAGAAGAATAATTTCAAATAATCTCTATAATCTGCCAAACATATCTATTTAAATTCCTCAGCGCTCCTAAAAAAATGAAATCCTATCTTGAAATCATCGATAAAATTCTCACCCAAGGAAAAGTAAAAAGTGATCGAACAGGAACTGGCACCATTGCATTATTTGGAGTAGAGTTTAGACATGATTTATCTCAAGGATTTCCACTTGTTACAACAAAAAAAATGAGTAGACAATCAATATGGATAGAACTGGAGGGATTCATACAAGGAATTACTGATAAACAATGGTATCAAAAAAAAGGATGTCATATTTGGGATGAATGGTGTAGCCCAACAATTGTTCCCTATGGTCATGATGCAGAAACAAAAAGAAAAATGAGGGAAGAAAGAGATCTTGGCCCCATCTACGGATTTCAATGGCGACATTTTGGAGCAGACTATCAAGGATATGATAAAGATTATACAAACAAAGGAGTTGATCAATTAGAAAACGTAGTGAAAATACTTAAAAAAGATCCGACAAGTCGACGAATGGTAGTAAGTGCGCTTAATCCTGTCGATCTGCCTGCGATGGCGCTTGACCCTTGTCATTATGCATTTCAATTACAAGCAGTCAAGGGTAAACTTAACCTGCGATGGGATCAGCGCTCTGTTGATACAATGCTCGGACTTCCATTTAATATTGCAAGTTATGCAACGCTCTGTCATCTTTTAGCACAAGAAGCAAATTTAGAGCCGGGAGAATTAATTGGTCATTTAGGAGATACGCATATATACAATAATCATATTGAGGGTGCAAAATTGCAATTAGCAAGAAAACCTTATCCTTTACCAAAATTAGTAATAAATGATTTTTCCTCAATCTTTGACTGGCAACATACACAATGTTTAGTAGAAGGATATAAATCTCACGAAAAAATTAATTTTCCTATCGCAGTATAACTATGAACAAACTTATTATCATTGTTGCAATGACTCCCTCAAGAATTATTGGAAATAATGGAAAACTACCTTGGCAAAAGCTCGACGGAGATTTACCATTGTTTAAAGAAAATACACTTAATACCACACTACTTATGGGAAGAAAAACATTTGATTCTCTCCCTGGATTACTCCCCCGAAGAGAACATGTAGTTATCAGTAGCAAAAATAAAGATTATTTTCCAAACGAAGTTAAAGTATTTCAAGAATTAAAACAGGGGCTTGCGTATGCAAAAAGTAGAGAAAAACAAATTTCAGTAATTGGAGGGGAGAAAATATATCAAGCAACATTACCCTTAGCAGACAACCTTTATATTTCTCATGTGAAAATGGAATATCAAGGAAATGTACACTTTCCAGAAGTCAACTGGAACGACTGGTACATAGAAAAAGAAATAGAATACCAAGATTTCATCTTCAAAACATATATAAGAAATCCTAATTAATATATTCAGAAATCTTCTCGGCAATCGCCTCTTGCCCAACATTGCCAATAATCCGATCAACTTCTTTTCCGTCTTTAAAAAAAACTAAACACGGAATACTTGACACCCGATACTTGCCCGCAAGCTCTCGATTATCATCAACATTAATCTTAACAAACTTCACTTCCTGCATTTCTTGCGCCAACTCTTCAATCACCGGAGACAACATCAAACACGGCATACACCACTCCGCAAAAAAATCAACAACTACTAATTGCTGACCACTGCTAACAATCTTGTTAAATTCTTGATCAGATACTTCCATTACCATATCATCTTTTGTCATCGCACATACCTTGCCAATAACAATTACATTGAGAAAAAAGGGTTAATAAAGGTTTTTATTATGAAGAATTTGTGTTATCCCGTTAATATTTCTCAACGATATATTAGTTCGGGATAACATATATTATGATAATTTATCAGTAAAAAATAACCAATATCTTTAAAAGTGTAATTTCTAATGTAAGAATATGGAACTGCATGCAAGTATTTCATGGGATCAGGGACTAGATTTTGAAAGTGCAAGACTATTTGATATAATTCTTAGAATAGAAAATGGAGAACCTCAAAAATTTAAAGGTCAACTAAAAAGACCTGATACAACACTCTATTATTTATGGAATCTATATGTAGGGGCAACGCAAGATTATAAAAAAGGTAAAGCATATGTTGGAGAGATTGTCCATACTACTGATGGTAACCGAGTTTATAAAATCCCTATTACAGTCAAAGAAAAGGAATTAGAAAAATTAAACCATATTGCTAGGAGAATAGAAACAAAACATTTTATTCCCACAAGAAATGAATTAGTATCCGATGAGGAATACTGTGCATTTTTTGGAAGTTCAGGCAATCTATGGGATATTGATACCTGTGATTATCCCCCAGGGAGTTTTATAGAAACGCTCAGACAGACGGTGCATGATATGGAAAACGGACAGCCCCATATCGGGAGATGGACAAATGTTCCTCGATGGGATAAATTGGAAGAACTAACTTTAGATTATAGCGATTTGGAAAGATTTGTAGAAACAAAGCTTAAACCCTTGAGTGATGATCTAGAAAGTCAATTTAGATCAAGCAGAAACATCGAAAAAATAAAAGATTGGTATACCGCAGTTGCCGATGCGGCAGAAAAATATGGAAAAGAAAACGGAATAGAGAAAATATAATCACCAAATCCTTAGGATTTGTACCACCCCCTAAAGGGTGTGATTTGTTAGGATTTGGAGAGTCAGAGAAAAAACTTTTTTCTCGTGAGAGGTTAAACTACACACTAAAGTGTGCAGCTTTTTGTTCGCAATAAAAATTTTATTTAACACTCATAATCTTTATGAGCTAAACTCCCTGTCGCTCCATTTTGGTTAAAATATTTTCCCCGATAGGGATGCTCAACAGGATTATCAGTAAATTGTAAAACTAGTTGACAAATTCTTCTGCCACTAGTAATTTTGATAGGGGACTCATTTGCATTATATAATTCAAGAGTTATAGTCCCGTAAAAACCAGGATCAATCCATCCAGCATTTTGAATAAAAAAACCTCTCCGACCAATAGAACTACGTCCTTCAACTCTGCCTGCAATAGTCGGAGGCAAAGCAATACTCTCAAGGGTGGTGCCAAGGACAAAATGTCCCGGAGGAATAATTATCGTTTCTTCATCATGACGAATATAAGGAAGTTCTTTATCAAGAAATATACACGCAATTTTATGATAATCAACAACCAGAAATCCTTTGCCTAATCTAAGGTCTACCGATGCTGACTGTACATTCATTTCATCATAAGGATCAATCTTAAGCTCCCCGCAAGCGACTAATGCTTTTATTGTCCTATCAGATAAAATCCCCATCAAACTAAATACTATCAATGTTTTTAAATAAATCTGTTAAAGAATATAACTTATTTATTCACAAGAAAAAATACCCTCATATTCTCTACAAATGACCACCGCATGACAAAGTGCCCCAACCATACTATCAGCAAACGCTTCACGACATACAGGTCTAGATTTTGTCAAAGAATGTATCTGCTCAATTGCATAATCATCAGCAAGTCTTGTGGCAACCGCAAGTCTATCATTAAAACTTCGCTGCCCAAAATTTTGCTGATAATATACAAAGGCATCTTGAGATAATCCAACATCAAGTAATCCCTTAAAATAAGTATAATCAAATGGATAAAGTACCATCACTCAAAAAACAAACAACGGTTTATAAATTTATTTCTAAAGTGTATATCGGTCTTCTAGATTAACTTTGATTTTAGATAAAACTGGATTTTTAATCTTCATTTTTATTTTTTTAATAGATAAGTCAAAAAAAATACTTTCCAAGTACTTTTTGATACTTGCTATATCTTCTCCAAAAGGAACTGCAAAGCGAACCGTATTCTCACTATCTTCTGCATTTTCTACAAGTATATTTCTGTTGTTATCTAAACAGAATTTTCTAATTCTTCCTCTTAGCATAGCTTCAGTTATAGGGGAGGATTTAGCTTTTATTTCATAAATATCCCAACTAATAATCGACTTGAACATATAATAAAATAGCAATTCTTCTTAATAAATTTATCAGGTTTAAGATCTGAAATCTCTCAAGAAAAATTATGCCCTATTTCCTCGGCTAAAATTATAAATCTAATCCCACTCAAGCACACTCGCGTTCTGATATTCAGTAACTTTTGTCTCAAAAAAATTCTTTTCTTTATTTAGATCAGTTGATTGCGACATCCAGGGAAACGGATTTTCAACATGATATATTTTAGGTAAGCCGATGCGCTCAAGCCGTCGATCAGCAATATGTTTTACATATTCTTCAAACTGCTCCGGATTAATTCCCAAAAGTCCATGAGGGCAAGCATCATATGCATATTTTATTTCAAGATCGACCGCTTTTTTAATTAAATCCATAATCTCTTGCGCAAAATACGGAGTCCAAACTGAATGATGTTCAGATTTAATTGTATTAATTAAATCACATCCAAATGCAAGATGCACCGACTCATCGCGCATAATATATTCAAATTGCTCCCCAATTCCAGTCATTTTATGCTGCCGCTTAAGTGCAAGCATCATCGCAAATCCCGCATAGAAAAAAATTCCTTCCATAATCACATAATACCCAATCAAATCGTGCAAAAATTTTTGAATATTCTCAAGGCTATCAGTTCGAAAATGCGGATCAAAAACCGACTTAGTGAGCTCAACAACAAAATCATCTTTCTCTTTAATCGAAGGAATTGTCCTATACATATTATAAATTTCTTCGGGATCAAGACCAAGAGTGTCGCAACAATAAATAAACGTGTCAGTATGAATTGCCTCTTCAAACGCCTGTCGCAAAAGATATTGCCGGCATTCAGGATTAGTAATGTGACTATAGATAGCAAGCACAATATTATTTGCAGTCAACGATTCTGCGGTGGAGAAAAAACCCAAATTCCAAAGAATAAGTCGCCGCTCAGCCGCACTAATTTTAATATCAGACTTCCATTGCTGCACATCATCCTGCATCGGAATTTCTTCAGGCACCCAATTATTCGCAACTCCATTCTTATAATGCTCTCGAGCCCAAAGATATCTCATCGGCAAAATTTTATTTGGATCTGTCCGATTATTATCAAGCAATGACATCTTATTGGCAAGCCTCACAATCTGGATCATTTACTAAACAAAGTTTTGGTTCTTTTTGTAGCAAACTTGATTCAAAAGTAAGCGATGGATTAGTTATTGAATCAGCAACCACTTCTGGTTTTGTTTCTTCCTGTTCTTTAACCTCGCGCTTTTGCGTAAATCCAAATTTACCAGCATCCAGCGTCGATTTCTCTATTTGCGTCGCAGCCATACTTCTCAAATAGTATGTTGTCTTCAACCCCTTAATCCAGGCATAGCGATACACTTCATCAAGTTTTTTTCCCGAAACTCCTTGTAAAAAAATATTAAGCGACTGGCTTTGATCAATCCATTTTCCACGCGCAGCAGCAATATCAATCAGCACATGCGGATCAATATCAAACGCTTCTTTATATTTTTCTTTCAACTTCTCAGGAATACCTGCAATCTTAGTAAGATCCCCGTCGTGATACTTAAGTTGATCAAGCATTTCATCATTCCACAGCCCCAGCCGTTTCAAATCAGAAACTAAATATTGATTAACAACGGTAAACTCTCCTGATACATTTGCTTTTACATAAATATTTTTGTAAATTGGTTCGATACAAGGAAACGCTCCAGAAATATTTCCAATAGTTGCCGTCGGAGCTATTGCCATAACATTTGAATTGCGCATGCCATATTCTTTTACATGAGTACGCACTTTACGCCAATCCATTTTTCCCTCGCGTGAAACATCGATTTTCATTTCTCGTTCCTGTTCCAACAAATCAAGGGTATCAACGGGAAATATACCCCGATCCCATTTTGATCCACGATAAGAAACATACGTCCCTCGCTCTTTTGCAAGCTCACTAGAGGTAATAATTGCATAATAAGAAATTGCTTCCATGCTTTTATCCGCAAACTCAACGGCCATAGGGCTATCAAATGTAATATCAAGTTGATAAAGCGCATCCTGAAAACCCATGATCCCCAGACCAATGGGACGATGTTTTAAATTAGAGTTCTTCGCTTCTTTTGTTGGATAATAATTAATATCAATCACATTATCAAGCATCCGTACTGCAGTTCGCACTGTTTTCTCAAGTGCATGCAAATCAAGCGAACCATTAGTAATATGCCTTCCTAGATTTATTGATCCTAAATTACAAACTGCAATTTCGTCCTCAGAAGTATTAAGCGTTATCTCAGTACAAAGATTTGAAGAATGCACTACACCGACGTGATCTTGCGGTGAGCGAATATTACACGGATCTTTAAATGTTATCCAGGGATGCCCCGTCTCAAATAACATTGAAAGCATCTTTCTCCACAACTTCAACGCTGAAACTTTCTTAAACCGTTTTATCTCACCTCGCTCAGCCATCCCCTCATACAGTTTATATTTTTTCTCAAATTTCTTTCCATAAAGTTCATGCAAATCTACAACATCATCTGGAGAAAACAATGTCCAGTCAGCATTTTGTGCCACTCGTTTCATAAACAAGTCAGGAATCCAATGTGCAGTATTCATGTCATGTGTTCGTCGACGCTCATCTCCCGTATTTTTTCGCAGATCCAAAAAATCTTCTATCTCATAATGCCACGTCTCAAGATAGGCAACAACTGCTCCTCGTTTTCTTCCACTGCGATTAATTGCAAGCGCTCCATCATTTGCTATTTTTAAAAATGGAATAACTCCCTGGCTTTCTACACTATTACTCTTAATAATTGAGCCAACACCTCGAATATTTGTCCAATCATTTGCAACTCCTCCCGACCATTTTGAAAGCTGCGCATTATCTCCATAACTTTTAAAAATGTGCGTCAAATCATCCATCACCGTAGTAAGATAGCAAGAACTAAGCTGTGGATGAAGCGTGCCTGCATTAAACAGCGTCGGAGATGAAGAAACAAACTGCAGTGAAGAAAGTAAATTATAAAATTCAATTGCCCGCTCATTTTTATCTTTTTCTTCAAGCGCAAGACCCATCGCAACGCGCATCCAAAAACTCTGCGGCATTTCTATTCGCCGCTTTCCAATTTTTGCTAAGTATCGGTCATACAAAATTTCAATTCCCATAAACTGCAAAAGACCATCCCGCTCAATCTGCAGCTCCCTGCTCAATCGCTCAAGATCAAACTCAAGCAGCCGCTTATCCAAAATATTTTCCTCAATTCCTTTCTGGATGCTATAAATAAATGAACTACGATATAAACTCTCACGATTTTGATTTTGATATGACTCGCCAACAACTTCGCTGTATAATTTAAACAAAAATAATTTTGCCGAAACATAACCATACGCCGGATCTTTTTCAATAAAAGAAATCGAGGAAAGAATAAGCGCACGCTCTATTTCCTCTACACTCACGCCATCATAAATATTTTTCACAACCTCTTTTGAAATTGCTTCAATGGAAACGTCCTGTTCATAACCTTTTGCAGCATGCTGCACAATTTGATTTACTTTTGCAAGATCAAATAACAGTGTTCGTCCATCTCTTTTTTTAACACGCAATCTTCCTAACCGAGCTTTCTCAAGCGTTATCTCTTGCTGTTTTTGGCGTTCCTCATTTCGCTTCGCCCGATAAATAATGTACTCTTTAGCAATATGATACATCCCGCTGCTCACAAGGTGTTTCTCAACGATATCCTGCACATTTTCAACATTCGGATAAAAATCAAGAAACCGAGATTTTATTTCAATGATAATATTATTTACAATACTGTCAAGTGCGGCCTCATCAACGTGAGATTTTGTTGCGCGGATCGCTTTTGAAATAGCAATCTTTATTTTTTCTGGATGAAACTCTACCACCTCGCCGTTACGCTTAGTGATATACATTTGAGACTCTGAAACTTGCATTATAAATCTTTTATCTCCTCTTTAAAATCTTTAATATCTTGAAAATCACGATAGACTGATGCAAAGCGTATATATGCAATCTTGTCAAGCCGTTTTAATTTATTCATGATCATTTTTCCAAGCATCTCACTTTTTATCTCCTTTCCTTTGGCAAGCAATTTTTCTTCTATCTCGCCGATCAGTTCGTCAATTTTTTCAACGGAAACTGGACGCTTCTCACACGCTTTCATTAAACCGCTCTTAATCTTCTCGTGTAAAAATCGCTCCCTTCTTCCATCTTTTTTGACTATAATGATCTCCTTTTTTTCCGGTTTTTCATAGGTGGTAAACCGCCGCATACATTTAAGACACTCTCTTCTTCTTCGCGTACCATCTGGCGATTCACGCTTATCCGTCACGCGAGTGTCTGCATTACAAAATATACACCGCATTTACTACTTCCGAGAAATATACAATAGCTTGTATTCTTCCTCTTTTTTCAATCAACTTATTGTATGATTAGGGTATAATAATCATAGAAGTATATAAATATTTCTATACAAAATATGGTATGATCTAAAAAAATTACGCCTAAAAAAAATGTAAAGTACAATAGCTAGAAGTTTATCTATGATATTTTAAAGATAAGAAAAATAAATTTTTTATTATCTCTACTTTTGAACAATTTTTTAAAATTTTCAGTTTTAATCTCTAAAAAAACTTCACAGAGAATC
>Ga0209542_10004052_pt1 | contig 30572 bp, 27 predicted proteins | sample RifCSPhighO2_01_FD_184028 | JGI IMG/M metagenome (GOLD analysis project Ga0209542, IMG submission 184028) | Soil microbial communities from Rifle, Colorado - Rifle CSP2_plank highO2_0.1 (SPAdes) (version 2) | ecosystem: Environmental > Terrestrial > Deep subsurface > Rock core/Sediment ... | reverse complement strand
CGGTATCGGGGTAGTGCAGTTGGGCGGCGTACCGACTTGCCCAGGCGGGCATGTCGGGGACGGAGTACCTGGACAGGCACCGGTCGCTATGACCGTAATCGTTCCCGTTTTGGTCTTGTCTTGCTTCGATCGAGCCGTCACCACATAGGTTTCAGCCTTGTCGATTTTGAGCGTCGCGGAATTGCTGCCCTTGGTGAAGCTCACCACGGGCACAGTCAGATCGTCCCACGTCACGGTCGTATCGGTGAGGTTGGTACCCTTCACCGTCGCCGTGAACGTGATTGTAGCTGGACAGCTGTTGAGCGAGATAGTGAGTGTTGGACTACTCACGACCACCTCGGTCACTGCCACCACAGGCGCAACAAGCACAACAGGCACAGTTGCCTGTTTTTCTGGAACCGGCGACGGCTCCAGAATGATCGTCTTCTGTCGGCACCCCGCGATCGCCGAAGCGGCGCAGAGCACGAACAGAAACAAAACCATCCTTCGGGTCCTCATCTAACTCACCTCTTTTCAGAACTCACACACAATTTTCGAAAACCAAATCTAGAAATTGATCTTGGTCGTACAAAACTCGGTTTTATTCTATAAGGTTTTATTGGGTATGTCAAGTTTGATTCTGTGGATAAAATTTAATGTTGTTTTAATCCACTTGACATACAGATTGGCTGTGATACAATACGCACAAGCTATAAACATTATCAATTTAGCATCATTAATATTTAATATGAAGAATTTAAAATCCGCGTTTCCTAAGGTTTCCAGCCGAGCAGTTTTCACAGGGATATTTGCCCTAGTTTTAATGTCTGTGCTTGTATTACCAACTATCACTCATGCAGAGGTGGTGATGGGTTGGGGTTCCCTTATAGCTTCACCTGACACAATTTGTAGTGGAGGTAGTCAAAGTGCGACTCTAGCTTGGGATTCTGGTGATGCCACTACTTTAAATATTTCTCCAGACATTGGATCAGTAGCGCCTACTGGTTCTCGACAGGTTTTGCCTACTCAAACTACTACATATACTCTTACTCTCAGCAACACAACTGGTTGGACTGGCACCGCACACGCAACTGTATATGTGAATGGCCCATGTCAGCAAAATAATCCTCCGACTGTCAATCTCACTGCGGATCAATCATCCGTCGCTTACAACGGTAGCACTACTCTGCGCTGGAATTCTGAATATACTGTTTCCTGTACTGCTTCTGGCGGTTCAAACAACTGGTCCGGCTCGAAGAGTACTGCCGGTACTTTCTGGACCGGCAATCTGACAACTACTCAAACTTATTCAATAACTTGTCAAAATAGCTCCGGTCAAACTGCATCCGACTCTGTTACTGTAAGCGTCGGTAGCCAGGCAACCTGTCAGGATCCGAGTGCAAACAACTACGGTGGTTTACTGCCTTGCACATATACCATAGGCAGTCCTGTAATTGTTAACCTCACTACCGATCAGACCAATGTGAACTACAACGACGGCACCACCGTACGCTGGACATCTCAGAATGCGAACTATTGTACCGGCAGTGGTGGCACCAGCGGCTGGAGCGGCTCCAAGAGCCTCTCCGGCAGTTTTTATACCGGAGCGCTGACGTCAAGCATCACTTTCAACTTGATGTGTAGCAATAATTTCGGCTCAGACACCAAGTATGTGACGATCAGTGTCGGCAGCACAACTACTAATCAAGCTTATGTTACTACCAACCCGGCCACAAATATCACGAATACTTCTGCTACGCTCAATGGAACGGTAAATAATTACTATTACAGTAGCAATTACTACAGCAACCTTTACACTACAACTTGGTTCGAGTACGGTCCGAACTCCGGCAGTCTGTACAACAGGACCGCTTCTACTTCAACTTACGGCAACACCAGCTTCAGCACCCCTGTTTACAACTTGAGCCCGAACACTCTTTATTACTTCCGGGCCGTGGCTTCGACCTCGCAAGGTACAGTTTATGGCAACATTCTTTCTTTTTACACTTCCGGTGCCACTCAAACAAGCAACTTAGCTCCATCAGTATATGTATATGCGGATGACACTACCCTCTCTTACGGAGCGGCTACTTATGTAAGATGGTCATCCCAGAATGCGACCTCCTGCTATGCTTCCGGCGGATCCAGCGGGTGGGCGGGAAATAAAAGCATCGGATCGGGATCTTTCTACACTGGTGCTCTGACCTCAGCTCGCACTTACTATCTGACCTGTACGAACAATGTAAGCTCGGCTACGGATTCCGTTACTGTAAATGTCAGCTCTCCAACTACTACGACCGTGGTCCGAACTCCGGCCAGCGCATACCTTACTATCACTTCCTCGGTTGACCGCAGCCAGCCGATCGTAGCAACACTCGACAACAGCCACCCTCGCCCTGGAGACGAAATTCTATACACTATCGCCTACCAGAACGTCGGCAATGGCACCATCACAAACATGGTCCTCCGAATAAATCTGCCGCCGGAAGTGGATTACCTGTATTCGAACCCTTCAAATCCTCAAGTAGTCGGTAATAACCTGACCTTCAATCTGGGCAGTCTCGGCGCAAACAAGAGTGGCGTAGTAACAGTGCGGGTGCGGGTGCGGGAAAATATCGCGCCGGGTACGAACCTGAACTTTCCGGCAACCATCGACTACACCGACCCATCCGGCGCACGACAGTCCGTAAGCACAAATGTCACCGCTGAAGTATTCCGTGATGGCGAATCAGTCACCAACTTGGGTGCGAACGTGTTCGGCGCGGGCTTCCTGCCGGACAATCTATTCGGATGGTTGCTGCTCCTCATCCTAATTCTTCTTCTCATTCTGCTTGCCCGATACTTTATGCAGAAGCCGCAGGGAGGCGTACTGGTCCAGAATGCTCCGTACCCGCCTTATAATCCTCCTTACCCTCCACAGCAGAATACATATCAGACTCCGGCTCCGGCTACTCCGATGTATCAAACAAGCTACAATCAGCCTCCCTATCCTCCAGCTCACTAATCCTTGACAAAATGGCATTGACTATGCTATAATTGAAAGACAAAGTAGGTTCGAGAAGAGTTCATAGCGTCGATTTCTTAAGAGTAATATCTATTTGTATTTAACAACTAATTAACTAAAATCAATGACTGGTACTATAAAAAGACTCACTGATAAAGGTTTCGGCTTCATTACCGCAGAAGGGCTAGCGAAGGATCTATTCTTTCACAGCAACTCTCTGGTAGGCGTAACTTTTGATTCGCTCAAAGAGGGCGATGCAGTTTCTTTCGAAACTGAAGAGTCACCAAAAGGTTTGAATGCTACGAACGTTCAACGCGCGTAATATTCATTCCCAATAAAAAACCCCGACCTAGGTCGGGGTTTTTTATTTTACTGACTGAATTCCTCTCCCTTGGCCCATTTTTTTAGCGTATCATAACTCTCCTCCCCGCAGATCCACTTACTGGTTTGCGTATTATAGAAAAAAGGCACTCCGCCGCAGCAGCCCTGGTCGTATTTTTCAAAAAGTTTCTCGTTCTCCTTGTTGTGCCAGACTTCGACAGCCTGTACTTTTATTCCCTCTTCTTTTTCCAGCTTTTCTACCAGCTCGTGCATATGCTCGCAGTGCGGGCATTCTGTTCCGTAAAATTCTAAAAGATGTGACATATATGTGAGAAAGTTTTGTTTTTTAAAGGCTACGGAGGCCGACGGGCCGGAGTCCTGAGTAAATTTTCAGCAGAAAATTATACGTACTTTAAAAAATAAAACTTAGAACATTACTTAACCAACCTTGCTAAGCGAGCCTTCTTGCGGGCAGCGTTGTTCTTCTTTATCACTCCGGTCTTGGCCGCTTTATCTATGGCCTGGAAAGCCACCGGGAGCATCTTGGCCGCCGCCGCTTTATCTGCCTTGGCAGACTTCTCGATCTTCTTGATTATATCCTTCATCGCCCGGGTGCGGCGATCGTTGAAGGCCTTCTTGCGGGCCCCGCCGCGAATAGCTTTTTTGGCTGATTTGGTTATTGGCATAGAGATAACTTAACAGAAAAACCCTTAAAACGCAAGCCTGTCCGCCTCTGGCGTGATATGATATGATTAATTCATGATCGGTAGTATTCGAGGCAAGGTAATCTCAAAAACAGACAAATATCTGATAGTGGAGGCAAGTGGGGTGGGCTACAAGCTTTATGTGTCCCCGGATCTGGTTTCTAAAATCAAGCAGGAAGAAGTGTTCCTCTGGGTGCACACCCATGTACGCGAGGATGCGATAGATTTGTACGGATTTACAAATCGCGAGAATTTGGAATTTTTCGAGATGCTTCTTGGTGTCTCCGGTATCGGCCCGCGGTCTGCTCTTGCCATCTTGGGTGTTGCTACCATTGAAACATTAAGGAAGGCCATCGGCACTGGAGATGTGTCGTATCTCACAAAAATATCCGGCATTGGCAAGAAAACCGCGGAAAAGATTGTTATTGAGCTAAGAGATAAAATAGGAGAAGAAAAAAGTGGAAGCTCTCTACAAGGAGAATTGGACGCCCTCGAAGCGCTGAAATCCCTCGGCTACTCTCAAAATGAAGCCCGCGATGCACTGAAAAAAGTTTCCTCGGAAGTGAATACTAATGCGAAGATAAAAGAAGCACTCAAGATATTGGGTGGTCATTGAAAATTGTAAATTAGAAATTGAAAATTAACTTATATGCCGGAATTACCTGAAGTGGAGAGCCTGCGCCGCGGCCTCGCCCAAAATATTATCGGCCAAAAAATAAAGAAGGTTTGGGTTGGCAAGCCCAAGCTCGTTTCCAGCCACGGCAACGTCCGTAAAGCATCTCCCGAGAAAGTGAGAGAGTTTATCGGGAATCTGACCGGGGAAACTATAAAAAATCTAGAACGCCAGGCCAAAAATTTAATTATAGTATTTAGAAGCGGAAAAGTTTTGATCGTGCATCTGAAAATGTCGGGCCAACTAGTCTATCAGCCTAAAAGCCAGAAGTTGAAAGCTGTTTACGGCGGCCACCCCATCGAAGTTTCGGAGCATAAACTCCCGAACAAACACACCCATATCACCTTCGAGCTGACCCGCGGCACTTTATACTACAACGATACGCGCATGTTTGGTTATATATTATTCTATCCGGATATTTCGGCAACCGGACACCACTTCCTTAAATACGGCATGGACCCGCTAAGTAAAGGTTTTATTTTTGAGCGATTTTACGAGAAACTAGGTAAGAAAAAGGGTCGGCTCAAGACAATTCTAATGAATCAAGAAATTGTAACTGGCCTCGGTAATATTTATGCGGATGAAACTAGTTTTCTGGCGGGTATTTCCCCTCTCCGCAACCCTCAGACTCTGCAAAAACGTGAGGTGAAAAAATTATTTGAAGCAATTAAAAAAATTCTGCCCCGGGCGATAGAGCTCGGCGGCTCCTCGGTGGCGACCTACCGCCTGGCCGACGGCTCGCGCGGCAATTACGCCCGCGAACTCAAAGTTTACGGCCGTGGCGGCCTGCACTGCCTGCACTGTGGTAAAAATCTAAAAGAAATTAAGCTAGGCGGCCGCACCACCGTGTATTGCACCAATTGCCAGAAGTAATTTTAACCTGCGAGGCCTTGCCTTGCAGGTCTACATTGAGTAGAATATAAAAATGTCGATTAGAAAAGTACCGTTTGTCGCGACTGAATATTATCACCTATACAATAGAGGAAATAGTAAGCAGTTAATTTTTCGTGACAGTCAAGATTACTGGCGCTTTATAGTTTTGCTCTATACTTGCAATTCACAAAGCAACTTCCGAATGTCATTAGTCAACGACAGTGCAGAAAAGGATCCATATCTGTGGGATAGAGGAAAACAGCTGGTCTCGATCGGCGCCTATTGTCTGATGCCTAACCATTTTCACATTTTGATAAAGGAAAAAGGGGAGAGTGGCATCACAAAATTTATGCAAAAACTCTCTACAGCCTACGTTATGTATTACAACCTGAAATATAAAAGAAGTGGTGCGTTATTTGAGGGCAAATTCAAAGCAGAACATTTAGGAACTGATAGATATTTAAAATATATTTTTTCTTATATTCACTTAAATCCTATAAAATTAATGCAAAGAGACTGGAAGCAAGTGGGTATAAAAAACAAAAATAAGGCTCTCGAATATCTCAATGATTATAAATATTCAAGTTACCTTGATTTTAAAGGAATAAAAAGAAAACAGAATTCTATCCTAGATATAAAAAATTATCCAGATTATTTCCCTTCTATAAAAAACTTTACCGAAGAAATCTTGGACTGGATAAATTACAACGATCCGCTTAAATAAGTGTTACCTGCGAGGCCTTGCCTCGCAGGTGTAAATTAAGAAGTTTGAACTATTCTCTATCTTCTGCAATTACTTCTTTGGCTATTTCTTCTACATCTCTCAGGCGCATATTGGGCAAACCCTTAAATTCGCCTCTTTTAAAAGAATCACTGGAGCTTTTGGCTAGTATTCGAAATCTCATGAACTGAGTATTGGTCATTTTGTATTTTTTGGCTACTTCTAATAGCGCTAAATCCTCTCTTCGTTCGCCAATTATATCTTTATCTATTAATATTCGATTGTCTGTACTATATTCAGTGGCGCCACCTTCTGGGGTTTCTATCCTTGTTTCCTTAGAAAAGGTGCCCGCGACTCTCGATATTCCATAACTTTGCAACATATCAAGAAACGGAATTCGCTCATTCTCCCACCAACGGGTTTCATCCATTATTCTATCTACTCTTTCTGATCGAATCTTGTCTAAGATTAAACATAATAGGCCGCTCTCATCTTGAAGCAAAAACCCGCCGGTGGGGTATCGGGGAAATTTTGAGCTAGAAGTGCTTATTTCTAAAAAATTGGCAAGCTCTTGCTCCACATCCTCATGTGGCATAAATTTACTTCTCACATTTTTTGGATCTGTTATCCATAACCTAAACTCGCCTGTATTTTCCGTGGGCAATAAAAAAACTAAGGCCGGAACTTCTCTTTTCAACCTCTTGATGCCCAGGGATTCGAAACCACTAGCTTGATCTTCTCTATATTCGTCCGGAACAGGCTCGATAGTTTCTAGTTTCTCTAGAAAAATTTTCTTAAAATCAATCTGGGCTATATTCTCAACCCCCCCCCCGCGTTGCCCCATTTCCCTTAGCTTCCATAGACATATCTTGATTATAGATTAAGTATCCTAAACAAAGCAATTCCTAATGCTACAGACACATTTAAGGATTCTTTTTTGCCGTGCATTGGGATTTCGGCGATGACATCACATTTTTTCAGAATACTCTGAGAGATTCCAGCGACTTCGGGGCCAACGATGAAGGCGTTTTTGTTTTTTAATTTCACCCGCCGATAATCAGCCGAGTTTTTGTGTTGTTCAATTGCAATAATCTGGAAATTTTCGCTTTTCAAACGCCGCAACAAGGCGGACAGGCTTTTTTTACTTTCCCAACTAACAAATTCTTCCGCGCCGAGAGCGGACTTAGCTAAATCTTTCCTTTTCCTGCCAAACCTATCCAGCGGCGCCGGCGTGTAGCCCGTCAGATAAATTTTATTTACCCCGGCGGCATCACAGGTGCGAAACATCGCGCCCACATTTTCCACACTTCTTATATTATGCAATATCACTATACTGTTTTTCATTTTAGTTTTGGCAGAAAATTCTTATCTCTTCGTAATTTGTGGAACGTAATGGCAAATCGGTGCGCTTCGCTGTTCGCCAGCAATATTTCACGTTCATATTTCCGCACAATCTTGCTATCCCCTTTTATATCCTCTGGTTTGTGCCGTTCATTTTTCGTGACAGCCACAATAGGAACCTCCATGCCGTATTTAGAGAGCACACTTTTAGCGAAATTTATCTGGGCAGTACTACCGTCCACCACTATCAAATCAGGGTATTTCCATTCTGGATGGCCAATTCTACGATCCAGCACCTCGGTCAAAGCTCCGGTGTCGTTCGCACCCACCTGACCGCGAATTTTGAATCTCCTGTATTCCCCTTTATTTGCAAGGCCATTTTCAACTACCATCATCACCCCCACCATATTCTTACCACTCATGTGGGCTATATCATACGCTTCGATACGAATTGAGTTCACCCTCTCCTTATTAAGGAGAGGGTCGGGGTGAAGTGAATATTTCAAAAGCGCGACATCGTTGATATGCTGTAAGGCAAAAAGTTGTCTTTTAATTTCTCCGGCTTTTTCGAATTCTCGGGCTTTGGCATACATTTTCATTTCTTTTTTTAGGTTCGTCAAAATCTGCCGTTTTTTACCTGAAAAAAATAGTTTTATGTTTTTTATATTCTGCAGATATAGTTTCCGGTCATCCAAGTCCGGTATTAGATTTATTTGTTTGTAAAATTCTAAATAATTTTTACTTTTATCGTCCAAATACGGAAATATCCGGCGGATTATCTTCATCGCTTCGTGTAATTGCGAGGGGTTAGTGAACGGCCCAAAAACGGAGCTACTCCCGATTTTTTTAGCAGAGCTTTTAATTGACTGCCCTCTCATAACGACAACCTTTGGAAGCTTTTCTTTAGTTATGACAACATAATTGAAACTTTTATCGTCTTTTTCTTTGGAATTTGCCTTTGGCTGGTACTTTTTTATCAATTCCGCCTCTAAAATGAGCGCTTCTAGGACTGAATCGGTAGCAATATGTTCGACTGTATCAAATTCTTGAAGCATTTTTGCAATCACGAGTCCGCGGGTCTGACTGATATCTCCCGAGAAATAACTGCGCACTCTGTCTTTAAGTGAAGTGGCCTTGCCTATGTATAAAATATTTTTATCTTTCTTGAATAAATATACGCCGGGCTTGTCTGGCAATTTTATTTTTTTTAAAAATTCTTTTTTCATTACTTCTTCAGAGCCTTCTTCAAATATTTTCCGGTGTAGCTTTTTGGATTACCAGCTACCTCTTCAGGGGTTCCCCTGGCCACCAGGTTGCCCCCGTGCACCCCTCCCTCCGGCCCGATATCGATAATATAGTCGGAGCTTTTAATAATGTCGAGATTATGCTCGATCAAAACGACAGTATTGCCTTTATTTACAAGCTTATTTAGCACTTCCAGTAATTTATGCACATCGTCATAATGAAGCCCCACTGTGGGCTCATCGAGCAGGTAAATGGTTTTTCCCAGGTGTGGCCGGTAAAGTTCGCTTGAGATCTTCACCCTCTGAGCTTCCCCGCCAGAGAGAGTGGTCGCTGATTGTCCCATTTCCAAATACCCCAGGCCCACATCCATCAGGGTTTGTAAGCGATCAGAAATCGCCGGAATATCCTGGAAAAATTTCAGTCCCTCCTCCACCGTCATCCGCAATACTTCATAAATATTTTTCTTCTTGTATTTCACCGTCAAGGTTTCTTTGTCAAAACGTTTCCCGAGGCAGACATCGCAAGTGACATAAACCGTAGGTAAGAAATGCATTTCTACCGCTATCTCGCCATTGCCTTCACAAGCCTCACAGCGTCCGCCTTTGACATTGAAAGAAAATCTGTTTGCTTTCCAGCCCCGGAGCCTTGCCTCTTCGGTAGTGGCGAAAAGATCGCGAGTGTGGGTAAAAGTGCCAGTATAGGTGGCGACATTTGAGCGTGGAGTGCGGCCGATGGGCGATTGATCTATTAAAATAGCGCGGGAGAGGTACTCCGTACCAGTAAACGAGCTACAGTTGAAAATTTTCGCCGTGCGATATTTCCGCTCATACCGCCCCTGCAGATTTTTATAGAGAATTTCATACATAAACGAGCTCTTGCCGGACCCTGATACTCCGGTGACAGAAGTCATCACCCCGAGTGGTACCTCGACATTCAAATTCTTTATATTAAAAATTTTTCCGCCGGCTATGCGCAGGACACCCTTCGCAGTTCGCCTCTTTTTCGGAACTTCAATCTTCTCTTCGCCCCGCAAATATGCCAGAGTTCTAGAATTATTGGTATTTTTCTTGACGGTGAGCAGATCTTCTAGCCAGCCAGAAACAATAATTTCTCCCCCATGTATTCCTGCTCGGGGACCAATATCCACTATATAGTCCGAGGCGTAAATAGTATCTTCATCGTGCTCGACAACCAAAATAGTATTGCCCAGATCGCGGAGATTTAGAAGGGTTTTTATCAGTCGGTCATTGTCGCGCTGGTGGAGGCCGATCGTGGGCTCATCCAATACATAGAGCGCGCCCACCAGTCTGGAGCCGAGCTGGGAAGCAAGCCGTATGCGCTGGGCTTCCCCGCCGGAGAGAGTGTTCGCCTTGCGGGAGAGCTGAAGGTAGTCGAGTCCGACGTCGAGCATGAACTCTAGTCGCGCTTCGATCTCTCGTACTACGGGTAAGGATATTTCTTTTTCTTGCTCTGATAATTTTAAATTTTTAAAAAAATCGTGTGCGTCTTTTATAGACAAAGTAGATAGTTCTAAAATATTTATGCCTCCCGAGGTCGGACCTCGGGCTCCCTTGAGGTCCGACCTCTGTAGAAAAACATTTAAGGCCTCTACTCGTAAGCGTGCACCGTGGCACACATCACATACTTCATCCCCGCCGAAATACTTGGTGCCGAGTCCATTACAGCCCGGGCAGGCTCCGTAAGGAGAATTAAAGGAAAACAACCGCGGCTCGATTTCCGGAAAAGAAAACCCGTCGTTCTTGCAGGCAAATTTTGCGGACATGACAAATTCTTCGCTGATATTCTTGTCTGTTATCTTTACAGCAACCAGCTGATCTGATTCCAGAAGTGCGCGCTCGACTGCTTCCGAGAGACGCATGCGTAGATCTTCTTTCTTCAATTCGGAAACTTCAAAGTTGTCCACCAAAACCTCAATAGTGTGCGCTTTGTGTTTGGATAAGGTAATCTGCTCCCGAAGTTTTTTTATTACCCCGTCGAGGCGTATCTCCGAAAATCCTTTGCCCAGCAAATCGTAAAGTAGCTGGTAATATTCCCCTTTGCGTCCACGGACAACAGGAGAAAAAATAGAAATTTCTCCATTCTTTTTTATTTTTTCCAAAATGAAGCTTATAATTTCTTCATTGGAGAGCTTTTTGATTTCCTCCCCGCATTCCGGGCAGTGCGGATGCCCAATCCGGGCATACATCACCCGCAGATAGTCGTAAATTTCCGTGATGGTCGCCACCGTCGAGCGCGGATTGTTGGAGCGCGACTTCTGATCGATGGAAATGGCCGGTGAAAGGCCGGTAATCTCGTCCACGTCCGGCTTGGGCATCTGATTTAAGAACTGGCGCGCGTAAGAAGAGAGCGACTCTACATAGCGCCTCTGCCCTTCGGCAAAAATCGTGTCGAAGGCCAGGGATGATTTGCCGGACCCGGACACGCCGGTGATTGCAATCATCGAATTCCGCGGCATCTCCACGGTTATATTCTTTAGGTTATGGGTCCTGGCCCCCTTAACCACTATTTTACCTATATTCTCATCTTGTTTTTTCATATATTTTACCCCCACAACACAATGACACCCCGCCGTATTCCTAGGGGGTGTGTAGGGCCACTATAGCATAGATTTAGGCTTTTATCTTTTCTTTCAAAACTATTATTTCATCGCGTAGTATGGCGGCTGTTTCAAAATCAAGCTCTTTTACCGCTCTGTTCATCTCGCGCTCTTTTAATTTGATTATTTTTTCATACATCAAAGCCTCGATTTCCTGGTCAGATAGCTTACTCTCTCCGAGTTTTAGGGGCTTGCGCGGCTTCCCAAGTTCTTTTTTATATGAGCGCTTGAATATTTCCAAGTCTAGGGAAATTTCCGCATTCACCGCCTTATCATGCTGGCTTTCGAGCTCTTCCGTAATATCTTTTATATTTTTTAATATGGTTTTCGGGGTAATACCGTGCTTTTTATTATAATTAAGCTGGATCTGGCGGCGGCGATTTGTTTCATCCAGAGCCCTCTCCATCGAGCCGGTCAACACGTCCGCATAAAGGATGACTTTGCCTTCTGCATTGCGGGCGGCCCGACCGATAGTTTGAATCAGTGAAGTTTCTGAGCGTAAAAATCCTTCTTTGTCGGCATCTAGTATACCGATCAGCGCTACTTCGGGTAAATCGAGCCCTTCTCGTAATAAATTTACTCCTACTAGCACATCAAACTTTCCTTTTCGGAATTGAGTTAAGATTTTTATTCGCTCAATTGTCTTGATGTCACTATGCAGGTATTCCGCTTTTATCTTTTTATCTTTCAAATAAAGCGCCAGGTCCTCGGCCATCTTCTTGGTCAGGGTTGTAGCCAAAACTCGAAAACCTTTTTTTATGGTATCTTCCGTCTCTTTAATAAAATCTTTAATTTGCCCCGGGTAATTATTCTTTTCACTCACCGGGCGCACAATTGTCTCCGGATCAAGCAGTCCGGTCGGCCGAATTATCTGCTCCACCACCTGCTCGGACTCCTGCCGTTCTTCGTCACTCGGAGTAGCGCTAGTATAAATGACTGCACCTATTCGTTTTTCAAACTCTGCATATTTCAGCGGCCGATTATCCTTAGCTGAAGGCAGGCGAAAGCCATATTCCACAAGGGTATTCTTGCGCGAGGCATCTCCCCCATACATTCCCCTAAGTTGCGGTAAGGTGACGTGGGATTCATCAATGATAGTCAGAAAGTCGGGGCTCCTCAAGGTCGGACCTTGGGCTCCCTTAAGGTCCGACCTTTTCCCGCCCTGCGGAAAGTAGGAAAGCAAAGTTTCTGGTGGCTCGCCTTCCTTCTTGCCGGAGAGATGGCGGGAATAATTTTCTATCCCACTGCAGTAGCCTACCTCCTTGATCATAGCCAGATCATAATTAGTCCTGCGTTTTATGCGCTCCGCCTCGAGGAGCTTGCCTTCCTTTTCAAATTTTTTCAGCTGCAAATTCAGTTCTTTTTTAATTTCGACTAATGCTCTCTTCTTTTTTACATCTTCTGTAATAAAATGTTTGGCTGGGAAAATGAAAATATTCTTTTCCTCAGAGAGAATACGGGAGGACACGGGGTCAACTTTTACTATTTTCTCCAAGGTCGAACCTTGGGCTCCCTTAAGGTTCGACCTTTCAAATTCGACTTGGTACATCACCGTTTCCGACACGGGCATAAATTCAACTCGCGCGCCGATAGAGCGGAATGTCCCAGGGTTTAGATCCGCATTGGTGCGCTCGAAATGAATTTCAATCAACTTTTTCATTAAGGTCATCCGATCCATCTTCATCCCGACTTCGAGCTTGAGATTCACTTTTTCATACTCCTCCGGCGAACCCAAACCGTAAATACACGATACTGATGCAACGATGATTACGTCTGGGCGTGTCAGTAGCGCCTGGGTGGAAGCGTGACGCAAGCGATCTATTTCTTTATTGATCTGCGCGTCTTTTTCGATGTAAGTATCCGTATGCGGCATGTAGGCCTCCGGCTGATAGTAGTCGTAATAGGAAACAAAATAGTGCACGGCGGCATCAGGGAAAAATTCGCGGAATTCCTGCGCCAGCTGGGCGGCCAGAGTTTTGTTGTGGGCAATAACCAGGGTTGGCTTGTTGTACTGTGCTATCACATTGGCCATGGTGAAAGTTTTACCCGTTCCGGTAGCGCCGAGAAGAGTCTGCTTCTGCATCCCCTTGTTCAAGCCCTCCATCAACTGCGAAATAGCCTTGGGTTGATCCCCGGCTGGCTCAAAGATATTGTTTAATTTAAAGATTTTACTATTTGGCACAATTATCACTATACACCAGAAAGTCAAATGGGTGGAACGACGACTCGTCCCACCCAAGACATTTACTTCAGCTGAAGAATCGAGTACAGCTCCCCGGCCAGGTTGCCCTGGACTTAACACTAGTGCACGAGTCGCGCTACCGCGTGGATCCGTTCGCCGCGCGCCTCAGCGCGGAGACGTTCCCACGAATTCTCGCTCTCGCCCTGGCGGGCCTTGAGCACCCCGGCGGGACGAATCTCCCGCTTCTCTTCGAACTGGAGCTTGCAGCGAGCGCAGGCTCCGCCGTAGAGAATCGTGAACCGGAATTCCCGGCGTGCGACTATCGGGACGGGGTCCCCGCAGTGCGGGCAGGTGAGCTCGGACGGCTCACTTTGCACAACCATGTCTCCTCCTGAAATGAACAGTGTGCCCTGCGACCGAATGGCCGCGGCCAACTCTTTCAATTTTCGTGACATCCTTCTCCCCTTGCACGCCGGCGGCTGTCCCGCCGGACTCACGAACGCCAACGAACTACAGAATACTATGTTTTTATAGCACAAAAAGAGCCAAAAGTGAAGCCCTGTCTTGATTTATAGCCTTATTTAATATATATTTTACCTACGCGCCCGTAGCTCAGTCGGTAGAGCAGATCCCTTTTAAGGATAAGGTCCTCGGTTCGATCCCGAGCGGGCGCACTATTAAAAAGCCTCTAAGAGAAACTGCTCAAAGGCCATCTCGGCGTCGAGGCCTTTTTTCCGCGCCTCCGGCAAGAGGTAGGAGAGTTTGGAAGCAATCTTTTTTAGCTCGGCTTCTTTAAATTTAGAGAAATTTTTATTTAGCAGCATATCCTTCACTTTCCAAAATAGCACTCCGGTGAGCTCCTCCATCATCACCCCCCGGTCCACCGCCTGGCGGAAATATATCCAAAGATTAAGCTTATGCCTGACGCCGAAGGCATTGGCTAGGAGGAAGTTGTTGAATTTTTCTTTTTTTTCTTTGAGCGGCAGAGTAATCTCCGGTTCTTCCTCCGGGGCTTGATATTTTTCTTCTGCAAAAAGATAGGACATATTAGAAGCGGACAGACTTTTTATATTCGAGGTAGGGCGCGCCGTATTTCTCGGCTAAAATCCTTTCTTCCTCTCTGAGAAATATCATCTTGCTGACAAAAAAGGAAATGACCGTAAACATGAGGACGAAGAAAGCATTCGCAATAATTCCAAACCCCAGCATAAGCATAAAAAGGCCCCAATGCGTGGGACTCCGGGTGTAGCAATAAGGCCCCTTGCAGAAAGTTTCTTTGCTTATGGCGTTTTTCTTCGCTTCTTCGAAATTGCGGGAAGTTTTCTGCGCCCAGAGAATGAGGAATGTGGCTCCGGCTAGAAACACCACACCCACCGGAGAAAGGGCTGCCTGGCTAAAAATCTTAATGGGGAACAAAAAGTCGAGAAATAGGCTGACCAGAAAGGCCAGGAAGTAAGCGAAGTACGAATGGGCCAGGACATTGTGCACGTTGCCCATTATCCCGCTCTCTTCTTCTTTTACATATATGGTTTCGTGCTCTTTCCGCATAATTAACCATTTTAGCATAAAAAAAATTATTTTACCTCCCCAAAGTTGGCGCCCGACCCAAAGTCGACCAGGAGCGGGATCTCCGTTTTATGGTGCAAATATGACCGCTCCAGCACTTCCTCCATTGCCTTTTTTATGATTGGCCGGGCCTTTTCCACCGCCCCTTCTTCTATTTCGTAGACCAGCTCGTCATGGATTTGGAGCACCAAATGAACCCTGCCCAGCAGACCCGCTTTTTGCAAATCTTCATTGGCGTAGCGAATTGCCAGCTTGATGACATCCGCCGCCGTGCCCTGCAGCGGAGAATTCATCGCGGTCCGTTCAGCCATATTTTTTAAGAATGGGATTCTGGAATTAATATTCGGGAAATACCTTCTCCGCCCGAAGAGCGTGACGGAGTACCCATGCTCCACGGCAAATTGTTTGGACTTCTCCAGAAAATCGCGCACCCCGGAGAACTGGCGGAAATAGTTATCGTAAAATTTTTGCGCCTCCTCGCGCGTTACTGCCTCCGACCCGTTGTCGGAGTCCGACTTTGGTCGGACGAGATTTTTCCGCAAAGCGGTTACCCCCATGCCATAGATGATCCCGAAGTTTATTACTTTCGCCTTGCGGCGCATTTCGCGATCTACCTTTTCCAGCGGGACTCCGAACACAAAGGAGGCCACACCCGCATGGATGTCTTTTTTGTCGTGAAAGATCTGCGTCATATTTTTGTCGCCGGAAAGTACTGCCGCGACCCGGAGCTCGATCTGGCTGTAGTCGAAGGCGCATAGTTTGTGGCCTTTCTCTGCGATAAAGCCATACCGTATCCTCCTGCCGAGTTCGCTCTTAATCGGTAAGTTCTGCAAATTGGGGTCCTGGGAGGAAAACCTGCCGGTGGTGGAGCCGTTTTGCATGAATCTGGCATGGAGCCGGCCGGCCTCCCCGACCATTTTCGGCAATATATCAATATAGGTGGACAGCAATTTCTGCAGCTCCCGATAGGCCATGATTTCCTTGATTATAGGATTCCCTTCTGCAAGCTCTTCCAGGACGGAAATTTTTGTCGACAAAACTTTACCCCTCGATCTCATGCCCATTTTAGTGAAGAGTACCTCGGAGAGCTGTTTCGGCGAGTTGATATTGAATTCGGTGCCGGCTAGGCGATGGATGGTCCGAGTCAGCGCATCGAGCTCCTTGTGGTATTCCTTGGACAACTTTTCAAAATAACTTTTATCTATCAGGATTCCGTGGTTTTGCATTTGGGCTATGATCGGGATAAGCGGATGTTCTATTTCTTCGTAGACCAAGTCAAGTTTATTTTCCTTAAGCTTCTTGAAAATGAAATCCTGCGCGGCTGCAAAAGATTTGGCCTTGCTAAAAGCCAAAATGTCTTCGAGCTTGGGGTCGACGATATCGGAATTCAGCAGCCATAGGGCAATACTAGCTTCCTGTAACTTTTCTAGATCCACCACCTCGCCCGGCCTGTCGGCCACCCCCTCCTTACCCAGGAGAGGGGCTGGGGGTGAGGTATGATTGTTCCCAAAGAAACTTTTAAGTCGAGCCACCAGACTGCGGAATTCGAGCTCCGTAAACACCTGCTCTATTTTTTTAGGGTCGGCCGTTTCCCAGAAGGTCTTTTCTGGAATTTTAAATTCAATCGGCGCATCCTTGCGGATAGTGGCCAGGGTCTTGGAAAAAAGAGCTTCCTCTTCGTTATCTTTCAATAAATTTATTACGCGCTCCGAAAGCCCGATTGCCTTGAACTTTTTACTTTCGGCTTTTAATTTTTTATACATTTCCTCGATCGTGCCGAATTTTAAGATCAGATTCTGCGCCGTTTTTTCGCCGATGCCCTTGATGCCGATAATATTGTCGGAGGGGTCTCCGCGCAGACCCTTGTAATCCGTTAAAAGAGCGGGTTTGAAGCCGAATCGCTCCACTACCTTTGCCTCGTCGTATAAGATCGTGTCATTGATCCCTTTCTTAAGCGTATAGACCTGCACTTTTTTATCATCCACCAGTTGCATGGTGTCCATATCCCCGGACGCAATTATTATATTTATGTTTTGGTCTTTTTTTAGTTTTTCTACGATCGTACCCAATACATCGTCGGCCTCAAATCCGGGCGCATCGTAAATGGGGATGCCGAATGCTTCAAAGATTTTCCGGGAATTTTTAAGTTGGGCGACCAGAGCGTCGTCTGTCTTTGCTCGCCCAGCTTTATAGCCGTCATAAGCTTCGTGGCGAAAAGTTTTCTGTGGCAGATCATAGCAGGCCGCCATGTAGTCGGGCTTGAGCTCAGCCACGATGCGCATGAGCATGCTGGATAGCCCGTAGAGGGCCCCCGTCGGCTCGCCCGCGGATGACAAAAATTCGGGCAGGGCATGATAGGCGCGATGAATTATCGCATGAGCATCAAGTAAAACAAGGGTTTTTAAGGGTGTTTTTTTGGCAGGGGCTGTTTTAGGCATTATGGAAATTATAGCATTTAAGCTATAATTTATTCGTCATGGCGGATTTTGACGAAGAAAAACAAAAAAGGCAGCTTGACGATCTGCATAAAGAAGAGGAGGAGAAGTTGGTGGCGAGCCTGGCCGAATCCAAATACGGCCTGCCTTATATCGACCTCTACCGCCTAAGCATAGACAATGAAGCCCTGCGCATCGTCACTGAGGCAGAGGCGCGAGAATGGCGGGTCGCCCCTTTTAAGCTTTCCGGGAAAAATATTTTTATCGCCATCCGCACTCCTTCCGACGAATTATTTTCGAATTTAAAAGCCTCGGCGGAAAAGCAGAGCCTGATCCCCGTTTTTTACATGGCTTCCATGGCCTCATTGAATAAAGTCTGGGATAGGTACCGGGAGCTTTCTATGGCTGAGAGTTCCAAGATCGGCGGACTGGATATTTCGAGCGAGGTGCTGCGGGAAACGGCCAAAGATATAAACCAAATGAGCGATATTGAAAAATTAATTAAAGAAGTAATCGAAGAAAATAAAATCCATAAAATTTCCCGTCTACTTGAGATAATTTTGGCCGGCGCTATTGCCATTAAAGCTTCCGACATCCATATCGAGCCGGAAAAGGACCGCGGCCGCCTGCGGCTGCGCCTGGACGGCATTCTCCAAGACGTGATATTTTTCAACTCGGATATTTACCGACTGCTTAATTCCAGGGTAAAACTTTTATCCGGAATGAAATTAACCACCAAGATCGCCCAGGACGGGCGTTTCAATATAATGGAGGGCGAAGAAGAAATAAGCATCCGGAGCTCGATGATCCCGGGCACTTACGGCGAATCAATTGTGATGCGAATCCTCGACCCGAAGGCTATTCAGGTTGCCTTTGAGGGGCTGGGGATCGAGCCATACCTCCTGGAGATCATAGAGCAAGAGATCCGGAAACCCAACGGCTTGATCCTGGTCACCGGCCCGACCGGTTCCGGAAAAACCACTACTCTCTACGCCTTCCTGCGCAAGATTTATTCGCCGGACATAAACATCGTCACCATCGAGGATCCGGTAGAGTACCATTTAATCGGCATAACCCAGACTCAGGTCAGCCCGGATAAAGGCTACGACTTCCCGGAGGGCCTGCGCTCCATCCTGCGCCAGGATCCGGATGTGATCATGGTGGGCGAAATTCGCGATGGAGACACAGCTAAAATCTCCGTGCAGTCTTCCCTCACCGGCCACATGGTCTTCTCCACACTGCACACCAACAACGCGGCCGGGGTCATCCCCCGCTTGATCGACCTCGGGGTAAACCCAAAGATTATGGTTTCTGCATTATCTATCTCAATTGCTCAGCGTTTAGTGCGAAAACTTTGCAAATCATGCAAAAAAGAAAAAGTGCTGGATGAGAGTGAAACAAGGCTCCTCAAGGGGGTGCTCGAGAGTATGAAAACCGAGAATAAAGATTTTACAAAATACCGCGTTGATCCCAGCGCGCCTTTCAAAGTCTTCGCGAGTGTGGGCTGCGACAAGTGCAACCAAACAGGCTACAGTGGACGAATTGGAATATTCGAAGCGATCAAGACGGACGAGGCGATAGAAAAAATAATGCCGGAGAATCCAAGTGAGCGGGAAATAAAAAAAGTGGCCGGCACCCAGGGCATTCTTTCCATGCGCCAAGATGGACTGCTGAAAATCTTAAACGGGGTTACCTCGATCGACGAAGTCCAAAGTGTCGTCGATTTGACAGAGGAATAAAAAAAGCATTAATCTCTAAACAATCCTTTCAGGGTTAAACCCCGAGAGTAACAAATCCTTAGAGGATAGCCCCAGCAACTCGTGAAAGCGCCAGAACGTCCTATGCAAATTCGTATAACCGATGGCTGATTGCTTAGAGACTAATGCCTTCTTGCCCCGCAACCGGCGGGGCTCTTCTCGTTCACTTAAAACAATTATACTATCGTGCGCAAAGCACGAGGTGTTATAATGTGCATATATAGGTGTATATCATGTTGATAAAAACCACCTAAGCGGATACATTAATAGTATAGCATACTATGGATAAAAAGTCAACCCCACAAAAGAATACTCTTGCCAAAGACGCCGATGATTTAGTGCTGGATCAGGCGCTTCGTCCCCGGGCCTGGGAGGAGTATATCGGCCAAAAACATATAAAAGACAACGTTAAAATCCTCCTCACGGCCGCTCATGAACGAGGCCATGTGCCCGAACACATTCTCTTCTACGGCCCCCCAGGCCTCGGCAAGACCACCCTGGCCCACCTCATCGCCGCCGAAACCGGCCGGCAAATGAAGATAACCTCCGGGCCTGCCATCGAGAAGGTGGGCGACCTGGCCTCTATCCTCACCAACCTGGCCCCGGGCGACATCCTATTTATAGATGAAATTCACCGCCTCAATAAAATGGTGGAGGAGATACTCTACCCCGCCATGGAGTCCGGCGTACTCGACATCATCATCGGCAAGGGCCCCTCCGCCCGCAGCATCCAGCTCGACTTGCCGCCTTTCACCCTGATCGCGGCCACCACCCGCGTGGCCCTGATCTCCTCCCCCCTCCGTTCACGCTTCTCGGGCGGGGTTTTCCGTTTGGAATTTTATTCCGAAGAAGAAATTGGGAAGATAGTGGAACGATCTAGTAAATTACTGGAAACTAAACTGGAGGCAGAGGGGCTCAAAGAAATTGCTAAGCGCAGTAGATTTACTCCACGCACAGCAAATTACTTTCTAAAAAGAGTGCGCGACTTCGCCCAAGTACACAAAAAGAATTTAGATAAAAAAACGGTAAAAGAAGCACTTGATATGCTGGCCATCGATGAGATCGGTTTAAATTCATCCGACAGAAAATTCCTAGAAGTACTTATTGAAAAATTCAAAGGCGGACCGGTAGGGCTCAAGACCATGGCCGCCGCTATGAGCGAAGAGGAAGCAACCATCGAAGAAGTTATTGAACCCTACTTGATCCAGCTCGGCCTCCTTGAACGTACCGCCCGCGGCCGAGTAGCTACAAAGAAAGCGTACGAGCATTTGGACTTTACTGTTCCTAAAAATCTACAAGAAAAACTCCTCTAATTTATAAAATTGGCAGTTGAAAAGGCCTAGGCTTTCCAGTTCATGAAAAGGCACTAGGCCCTTAAATAGATGGGCGGGGGCCCAGGGCGCCCCCTTTGGTTTACCCATGCCGCTCGCCTGCGGCTACTTCTCCTCGATCGGCTTGTTGTTCGTGTTCACGAACATGAAGGACCGGGTCAAATGCACCACCCCCTTAAGACCCCATGAAGGGTTACGCGGATTGGCACAAACCACAGCTGCGCGATTGCGCATGCTTGCCGGGAACTATGCCATTTTTATTCTACCACTATGCATAAAAATGTAAATCAGTGCTAAAATCAGCCTATGAGAATCCTTGGTATAGACCCTGGCTTTGAAAGATTAGGGGTAGCCGTGGTAGAAAAGGAGAAGCGAAGTAAAGAGCAGGTAATTTTTTCAGAGTGCTTCAAAACAAATTCAAAACTGGAATTCAGCGAGCGTCTCAGACTGATCGGCGAAGAAGTTAGGAAAATAATTAAAAAATACAAGCCGGAAGTGCTGGCGATTGAAACTTTGTTTTTAACTACCAACCACAAGACGGTCATGCGCGTGGCTGAAGCGCGCGGAGTGATACTTTACGAAGCTGCGAGGCAAAGCCTCGCAGCTTTTGAGGCCTCCCCGCCCCAGATCAAGGTGGCTGTGGCCGGACACGGCGGGGCGGACAAGGCGCAGATAATAAAAATGGTAAAAATGCTGGTAAGGGTGGATGAAAGTAAGAAGTCTGACGATGAGCTAGATGCCATTGCTATTGCGCTGACAGCCTTTGCGCACTTGAAATTATCTTAAGATAATTTCACCCTGACGCAGGAAGGGTACTTCGCTTTGCTCAGTATTCTCAAATTTTATAGTAACTTCGTTTCTTAAAATTTGGAACTTATCCACATTTTCTATTGCCAAGGTTTTTGGATTTTGGTACAAAGTAGGCACAACCGCCTTTGAGCGGAATTAATAGGAAAATAACTTAAATTTTAGTATATGTACGACGAAGATAATTTAGACGGCGGGCAGGGTTTCAAAATGGACATGGGTGATGGTGATGATGAATTTTTGGACCCTGAGAATGAACCGCCAATAGCCAAAGAGCTAGGCCTCGAAGATGATGAGGACCCTGACAATAGATTCACCTAAACTAAAATCCTTAGAAATTTCTTCTTGCCCAGCTTGAGAGTTAAATTCCCTTCAACTTTTAAGTCCACATCAGTAATGGTAGTGTCTTTCTCTAGATCATGAACCCCATTCCCCTCTACTAGCCTGCGCCATTCACTTTTTGATTTTAAAACCTTAGCTTCCACTAAAACTCCACTCAATGGTTGCCCCTTATTTGCTTTTATTTCCTCCATTTCTTCTGGGACCTCTTTTTTCTGAAAAGTATTCCCCCAGTTTTGCTGCGCTTTTTCTGCTTCTTTCTCGTCGTGAAGCTGTTTTACTATTTCAAAGGCTAGCCTTTTTTTGTTCGCCATTGGATTCCCGATATCCATTTTTTTTATTTCCTCCATTGGAACATCTGTTAGGCATTCAAAACATTGCGTCACCACTTCATCAGGAAATGCCATTATTGCACCGAATAATCTCGTAGAATCATCATCTAATGCGATTGCATTGCCTTCAGTCTTACCTATTTTTTTACCACTAGAATCCACTAGAAGTTTGGTCGTCATTACAAACTTTTCTTTCTGTTTGGCTTGGCGCATTAGTTTTCTCCCCATCAACATATTAAATGTTTGGTCAGATCCTCCAATTTCCAAATCCACGTCCATAGCAACGGAATCAAATGCTTGCATCACCGGATACAAGAATTCATTCATAAATAAATCTTGACCTTTCTCTATTCTGTCTTGAAACAAATCCCTTTTTATAACTTGTTGAACCGACAACTCGCCGGCAATTTTTAAAAAATCCAGCGCTCCCATTTTCCCCAACCATTCACTGTTATACTTAACTTCTACTGGATTTTCTCCTCTAAAATTTAGTAGTTTGCTTGCCTGTTCCTTATAATTTTCTGCATTCTTTAAAACTAATTCTCGGGAAAGCATTTTTCTAGATTCAGACTTCCCAGACGGATCACCAATTTCTCCAGTCAAATCACCAACTAGAAAAATTACTTGGTGTCCCATTTGTTGCCACTGCGCAAGCTTTTTTAAACCTACCATATGCCCAATATGCAACTTGGGACCCGTCGGATCAAAGCCTTGATATAGTTTAAGCCTTTTGCCTTGTAATAAAACCTCCTTTAGTGCGTCTTTGCTTGGGTAGATCTTATCTACTCCGCGGGTAAGCAGTTCCTCTATTTTTTCCGGGTCCGTAATCACTTTCATGGGTCGAATTATAACACATTTTTTGCTATGATTAACGGAATGTTCAAAATACCACAAAGGTTCAAGAGTAAAAGGTTTTTAAAGAATTTAGCGTTTTTCTGCGCCACGGTTTTGGTGTTTTTTGTCGGAGCCGTCACTATCTGGATTTCTTCCTTCAAGATTCCGGATTTTTCCTCTTTTGAGGATCGCAAGCTTATAAATTCGACCAAAATCTACGACCGCACCGGGCAAATACTGCTCTATGACATACACCAGGACGTAAAGCGCACAGACGTCTCGTTTGCAGAGATGGGGGCAAACATCAAGAACGCCACAGTCGCCGTGGAAGATGCGGATTTTTATAACCACAGTGGAATAAGAATCACTTCCATCCTCCGAGCCGGCGTAAAAGATCTGCTCGGGATCGGCCGGACCCAGGGCGGATCGACCATCACCCAGCAATTAGTGAAAAACACTCTGCTTAACCCGAAAAAAACTCTTACTCGAAAAATAAAGGAGTGGGTGCTGGCAATAAAGATCGATCGCTCGCTCCCGAAAGAAAAAATTTTGGAGTATTACCTGAACGAAAATCCTTATGGCGGCAACCTCTACGGCATCGAGGAAGCGAGCAAGACTTATTTCGGCAAGGAGCCAGCGGATCTGACTCTGGCCGAGGCCGCATACCTAGCGGCTATTCCTCAATCCCCCACATTCCTCTCCCCCTATGGCAAGAACAAGGCTCGCCTGGATGAACGGAAGGATTTTGTATTGGGCAGGATGCTCGCGGTAAAATTCATAACCGAATCAGAATACAACCAGGCTAAAAGTGAAGTTGTGAATTTCCTGCCCCAGCAAACAACGGGGATCAAGGCCCCGCATTTTGTATTTTTTATACGCCAGTACCTGGAAGAAAAATACGGGGCGGATGCATTGGTCAGCGGCGGGCTTAAAGTCACCACGACGCTTGATTATGCCCTGGAGGAGAAGGCCGAGCAGTTTGTGAAGGATGGCGCGCTACAAAATGAAAAGGCCTGGGGCGGCAACAATGCCGCACTGGTAGCCATAGATCCGAAGACCGGGCAAATCTTGAGCATGGTGGGGTCGCGGGGCTACTTTGATAAAGAAATAGACGGGAACTACAATGTCGCTACGGCTTCGCGGCAACCGGGGTCCTCTTTCAAGCCCTTTATCTATGCCACAGCTTTCAATAAAGGCTTCACCGAGGACACGGTGCTTTTTGACCTGCCGACCGAATTCCAAACTACCTGCAATGCCTATGGTAAGGCGACGGCTGGCCATGACCAGTCGGATTGCTATATGCCGGACAACTACGACGGAAAATCCCGCGGTCCGATGAAATTAAAGGACGCGCTGGCGCAGTCCATCAACGTCCCGGCGGTAAAACTTTTCTATCTGGCCGGGACCAAGGACTCTCTCGCCACCGCCGAAGATATGGGGATCAGTACGCTGACTGACCCGGGCCGCTATGGCCTCACTCTGGTCATCGGAGGCGGAGAAGTTACTTTGCTTGACATGACCTCCGCCTACGGGGTATTCGCCAATAACGGGGTCAGGAATCCCTACACCGGGATTTTAAAAGTGGAGGACACGCGAGGAGAAGTCTTGGAAGAATACGCTCCCCGTGAAAAAGAAATTCTGCCAAAAAATACGGCTCTCATGATTTCGGATATATTATCGGACAACACCGCCCGCATTCCGACTTTCGGTGCAAATTCGGCCTTAGTGGTACCGGGTAAAGAGGTGGCCGTCAAAACCGGGACGACCAACAACAACAAAGATGCCTGGACCATCGGCTACACTCCCTCGGTGGTGGTCGGCGTATGGGCCGGGAACAACGACAACAAACCGATGAAGAAAGGCGGAGTCTCCGTCGCCGGGCCAATGTGGAATAAATTTATGACTGAAGTGTTGAAAATTTTGCCGGATGAAAACTTTGAAAAGCCGGAGCCGCTCGCCAACCCGGAAAGCGTAAAGCCCGCGCTTCGGGGATTCTGGCAGGGCAACGAGACCTTTGTCATTGATACTATTTCCGGCAAATTAGCGACCGAGGCGACTCCTCCGGAAACGCGCAAAGAAAAATCGATAACCAGCGTTCACAGCATCCTCTATTGGGTGAGTAAAAATGACATTCCGGGCCCGCCGCCCGCCAATCCTGGGAATGACCCGCAGTTTAGCCACTGGGAAATTCCGGTCCAAAGTTGGTGGGCGCAAAATGCCTCCAAGTACGGGGTGACAACCTGGGCGGAAAAACCGGTTGGGGACGACGATGTGCATACCAACACCTCTAAACTGGTAATCACCATTGTCTCTCCCACCCCGTCGGCTGTTTATCCCAAAAACCAGACAATATATCTACAAATAACAAATTCCGGCAACTTTCCAATCCAAAAAGTAGATGTGTTTATTAACGCCGAGTACATCGGTAGCTACAACGGCACCGGGCCCTTCCCTTTCACCCCCGCCGAACTGCGGAATTTAAAAGAAGTTAACGATCTTAAAATTATCGCCTACGACTTCGCCTTCAATCGGACAGAGGTCAACGCCACTTTCCGAGTAGCGCCCTAGCTACCGTATGGAGTGAGGGGCTCTACTGCCCCAGATTTCTTCCAATTTAGAAAAAATTTTATCCTGTTTTAGCAAGACCTCGTTCTTGTAGATTGGTTTGATATTCAAATAGACCGTATTGTTTTTTATTTCCATATCCGCTGTGTCCACATCAAGTCCCACAACCTCCAACAATATTTTCTTTAGAATTCGCTTCTTTTCTTCCCCACTGCCTAAAATATTTCTAAATTTAGCGAGCAGGTCTTTAATTTCTATCATTTCTGCTTTATAACTTTATAAACTTGATAACTTTCTACTTAACTTACCTGTTCATCGGCATTATAAGGTAAGTAAAAGAAGAGTCGGACACCGGGGTGATCACTATGGGCTTGGTGCTCCCGTCGAGCTTGATTGACATACTATCGGTGGTGATGGACTGAAAGCAGTCCAGAAAATATTTATAGTTGAACCCGAGCTCGACATCCTCTCCTTTTATCACGGCATCCAGACTGGTTTTGTTTTCACCCACATCGTTATTGGTCGAGGAAAGCTCAAAAACCTTACTCTTGGCAGATATTTTCAGGTTGACCTGGTTGAATTTGTCGGAAAAAATGTTGGATATTTTGAGCGCATTCAACAGGTCCTGTTTGAGTACTGTGGCGTCGGTGGTGGGATTCTTGGGTATAATCTGACGATAGTCCGGGAAGATTCCATCAACAATCCTTGAGGTCAGGTATATATTGTCCGAGGAAATGGAAATTTGGTTTTTATTGAAACACACCTTAAGCATTCCGGATGCATCGCCAAAAATCCGCAATATTTCCGGAATATTTCTAAATGGGACTAAGATTCCTTTTATTTCCTCAAGTCCTTTGACTTTTATTTTTTTTTCCGCGAGGCGGAAAGAGTCGGTGGAAACAAAAGTCAGGCTATCTTCGTTGCTATATATATAAACGCTTGAAATTTCAGGCTTTATATCGGAAACGGAAGAGCTGTAGTAAACCGACTTTATACCGTCCACCAACTTCTTTGGTTCTATTTCAAAAGTCTTGCCGGCAACAGTGGGGATTGTGGGGAAGTCGTCGTGGGGCTGGCCTTTTAGTTTTATTTTGTTCTTTTTTGTTTTAATTAATAGGTTTCCATCCAATCCCTCAAGTTGAACGTTCTCGTTTTGAAAAATGTTGGAAAATATTCCAAATAACACCGATCCAGAAACTGCCACAATCCCCTCTTTTTCTATTTTTGCTGGTATTTCTACCTCTACCCCAAGGCTTAAATTCGTAGATCTAAGTTTTAAAGATTTTCCCGATGCAATTAAAAGAATTGAGTTTAAAACCGGAAGGGTTAGGTTTTTCCCAGTTATTTTTTCTGCCTGAGATATTCCGATTTTTAGTTTTTCAATCCCGCATTCTAGTTTCATAATTGTTTATATTTTATATATTTAATCTATTAATACTATTAGGTGTGTTGATAAGTGGATAAAATTATTTTGATTTGATTTATATGAATATTTTTATGTTTTTATATTTAACTTAAGTTGGATAACTTTTTTTTATTTAAACATCACCCGTATTTGATCCAATTCTTGTAAAAGTTGTGGGTCGGTTTTCAAGTCGTTTTTGATCTTTAAGCACGAGTGAATGACAGTTGTGTGGTCCTTTCCCCCAAGTTTTTGCCCAATTAGTGGGTAGGATACATTGAAGTCCTCGCGCAAGAGATACATCACCACCTGCCTAGCCCGGACAATTTCCTTTTTTCTGGTTTTCTCGTAAATGGATGCTTCCTCAAGTTTATAGTGGTCGCTGACTATTTTTACCACGTCTTTGATTGCTATATTCTTCTTCGGGCGCATGTTGTTTTTGAGCAGATTTTTCACCTCCATAAGCGAAAGAGGCCTATTTTTAAGCCTGTATTGAAGCACGATGCTGTTTAAACTGCCCTCCAACTCGCGGATGTTGCCCTCAATAGCACTGGCCACGTATTCCACCACTTCCTGCTCGAGCTCCATACTAAGCTCTTCCAGCTTAACTTTAAGTATTGCGAGACGGGACTCATATTCCGGCTCGGAGACATCCACGATCATTCCGGCGGCAAAGCGAGACTTCAGCCGATCGGCCAGCTCCGGGATGTAGTTGGGGTGTTTGTCGGAGGAAAAGATGATCTGCTTGTTGTTCTCGTGGAAAGTGTTGAAGGTGTGGAAGAGCTCTTCCTGAATTTTTTCCATTTTTCCGATGAATTGAATGTCGTCAATGATGAGCAGGTCGTACTTGCGGTACTTTTCCTTGAAAGAATTCGCTTTGTTGTTCTGCAAGGAGTTTATAAAATCGGTGGCGAACTTCTCCAGGGTCATGTAATGGACCTTTTTGTTCGGGTACTTTTCCTTAACGCTGTTCCCCACGGCCTGGAGGAGGTGGGTTTTACCGAGGCCCGTGCCCCCGTAGATGAAAAACGGGTTGTACTTGGTGCCGGGGTTTTCGATTATCGCCTGGGCCGCGGCATAGGCGAGCTCATTGAAGCCTCCGACGATGAAAGAGTTGAAATGATAACGCGGGTTCAGGTTGTCTTCCGGGTTGATATACAGGTCTTTAAGTGGGAGCTCCTTATTTACATACGTTTCATTGGAAACAGGCAGCTCCTGTCTGGCGGAATCGGTTTTGGCTATAATGTATTCGACTGCCCGCATATTCTCGTAGGCATCGGCAACGGTTTTGGTGATCAGCTTGTGATACTTATTCTTGAGCCAGTCGCGTACGAACTCATTCGGTACCCCGATGTAGATTATACCCAATTCCTCCTTTAAAATAGTGGTATTTTTGAACCAGGTGCTAAAATTAGCTTTTGACAGCACCCCCTCGATTTCAGCCAGGCAATTTTTCCAAAGCTGTTTCGTATTCATCGCTCGCATAGTATACTACTTTGCAAGTTTATGAAACTTCACAAAACTTACTAACTGTGTTGATAATCTGTGGATAATATAGTAGGATTAACCCATGTCTCAAACATATCAGCCTAAAAAAAGAAAGCGAGCCAAAACCCACGGGTTTCTGGTCAGGTCCAAAAGCAAGACCGGGAGGAAAGTTCTCGCAAGGCGAAGGCGCAAAGGCCGAGCCAGGCTCTCGGTTTAGGATGACCCCAAAAAAAAGCCGGGCGGACAAAAAAACAATAGAGCAAATCTTTAAAAAAGGCCGGAGTGTGAGTTCCCCCAGCCTTAGTTTCAAGTTTATAAATAATAGGACTGCGAAAATCTCTTTTATCGCACCGAAGAGTGTTTCGAGAAGCGCGGTAAAGAGGAATCTACTGCGCCGGCGGGGGTATGCCGCTCTAAATAAATATCTGGACCGCTTGCCGCCAGTCGCAGGGGCTTTTATATTTAAAAAATACGAAGATAATCTAAATATACTGGACAATGAAATTGCAAGCATTCTTAATAAAATTAATTAGTCTATATCAGCGCCTACCGAGAAAACCCTCCTGCCGTTTTTACCCGACTTGTTCAGAATACGCCAAAGGGTCTATCCAGAAGCACGGAGCCGCCAGGGGCGCCTACTTTTCTTTCGTTCGAGTATTGCGCTGTCACCCGTGGCAGAAAAATCATATCGACCCCGTAAAGTAAAAAAACTAAAAGAAATAAACGGAATTCTGGCAATTTCCCGGCTTTTCATATAGAATGAGAAAATGCTTAGCGGTATTTGGGATACACTTTTATATAACCCCCTGGTCAACCTGCTGGCCTTTTTAGTTTCTATTGCCCCGGGCGGCGATGTGGGGCTTGCCATAATAGCCCTTACTATTTTGGTTAAACTGGTTCTTTATCCCCTTTCCCAGCGTTCTCTCGAGAGTCAGGGGAAAATGACCTTGCTTTCTCCCGAGCTGGAAAAGATCAAAAAAAGCGGATTGAGTAAGGAAGAGCAGGCGGCCCAAACATTTGAGCTCTATCGCCAGCACAAAACCAATCCATTTTCCGGTTGCCTGCTGGTGGTGATACAGATTCCCATCATTTTGGCCCTTTATTATGTATTCCTGAAAGGAATAAAATTCGACAACGGGGTCCTTTATTCATTTATCCACGCTCCGGATAAAATGAACATGCTCTTCCTGGGCCTGGTGGATATCAGCCAAAAAAACCTGGTCCTGGCCCTTCTGGCAGGGGCATCCCAGTACTTCCAGGCCTACTTTATGCCCAAGCCCGCAGCGCCAGCAGGTGGCGGAGCCGGGTCCTTCGGGGAGAGTTTCAACAAGAGCATGCACATGCAGATGAAGTATATTTTCCCGATTATTGTGGCCTTCATTGCCTACAGCGTATCGGGGGCCATTGCTCTTTACTGGATCACCAGCAACGTCTTTTCAATCGCTCAGCAAATTTATGCAAACAAAAAATCTAATTAAAGAAATAATTGAAAAAACCGGGATCAAAGTGATAGAAGTGGCGGAGGCGGACGATAAGGGTAGCACCTGGTACAACGTGGAAGTATCGGAGCCGCATTTTTTTATCTCCCGCGATGGCGAAGCGCTACACGCCCTAAACCACTTGGTGCGAAGGATAACCGAAAACGCGGAGGCAGAGCCTAATTTCCTGATCGACATCAACGGTTTCCAGAAGAAACGCGTGGACTCTGTGCGCGCCATCGCGCATATGATGGCCGAGCGCGCCCGCTATTTCAAATCAAATATTGAAATCGATCCGATGTCCGCATTTGAGCGCCGGATCGTGCACGAGTTCCTGGCCGAGGCCACCGACCTCAAAACCGAATCCTCCGGAGTGGGCCCAACCCGCCGGGTAGTTATAAAATACATCGGATCCATCTAAGCCATTATTTCAATTCGAGCTCCCATAACAGAGAATCTTTTTTGTTTATGAAAAGCAAGTACGCCCCCTTCTCATCCAGGGCGAGCTTAATCCCGTCGATCTCTTCGCCCAAAGCAAGAGGATCAATGAGCAGGGTTGTATTTCCGCTAGCCACATC
>Ga0209542_10004051_pt1 | contig 30585 bp, 26 predicted proteins | sample RifCSPhighO2_01_FD_184028 | JGI IMG/M metagenome (GOLD analysis project Ga0209542, IMG submission 184028) | Soil microbial communities from Rifle, Colorado - Rifle CSP2_plank highO2_0.1 (SPAdes) (version 2) | ecosystem: Environmental > Terrestrial > Deep subsurface > Rock core/Sediment ... | reverse complement strand
TGGCAGATGCTTTTTTCAACGTTGCTCTTTCGGCTTATTTCGTTTTAATCCTTAAGCTTCCTGTTTGGGGATTGGCCCTTGCCTTTGCAATCGCCGCTTTAATCCAAGCCTTGGTTCTGGGTGTTATTTTGGCGCGATGGCTAAAATTTTCCTTGATCGAATTTCTTGCTCCGCTTCTTCGAATCGGACTGGCTGCTTTTGCCTCCGGATCAGTGATGTACCTTCTTCTTAAAATTCTTGACCGTTCGGCGTGGGATAAGCAATTTCTTTTCCTGGGGAAACTGGCGCTTCCTGAGCGATGGGAGATTTTTGTTCTTGATACTCGCTACACGGTTAATTTGCTTATCCTCACAATTGTAGTTGCTTTGGTTGGATTTGTCGTTTATTTTGCCGCCTGCCGGCTGTTTGGTGTAAAGGAGCTCGCTATTTTTGATCAGATTTGGAATCGATTGCCTCGTTTAGGCAAAGCCCATGCTCCCGCCCAGATCTCAGAAGATGAGCATTAGGAATTTTGCCATCATTGCCCACATCGACCACGGCAAATCAACCCTGGCCGACCGGCTGATGGAATTTACTGGAGTTCTTCCTCCAATCGCCAAGTTGTCCAGTCGTCTAGATGCTCCTCGCATTGACCGCATGGAACTTGAGACTGAGCGGGGAGTGACCATTAAGCTCAAGGCGGTCCGTCTCCCCTATACCCTAAACTCTATACCCTATACCCTGAACATGATCGATACTCCCGGCCATGCCGATTTTTCTTACGAGGTTTCACGTTCTTTGGCAGCCTGTGAGGGTGCTCTACTTTTGGTCGATGCAACCCAAGGTGTTCAAGCCCAAACCATTTCTCACTTGGCAAAGGCACAGGAACTTGGGTTGTCTGTGGTTGGCGTGATAAATAAGATTGATTCTCCGCTTGCAAAAATCGAAGAGACAGAGAAGGAAGTAAGAGTATTGGGAATCGATGGAGAGATTCTTGAAATCTCTGCCCTTCGAGGAGAGGGAATTGAGGAAGTATCCCAATCGATTATTGCTCGGATTCCTAACCCGAAGGGTTCGGTTGCCGATCCTTTTCGGGCTCTTATTTTCGATTCTTCTTACGATCCTCATTTGGGGATTATCGCCTATATTCGGGTTTTCGATGGGTCAATCCAATCGCCCAATCGTCCGGTCATCCGTTTCTTAGGTGCTGGCTTGGAAAGCAAGATTAAAGAACTGGGTTATTTTTCACCAGATCGAAAGCCGACCGAGAGTTTGTCTGCCGGCGAGGTCGGTTATATTGCGACAGGCCTTCGCGATCCATCAGCAGTTCGAGTCGGCGACACCGTTTCCCTAGTTACCCAGTTACCTAGTCACCTAGTTACCCAACTGCCTGGTTATCAATCCCCGCAGTCTTTTGTCTTTGCATCCTTTTTCGCCCTGAATGCCCAGCTGCCGGAATTTCGGCATGCTTTGGAAACCTTGCGCTTGGAAGAGCCGGCAATTTCACTTGAAGAAATTTCATCCACGGCTTTTGGTCGCGGTTTTAAGATCGGTTTCTTAGGCACCTTCCACTTGGAAATAGTTCGCGAACGCTTAAAACGGGAATTTGGTTTGGAACTTGTTGTAACCAAGCCTGCGGTTTCCTTCCGCGACCTGGAGGAAGAGCCTTGGATTAAGATTACGATTCTTGCACCGCCGGAGTATGTTTCTGCGGTGACAAGGTCTCTCCTTGTCAAACGGGGGGTGATCCGCGAGACAGGGAGTTTTGGGAACCGGTTGAAAATAACGGGGGAGCTGCCACTTTTAGAATTCGTCGGCGGTTTTTATGATTCTCTAAAGAGTGCAACTTCCGGCTACGCATCCTTGTCTTGGGAATTTTTGGGATACCGGCCGGCGGATTTAGTTAATTTAGAGATTTTAATAAATGGTCGGTCGGTCGAAGGTCTTGCTGAAATTGTTCTTCGTGGTGAAGCAGAAAGTGCGGCAAGGGAGAAGCTGGCGAAGTTAAAAGAAATCTTGCCAAGAGAGCAGTTTTCTTACGCAATTCAAGCGGCGGTCGGTGGAAAAATAATCGCCAGGGAAGATGTTCCCGCGTTTCGGAAAGACGTCTTGGCCAAGCTTTCCGGCGGCCACGTCGAGCGCAAGCTGAAAAAATTGGGTGAGCAGAAAAAGGGTAAAAAGCGGCTGGCTAAGTTTGGGCGAGTCGATATTCCTCCAGAGGCTTTCTTAGTTTGATGCCACTCCGTAGCTTTACGCGAAGGGTGGTTGACTTCTTAGCAACCCTTCTTATAAACTGACAACTGGTGGCTGAACTAACTGATCGGCAAATCCAAATTCTGAAAGCGATTATTGAAGAGTTTATTGCTGTAGCAACTCCTGTTGGTTCAGGAGTGCTGGCCGAGAAGTATGCGCTTGATTTTTCTCCGGCAACAGTTAGAAACGAGATGGCTATTCTTCACCGCGAAGGTTTTATCGAAAAACCTTACTCATCAGCGGGGAGGACGCCAACAGAGTTGGGACTGCGTTACTACCTTACCTCCCTCATGCAAGAGCAGGATTTGCCTGTTCTTCAAGAAGTTGCCGCCAAGCAGCGTTTATTCCAGTATCGTGAAAATCCTCAGCGCCTCTTGAGAGAAGCGGCTCTGGCACTTTCGGAAGGAGCCGGGTATCTTGGGGTAATTACGACTCACGATGGTGCGGTTTTTAGTGCTGGGGCTCAGCGGATCCTGGAACATCCGGAATTTTTCGACATCAATATTACCCGAGCAGCTCTCAATCTTTTGGACAACTGGGACCTACTGCATGATCTTTTCTCCCGCGCTGCCGAACCTAGGGCAATTACCGTTCTTATTGGGAAAGAGATTGGGCTTGCCAATCTAGAGCAAGTTGGATTAGTTTTTGCTCACTGGGGAGATGAAACAAAAGGCGGAGTTGTAGCCGTTATTGGTCCCTCGAGAATGAATTACGCAACCGTTGTTCCTCATGTTAAACATTTTGCTCAATTACTTACCGAGCTTCTTGGCTCCTCTTAATTTTCTTTCTCCTCTGTTAAACTTGAGTTATGGAACTTCTTCCCAAAGAAGCGCGCAAAGACATCCAGGCAATAATTAATGAGGCTGAGCGCGAGCTTCCTATCATCGAGAAAGAAGCGGAAAATCGTTGGTTTTCTCTGCCGCGCTTTGAGCGTAAACTTATCACTTTTTTAGTTTCCTTTGCCTTCGTGCTCGGGTTGGGTTCCTACTTTTGGTTTTATTTCCTCCCTCAGAAAGAGGCAGAGGCGATCGCGCAGCGATTGCGCCCGCTTTTGGTCGAAACACAATCTAATTTGGATAATACTCATCGCGAAATTTCTGGTCTTTTTGAGTTAGTAAGCGGGGAAAAGGTTCCCCAGTCGCAGACTGCGGGACTGGATCTAGGAGAGGTGGCGCAGAACTTGAAGGGCCGCATTGCGGGCGCGCAAAACGTTTCCAACTTTTACGACTTCCTTCTTGTCGCAAGGAACGATTTGGTTAATGCTTCACAAAAAGTTGTTGAAATTGAAAGCGAAGGTGTTGCGGAAGCTAGGGCGATTCGAGAGAAAGCAGTTTCCAGTAGGGTAGCGGCGCAGCGTGCCCAAGATTCCCTTTCTCTCCTCCTGCAAGAGGCCACATCGATTTTTCCTTACCCTTTGCTTGAGGCAGGCAAAAATCTCGATGCAGTTTTTTCTTTATCAAACTCCTACCTTTCTGAAGCAAAAAGAACGGCCAATTTTTATGTTACGGTTTCGGAGGTGCAGGTTGATCTTGTCCCAACGACCGTTTCTCTAGTAACTCTTATTCAGGAGGTTTCCTCATCTTCTGCGCCCTCGATTTATTTAGGCAAGATTAGGCAGCTTTCTGGAACAGTAGTCGTTTTTAGAGAGAAGATTTCTGCTCTCGGTGAAGCTCTCCCCGTAGGCATGGATGCTCTCCATGAAGATAATCTCTCTGTTTTTACGCTTCTTGAAGGTCTTCTTATGGAAGCGGCGCAAGCAGCTGCGCAAAACGATCCTGCCCGGCTTGATATTGCCGTGACACAATTTGAAGTTGAGCTGGAGGTTTTGGCTACTCGAGCCAAAACTTATGAACTTAATTTTTGGCAGAAGACTGCAGTTCTCAAAGGGTACCCAGAGATCTCAGCTGGTTATCAGACTTCCTTAGATGAGCTTGGGAGTTTTGTTCAATAGATTAAAGAGACTGAAGGCTTAGCTTGCGTTCTTCCCTCCCGTTTCATCTGATTTTTCTTCTTTTTTCTTTCGTTGCAGCAGATTAATCAGTCGAGGGATTCCAAATTTGTTTCTTCGTCTGCTGTGGTGGTTCTTAATTTTCTCCAGGGTATTTTCCAAATCTTTCTTGGCTTTACCTTCGGCTTCTTCAATTTTTCGCCCCAGCTCATGCTCCATCTGGCGTAGCCGTGCTTCGTCACCGCCCTTGAGAACCTCTTCAACTGCCTGATCCAGGTCTTTTTCGACTTGGTCAGCCGTTCGTTCGACTTCTTTCTCAACCTTTTCAACGTCGGCAATCACATGTTCATCGAACTTCCGCTGCCTGCGCAGGAAGCGGATGACTAAGATGATCAGGATGATTACCAAACCTATAAGGAAGGTATAAACCGCCCACCCCGGGAAGGTCATGCCAAAGAGGGTCACCGCCCGAGGATCCACCGTAAAGGTTACTTTGACAGCGGAACTTTGGATCCCGTTTTTGTTGGTTGCAACCGCTGTAATCTGATAGGTTCCCGGCCTTAAGAATTCGGGGTAGGTATATTGGAAATTGGAACTGCTTTCGATCCGAACGAGGAATGTGTCATTGAGGTAGAGATCAACCCAGCCTGGCGGTGCCGTTCCTTCGATGACTAAGCTCTCCAAGAGGGGAAGGAAAGAGCCGTCCGGCGGGCGGGTAATTACTGGTTCCTCTACGTCGGCAACATTGAGAGTGAGTGAGCTGTCGGTGTAGTTGCCGGCGCGGTCCGCCGCTCGAATGGTGATCGTATGGACTCCTTCGGGAATGGTTTCAAACTGATAAGGCACAGAAACTTTTTCGAAAGCACCCCCATCAAACGAGAGTTCGTAATGGTCAATACCTGAGGTGCGGTCGGTCACTTGCGCTTGGATAAGGGGAGCAGCTGTCACATTTCCCGCCTCAGGGTTCGAAGAGGTGGTAAACGTTTCGGGAGGGGTAATATCGGCTTGAATTTTGTAATGGGTGGTTGGGCCCCATCCACTTGCGCCTCGGGCTTTGATGTGAAAGTAATAAATGCCGTCGGAACGGGCGGTAAAGCTTCCGCTTGTTGCAATTCCTTCCGAGACATCATCGGGTGTAGTTCCGAGTTGGTCGTTAAAAACGTAAGAAAATCCATTGGATTCGGCCGGCGTGGTCCAGCTTAATTCAACTTCTCGCGCGGGGTACCAGGAGTTTTGATCCTGATGGGTGGGCGAAGAAACCGCCGGCGCGCCAACCGGAGCAGGCTGCAGGTTAAAGGTTGCGCCGCCGGTTGATCCTAAAACTTCCGTCCCAGAGCCGTCGGCCGCTTTTACTTGGGCGGTGGAAAAGGAAAGGTTGGCGGTCCCGGCCGCTTTAACGGAAAAATTGATGGTCCCAATCCTTCCCGACGATCCGCTAAAAGAACCTTGGTGGCCGCACTCAAAGGTGGCAGTGCCGGCTGAGTTGGAATAGCCGGGGGAGCCGGTTACTTGGAGGGTGCAGATTGAACCGGCTACTGAAACCGAAGTTACGGAAAGTAGGGCAGTTGGGAACTGGACCACCGCTTTATAAGCGTTGGTGGAATGGGATCCACTGTTAACCAAGACAGCAACTGAGAAATTTGCTCCCACATATTGTGTCCCGCTGGCGGGGGATAAGTAAAGACGGGCGTCGTTAGCTAAAATTAAATTTGCAAGAAGTGTGCCATATAGCAACAGGAGAGCGCCCAGCAGTAAAGTAAACAGGACAGGTTTTATCTGCAATTTTTCCAGCGCGTTCATTATTTAGTATTTAAAAACGTAAGCCGAAGCCAATCGAAAAATCGTTCAATTAGATTCTCGCTTTCTACGTAGACTGTAACTGATCGTTCAGTGATGTTTCCAGCCCGATCAATAGCGCGTATGTAAATAATGCTTTTACCGTGTGGTAAGTTAGTCAGATTTAAAGGAGAGGACGCAGTCTCAAACGACTCGTTTCGAATTTTGACAAGAAAAGTTTCTGCATCAGTGGAGGAAAACCCAATAGTTACAATTTCCCCTTCGGTAACCGTTGTTTGATTAGTTTGGACATTTAGTTCCGGGGTGGTAGCGTCGATTTGAATTATAAAATGAGAAATTGGTCCAAGACCGGCGTTATTTTTAGCGCGCAGGTGGAAATACCAGACTCCTTCTTCCAAATTAGAAAATTGCTTAAGACCTCCCTTTTCCAGAACAGTTGGGTCCGGATTTCCTTGTGGATTTTGGTCAAGAAGGGTAGCATACCCAATTACCCCTTCATCTTGGGCCCAGTGGAAAATTGGATTTCGATTGCTGTACCAGCGATTTTGATCTGGATGGGTGGGTGAGGAGGTTATTACGGCTTTAGGCAACGGGGTTGCCGGTTTCGTTTCGGTAATGCTGAAGATGGCGCCCTCGACTCTTGACAAAACATTAGTCCCGTACCCGTCATTGGCGTGGACGGAAGAGTTATCCAAATCAATCTCTACTCGGGCCTGTCCGTTGCTGATTGCCTGGAAAACAACTGTTTCTACCACCCCTGCTGAGGCCGTTAAGCCGGGGTTGGGAGCTCCGCAACCAATCCTGATGCGCCGTGCACTTGAATCGACTAATTCTTCTGGATAGAGAGTACAGAAAGAATTTACCCGCGACAGGTCAACCACTTTTAGGTTTGCGCTGTAGCGCATAGTCACTCCAACTGCGTTGATACTTACCGTTCCTGGGTAAACTACGATTTGCACGGCCAGTTTGCCCCCCCCCTTTGTGATAAGCGCACTGGCCGGGGATAGGACCAGGATCGCTTCCTTTTTAACTTCGGTGGGGGATTGGATTTCGGGAGCCGTTTCATTTACCGCGCTGATGAGGATTTGGCTGCCAAAAAAAGCAGCCAAGATCATAACAACAGTGTGGATAAAGAGTCCCGCTAAGGTATGCCCAAAAAACAGCCTTTTCATCTTATGAATCGGTGGGCGATGAGGGGAGAAATAAATACCCCCAAGCTAGTTAAGAAAACCAGGATGCCGCTTGCGGCTAAAAGGTCTGATAGTTCTTTATCCGGATACGGTTCAAAAACAACTAAAAGCCTCAGAACATCGCCAAAGGAGTTCTTTAGAAACTTGCCCGAAGCAGTGTACTTTTTCCCATCCGTGGATACGTTTTGCCTGAAAACGTCCCTTTCAATAAGGTTCTCGTCGGTAAAAGCAAGTTCCGCGAAGTTTTGCATTGCTTTGGCTGAATCTTGGTTTTGGAAAGTAGCAAGGTAGAGTTTGTTGCAGTTGCAATACAGTCCCAATTCCGCTTCACCAAATTTTCCCGCAATTTCTAGGAGGAAGTTTTGGTTAACCAGTTTGGCGGCGAAAACCGCCCCGATAACTGCGCCGTTTTCTTTGATGGGGGTGCCGGCACCTACGACGATTGGAGAAGTGATTCCTAGTTCAAATGTTTTAGCCGCTTCCCCTTGCAGGACTTTTACGTGGCCAGGGCCCAATGTGGTTAAATCTTGGCCAATCAACAAGGAACTATGCGGGGCAACTACTACGATCCCGTCCTTGTCAGTGACTGCGATTGCATCAACAAGCTCGGACCCGGCTAGCGCCTCTTTTGTGAGTTCGGTAAGTTTAGAAAAGTCTTTTTGCTTGAAGAGATTAACGAAAGAGGCGCCGTTTGCCAGCTCTTCAACTTTTTCCGCCGCCTCAGTTTGTGGACTAGTGAGCTGCCTTTCAGCTTCTTCTAAATGCGAAATTGTTTTTTGGTATGAGGCGGCGTCGGCCGAGTATTCTAAAAGGGTATAAGCCGAAACACCGATTAGCGTAACCGTTGCGACGGCCGCCAGCGCTCGCCAAGCTAAACCCTTTCCTTTAAAGTGGATCCGGCCAGCTTTTTTCCATAAGGCCAAATTTAGGGTCAGCAAGACCCCGCTCCCAACCATCGTTACAGCTAAGTAATAAACTAGTGAAACAAACCTTAGGTAGGGGAGGATGGCAAGGGGCCAAATAATCATTGCAGCGCTTGCAACCAGCGCTGCGCCAAATGCTTTCCAATCCTGCTTGAAGATAAATTTATGAAAAAGAAGCCAAGAAGCAATTCCTAAAAGCAGGTACACTACTGCTGCAAAAAGGTATCTTACCCAAAGCTCGGGAAAAGAATATGCATAAGGATAGTAAGACAGAAAGCTAGTAAGCATCTGCCTAATTAAACCGCATTTGCGGTTTGGCCTGCAATCTTGCCGTAAAGGGGACTTAGTCCTCGCACTGTCTTTGAGTTTTAAGCCCAAAGGCAGAGGGCAGGGTGTCCCTGGGAGGTATGTTTACCGTTATCCCTTAGGCCTCGTGAACGGCGCGGCGAAACTCACGAACTGAGTCGCCAATGCCACGGGCTAATTCAGGAAGCTTCTTGCCGCCAAAGAAAACCAAAAGGAATGCGGACAAGAAAACCAATTCGGTTGTTCCTAATCCTCCTAACACTTAAATATCACCTCCCCTCGATTTTGTATGCATTAACATACTGATTTTATCGTTGCACAATCGGGCGAGCAGTTTCAAGTGGTACCGATTGCTAGGGTTCCGCTTCATGGAAGCCGTCCAAATAAAAACCGGATATCAAGTGGGTGGGGAGATCAGAAGGCGGAGTCGAACTGCTGGTAGGTAAGGGTGGTGGCGTGGTCCGCCCACGCGTCTGTGAAATCCGTCTCGGTAGGGTTGTTGGCGGGGGTTGCGTACAGGTAGGAAAGATCTCCGGCGGCGTCGCTCTCCTTGAGAATGTACCAAGCCCCGTCTTTTTCGACAAATCCGTAGTAAAGCGTGGTTCCGGCGTCGTCGATTTCCGATATTCCGTAGCCGCTGGTGGGGTATTTTTCGGCCGGATCAATTTGGGAGCCGGCGATGTTTTTGACGCCGACTACTCCAGGTCCTGGTACGCTCCCAAAGAAAGCGGCGCCGGCTTGGCGGGGGTTAAGAAGCGACCAAGCTAAAAGCCCCAGCCCAACTCCGCCGGCTTTTTTAAGGAAATCTCTCCGCGAAAAATCTTTCACCGGTTCAAGCTCTTCTTCCTCTAGACTTTCTTGCTTGGCTCCGGCCACTTTTTTGTCCTTGTTCAGTACTCTTGCAATAAGAGTTCCCCAAAAGTAGAAGGGAAGAGGAGCCAGCGCAAGAGCAAACAGCTGGCTGGAAGAAGCGGCGGGGCTTAGCAAGTTAAAAGAAAAAAGGATGGTAGTTGTGGCGAGGCTGAGGATAAAAGCCAGAGTTTTGACCGCGGCCAAAAAAGATCGGCGGGGGAGGAGAAAGTAGAGCGCAGGCGGGGCAAGGAGACCCAGGAGGATCAAATTAGAAGGACTACTAACGTCCTGTACTGCAGAAAAAACCAGGGCGGCGGTAAGGATTAAGTTGTAAGAAACAAGCACAGCCGTAAACAGCAAGTTATGTTCTCCTTACAAAAATTGAGCAGGTTTGTCGAGCAGGGTTAAAGGGACACGATCTTGATTCCTAATTTAGCGGAAATATTCTTTCAAAGTCAATGTCTGGCAAGAACTTTTACTAAGATCCACCTTCTTCCTAGCCAACCTAGCCCACCAAGCGTTGCAAGAAAGAGGGGGTAAAAGATGTAGCCGGGAATGCTGGGCCCAAAAAGGTAGACCATCCCCGCGTCAACTTTAAAGGCGACCTTGGCCGGTTCGCTTTCGATCCCATCGGCATTTATAAAAATTGCTTCAAGAGTGTGTTCCCCTGGAGTAAGAAATCCTTGGTAAGTATGGCTTACTTCCTGGCCTGCGCCGCTCTCTTGCGCTCCGATGCGATTTCCGTCTATTAAAAATTCTGCTTTGCCTATCTGGGCGGCGGCGGCAGCACTGATTTTAAGCGGGGAAAGGAAAGGAATAGTTTCTCCTTCGCTTGGTTGGTTAATGGTGGGTGTCGGTACAGAAATCACCGAAAGGTTAAGGGCTGCGTCTCGAGTGTTACCGGCTAAGTCAAAAGCCCGGACAATGATGTTTCTTTCCCCGCCTCGAATTCTTTCAAACTGGTATGGACTGCTTGTGGTGAGCGGAGTCGAACCATCAATGGAGATCTCGTAACGATCAATCCCCGACGTATCGTCTGTTGTGGCGAAGGAGAGGAGGGGCGCTCGGGTAACTCGCTCGGCCTTTTGGTCGGAAACAATTTCAAAAGGTAGGGGCGGCTCGCTGTCGATTTGGAGGCGGAAGTGGTTAGTGGAACTCCATCCGTCCTCGATTTGGGCTTTGATGTGGAAATACCAGGCCCCATCGGCCAAGTCATTGAAGGTTTTAGTTGTTCCGGGTTCTTCCGCGGTGTCATCGGGAACGTCTTGGGGATTTTGGCTTAGAAGATAGGAGAAGCCTGTTGTCCCTTCCGGCTTGGACCATGAAAGCTCGGCGGATTTTATGGGGTACCAGTTGTTCTGGTTTGGATGGGTCGCGGAGGAAACAACCGGAACATTTGCCGGAAGATCCTGCAGAGTAAATGAAACAGCTTCCCGGGTGCTCAGCAGTTCAGCTCCCGACCCATCAGCTTTCTTTACATTTCCGCTGGCGACACTTACAACGGCTGTTCCGCTAGCGCGAGCGACAAAGATTATGGTGCCAATTTTTCCGTCGGGTCCTGCGTATGGTTGGATGGCTCCGCACTCAAAAGTGGTTTTGCTTTGTGTAATCCAAAGCGAGCAGATCGATCCGCCAGTTGAGACCGCGATAGCTTCTAGTTTGTCGGTGGGGTAGGCGAGGACCGCCTTGTAGGCATTGGTCTTATTTCCGCCTGTATCAACCCGCACATCCACAGAGAAATAAGATCCAACATAATAGTTGCCGGAAGGAGGAGAAAGAAATAACCTTGCCCCCGCTGCATGGGCGGCGGGAGATGAGAAATAAGAAATAAGAAGTAAGAAGTAAGCGAGTGGCGCAACTTGCTTGATTAATTTGTTGATTTGTTGCTTAGCTTTTTCCATTGCTTTATACATCTTACTTCTCAAGGGCACTTCCCCCAATGAAACAGCATAATCGAAAAGTCAGTTAAGTTCACGATCCCATCCCCATTGATATCGGCGGTTGAGTTGGATGTTCCCCACCAAAAAAGGAGGATGGAAAAGTCCGTCAAGTCCACCCACCCATCGCTGTTTAGGTCGCCTGCGCAAGCTGCTCCAGATGAGGCATTGAAAACTTGAGAAGCGCCTGAGAATTCCGTGCCGTACTGTACCACTACCTTAAACCAATACTGGCCGGAGTTGTTAACCGTGGCGTTGAAGTTTGTTGTCCAGCTTTCGCCGACATTTAGGTATTTTGATCCGGAGTTATAAAAGGTATCGTCGCCTCCGCCGCAGCTGTTATTCTCGGAGGAAACAACGCAGTACACATATTTGTATTCATAGCCGCTCCCACCTTCGTTGGCAATTGTGCTGTTGGCGGTAATTGAGGGGACGGTGTTGTCGGTTACTGCGTTGATCGTTACCTGGGCAGGAGAGCTTTCAACCTCCCAGTAGCCTCCGTCTTGGAGATCTTCCCCGCCCCCATCCACATCAACGTGCACGATGGTTTTGTAGCGTCCGCCGGTTGCGCCCCCGGGAACGACGTAAGAAAGATCGTAGACTCCGGTTGAGGTGTGCGCCATTGTTCCGCTTGCGACTGGGTTGAGCATCGAATCGTAGATATTGTAGGTCGGGTCGGCAGAGGCATCGGTGAGCTCTGTTTCAAAATTCAAGACCCAGAGGGTGGAGCGGTAAGTTTGCCCGGCTAAAACTTCTCCTTCACCGGCAAAACGGGTAGTCCAATGTTCTTCCTCGCGGGCGATATTTTCGCCGGTGGTGATTTCGCGGGTTGTCAAACTACGAGTTGCAAAAGACCAAATATCTGCAATTAAAGTGCCAAAAGTGCTCAAAGATCGGTTGGTTGCCGTCCAGACGGCGTTGGCGATATCGGCGGCCGATTCAAAGGAAGGGCCGATGATAAAAGTTTTGTCTAGGCGCAGAGTTTGGCTGGGGGTAGTAATAGTGCAGGTCATCACAGCGCGGTAAATCCCGTCGGAGTTGCCGACGGTATCGAAGTCGTACGCGTACCAGCCGTCAGTGTTTTCCGTCATCGTAAATGGCGAACCGGCCAGGTCCGTTCCATTTGGGTCCTTAATCGCCAAGGTGCAGCTAGCATTGGCTGGTGGGATGGGAGTGTAGCTGTCATCGTACAAAAACTCGCCGATGGTGCAAATGGAGCCGGTCTTGCATCGCCGGTACTCGGATTCCGCCGCTTGCGCAGGAAGAGCGAAGAGGAGGAGTAAGAGAATCGAAGAAATTAAGGCAAAGAAATAGCGCGGAAATTTCACAGTTTCATGTTACCTTAAAAAGGTTCCTTAATTCCGCTATAATTTCCTAAGAAATGAGCAAGGAATATTGGGTCATTGTTGCCGTCGTCTTTTTAATACTTTCCTCAGTCTTGGATTCTTTTGCTGGTCCAGTACAGCTGGTGGTGGGGAGCAATCCCTTTTCTTTCCTTTCTGCCTCATCCCTTTCCACCTACCCGTTTACAGCAGTTGCGATAGGAGTGCGGGCGCTGGGATTTTTAATCTTTGTTCTTGCTGCAGTTTCTACAATTGAAAGGCAATACTTTTTAAAAGCTGTGGGGCTTTTGACTTTGGGAGTTTTGGCCGAGCTTTACGCCGTTCAGCAGCTGGCGACCGGGGTCAATGTTACTCCTGTAAATTACACCCTTTCAATTTCCTACGCAGGTGCAGCTTTGGTTCTGCCGATTCTCATCTACCTTCTAAAGGGCGTTGTTGGCGGAATTGGCGCAAAAATAGTTGAGGCTCCAGAAGAATCAGCTGGAGAGTCAAAAGAGAGAATTGAAAGAATTAAGAAATTAAGCGAAGGCGAGAAGGATTCGAACTAGTCCCCCCTGCCTGAAAAATTGTTGTATTTTTATAGTTAGAAATGGCACTTACTGTTTCGACCGATTTAACAAACATCGCAGATGCTGAAACCGTTACGGACTGGGTTGCGATTGGTGCGCAGTCTCCGCTAATTGAGCCGGATTTCTTTGCCCAAGGCGCAAATTGTGTAAGCCGGGCTGTGTCAGGCGCCGTCACCAAAGGGATGGTTTATGACTTAGGTGCTGGTGCCACGCTGGACTTTTCGGCTACGGGAGCCCACTATAATAAGCTTATCTACATTTGGCTTAGGTCGAACACACCGTCATTGATAGCAACTCTTGCCAATGGCGGGCTTATCGTCCGAATCGGGTCCGGAGCTCCAGCCGCCACTGATTATAAAGACTGGTATGTAGGAGGAAACGATTTTCTTCAAGTATCGGCTACAACGGGCTGGGCGATGATCGTTATTGATCCTCGTGCTCCTGCATCTGCTTCGGGCGGCACGATTAATCTGGCGGCGCTGCGCTACTTTGGGGGGGCGATGACTACCACTACGACGGCCAAGGGGCAAAACTTCGGAATTGACCGGATTAGTTACGGGCGGGGGGAACTGCGCGTCCGCGGAACAGTTGCATCTACCGGTAGCGGCATCCGAGAAATGCTGGATTGGGATTGGGGCACGATCGGCAACCGCTACGGTATTCTGACCGAGCGGGCGGGAGTGATCTATTGCAAAGGAAAGCTCTCCATCGGAGACGATGTTTCTACCAATCCGACCGACTTTAGTACGGAGAATGATGTGGTTGTGTGGGAACCGACTTGGTATTATCACACGGCCACAACATCCATCCGCCCGACTGTTGGATACACCACAGCCGGCGACTGGAACGATGGGCGTGATAGCAATGGGGTTCCGTACTACGGCATAGAATTTGTCGGAAATGCGATCACCCCCGCCGGCGATACTAAAGTTCAATTTGGGCAGAAAGTGGGAACGGGCGATACCGCATCCGGCCGGAACGGCCCGGTTCTTGTTGGAGCATTCCAGCTTCCAACGGTTCTTGATGCAGATGACGGGAATGTGGAGAACGTGAAGATCTATGGAACAACCTTCTCCAACTTTCGCGAGTTTGACTTTTCCGGAAATGATGCGACCACCGATGAGTTTATTGGGAATAACGTCCTCTCGTCTGGTACGCTTTCGGCCGGACCGGTTGAATTGCGCAAAAACACGTTTATCGACGGGATCGGTGGGGCATATCGGTTTATGGAGAACTTTATCAACGTCGACGCAACGGCCGCGGAGGCACTGACGAGCGCCGACCCGATTGTGGATTGGGTTGCAGTAGTTAATGGTTCAAACCTGTCTGTCCCAAGCAAAACGGCGAATTACGTGGAGTTGCTAGACCCTGGAGTGGCGGACCGGCGAGAAGCGGTGATGGTGACTAACGACGTAGTTGGCAGTGACGATCATTATGCAGAGGCGATGGTTCGCTGGCCTTCGGCCGGTGCGAACCAAGGGGCTCTCGGAATCTTCATCAGGAAAGATGCGACCGCAGCGACGGAAAACTACTGGTGTCTCAAAGCCGATATCACAAACAGCTTACTTTCCCTTATCCGCTGCGATGCCGGAACCGATACCACGGTGCAGTCTTCGGCGGTTACTTTCGCGGAGGATACGGATTATCTTCTTCATTTGCGTGGTTCGGGTACTGCCATTGAAGGTTTCTGTTCTGGAAACGGCGCCACTACAAAGCTTTCGGCGACATCTTCGACTTACCAAACCAATCGCCGGGTCGGTATTAGGGGGGATGCTGAAGCCGACCAGACCGGCGATGCCCCGCGTTTGCGCCGTTTTGGGGCCGGACCAAATACAGATTCTCTGAGTTCGGTGCGGATGCCGGTAGCCGCATCGCAGGATGTAAAGAATTGTACGTTCATTAATAACGCCCGCGCCACTGCTATCCACGATGCGTCCACCCACAGTTATACCGGGCATTCTTTCTCAGGTAACATCGTTGGTGTCCGGAACCGGTCTGGAGGACTAGTCACGATAAACTCGACCGCCGATTCGCCTGAAGCAGCAATTGAAAACGAAGGAGCCGGGGCGGTTACGCTTCTCAACACCAAAACAATTTCGATCACAGCGCTGGACGTGGACAATAACCCGATCCAAAATGCCCAAGTTTGGGTTCAAAAACGGGTTGAAGACACTGACTACGGCCACCCCGGCAAACCGTTTACCTCTGCCGCCGGCAACAATCGCGGCGATGGGGATTTCGTGGTTCAGGAGTCCGTGCCGGGTGACCTACCATCCTCCGGCTGGCTAGCGGTGCAAGATGTGACCGGTTCGGAATCGGAGGAACAACCTTACCGCTATGCCAGCAAATCAGGGAGCACCTTTACTCTAAGAACGGCGGTGACCGGGGTGGACAACGGGGCCGGTGACGCAACCACGATCAACGAAACCGGAATTGGTTCGAAGGATATTGTCGAGGGCGACACTATTCGAATGACAAATGCCCCCTTTAATTGGGCGGTGGTTTTGTCGGTGTCTGCTAACTCGGTAACGACGACGCCGCTTTCCGGGGGAGATAGCTGGGCGTCGGAGCCTTATGGAGTGCACACGCTAGCGGTGGACTACACTCAGACAACCGATGTCGCAACTGTTCCGTTGATGAACGAAGAAACTAATGCCAGCGGGATTGCTACGGAAGATTACAATTACAGCGGTGCTAAAAACGTAGTGGTTAGGGTTAGGCGTTCTTCGACCGCCGAACCACAATACTTGCCTTTAAGTACTCAGCAACAAATCACAGCTACTGGCTTAACTCTAATTGTTACCCTTGCCGAGGATGCTGTCAGGTAACTTTTACGTCCTTAATCAATTGAAAGATGCTTGATTTTATCCAGATCCTTCGCGTAGTCTGCTTGATCTTCATGGAATCCCTTAAACGCCCCGACGGAGGGGAAATAGGAGAGGATCTTGCTCTTGGAGGAGGGGAGTTCCGCCGACTGTCCAAGGTAATCGGGGTAACTCGACCATTTGTAATTTGCCAAATCCGTGGCGGGCCTGCCCTCCGTAGCTTCAGCGAAGGAGGGGTTCAAGTGGATGTAGCGGACCAGATGAATAAAGAGGTTGTCCTCTTCAATTTCCGCCGCTCGGAAAGGACCTTGCATTAGCGCCCCGACCCGGTTGTTTTTTTGATTGAAGTACAGAGTATAGGCATTGGTGAGCTGTTTAAGCAATTTTGAAATCCCGTCTTTTGTTCGCTGTTTTAGAAGCAGGTGGAAGTGGTTAGGCATCAGGCAGTAGGCGAGTATCTCAACCTCTTCAGCCAGGCTTTTGCCGGTTAAACGCATCGGTAAATCGGGGTATTTTTCTAAAACTTTCTCCAGCGGGAGAAGATAGGCGGATAGGTAGTAAATAAAGGTGAGATAGTCTTCCTCCCCCAAGAAAATGTCGCGCTTCTCAACCCCGCGGTTGAAGATGTGGTAGTAGGAATTTTCGGCGAAATTGCGAACGACGTATTTGGATGGCATCAGCTCTGTTTAGCATAAGCCAATCCAGCCCGTCAAGGGTTTAACCCTTACTTATCGTTAGGGGTTAAACCCATTATTGACAAATTACTTTGTAATTTCTGTATACTTGGCTAGCGGACCTGCCTTTAATTAACGGATGTCAGATCAAATTACAACTACCGGGACTGGAAATAACGCTACATTTAACGTTTATTATGGGGCGGAAAACCGCCAGAAACGGATTGAGTGGGTTTCTGGTTCTTGCTCAGTTAATAAACTCTACTCCGCCCTTCAGAATCTTTTTGACGAACTCGGCCAGATGGACGACGGTGTCCCAATGTCGGCCCAGACCCCGGTCGAGTACACGGTCGGCATTATCGACGCGGGAGACAAAGACCCGTGGTTTATTGACCGCACCACGGTCGAAAAGTTAACCGGCGGCGCCATCAAAACCGCTTCTTGGAACAGAGTTGTGGGAACCAACACCGGCATTGTCCGGATGGCATACACCCAAACAGTTGCCTTAGTTGCCGGCGACATTGGTAAAGATGTCTTAATGACGGTGGATGGGGATAGAGGAACTTTGCTTGACTATAACGACACTGGGGCAACGAAATACATGTGGATTCGCCCCGACTCAAGCGCCGCCGCAAACTCTTTCGATGACGCTCCAACTGGCAATGGCGCCTGGACAATTGTTGGGGGGACGGGGACGGGGAATCAAGCCGGTGGAACTGCTACCACCGGGGAATCGGTCTGGGCGAACATCTTCTCCATCGGTACGATCGAAACCAATACCCACCTTTACATCCGCCAAGGCACGGGTTTACTTAATACCTACAAAGCGCTTTCACTGGTTCAAGACTGGTGGTCGGATGGCCACATCGATATTTTGGTCAATGTTAAAGAACTCGGAACGGAGAATGATGAGGGTGTTATCCAGGTTTTTGCTCGTCAGCACTCAAAGACATACGACCACTTTGAAGTGGATCTTAACACTACCACTGGTGGCCGCAACCCGATTCCGCTTTCAACCGGCAACGATTTGGATAACCAGTTTGGTTGGAGGAAGTTTACAGGTTCGGCTGGAACCGGAACTTTTGTGGTTGGTGAGGTAATCAGCAAGTCCGGGACGGATAAGAAAGGGGTTCTTACAAAAGTAGAAGGAACAGGCGCGGCCCCCATCCTCACTTACTATCTGATTGGCGACCCTTTGGTAGATTTTGCTCTTGGAGATACTTCGGTCACAGGAGCGACGTCCTTAGCGACTTGTACTGCCGGCACTCCCGCAGACGAAAATGCGGCCCTCTTGACTACCGTAGTTATCACCCACGGGTTTAGCACCGCTTATGACATTAACGAGAACGACGCAACCGAACGATACTCGATTGTGGTTACGCGTTCCGACGCGGGAACATTTACTCTAAACCAGTACCAGCAAAGGTTTAAGTACATCACAAGGCGAGGGGAAACATCCACCGCCTCAACCGACGGTCTCGCCGGTCAATTTTACATTGGGAGCGATCTCCGGATTAATTATGATACCCAAACCGGTAATTTTGCCGAAGGATTAGTCGTTACAGGCGGGACGAGCGGGGCTAAAGGAACGATTGTTGCCGACCACGACTCCGGTGCAACCGGATTTCTCATTTTACGAAATACGCGTGGAACCTTTGTACAAAATGAGTCAATTACGGACTCGGTCACAGGTGCTGCCGAAATTGTTGACTTATCAACCGCTGTTAGAATCCTAGCCCCGGTTAAAGCCTCTCCTTTCGGCATCTACGCAGGAGGTAAATTCTTCGGCGCGCCGGGAGTAGTAATCGATCCAACCGATATTACTGCTACCGACGCTAGCAACTATCAGTTAATTGATGACGACGGTAACGTAGTCAAGCCGCCTACTAAGGTTGTTCTCACGATTGGGAACACTGTGCTGGGCGACAAGCTGGCCGCATTCCGGCTCACGGGCGCCCTCGGGGACCTCCAGAAAGATTATTATTCAGCTACCGTCCAAGCCATTGGAGCGATCACCGTTGTTGTTGGCGAGGCTATCCGCGTTGACGAGCCCGGCAAAACTTCGGAAGGCATCTTAAGGTTGGTTGACAATAATGCCGATCCGACTTTAACTAAGGAGTACCGACTCCGGTTTAATACCTGGTCGGCTTCAACATTTAACCTTTTTGAATTCGATGCCAACCCCGCCGGTGCGGGCACGACTACTACTAATGTTAACTTTGCCGGTGTTGGGACTTACGCTAAGATCGGCGATTTGGTCCTTAATATTACCCGCAGCAACGCTGTTTCATACGTGACTGCCATCGTGGATGCCAATAATGTCACCATCTCTCCGGCGATTACCGGCCAAACTTCGACCGATAATATCAAGCTCAATTACTTGCCGGTTGCCACCACTACTGCCGATGACGTCTATGTACCCTTTATTGATTCCTATGAAACTGCGGATGGTTCGGAAACTGTCACCATTACTTACAATGATGTCGCTATTCCGATCCGGGTTAGGGCAAGAAGGTCCGGTTCCCTTCCTACTCCCATCGTGCCTTTTGAGCAGGACTCCACTATTACCAGTACCGGGGCAACCGTTAACGTGATTAGAACGCCGGATACGATCTTCACGCCGTAATGATGATGCTTGGCGCGCGATGAAATTTAATATCTCTAGATCCCAGTACGGAGACAAGATTTATTACATTGCGCGGGATTCTTCGGGCGTAGTCAGATTGAGAGCCGATACTATGAAAAGGATAGAGAAAGAGATTGAAGAGTTTAATAAGCGGGAGGAATCCAGTAAGCCCCAAAAAAATCTCCATGAGGTCAAAGGTCATAAAGCTGAAGAAAAATCCGCACCGTCGGCAGAGGTTAGCGCCGATCTTTCGGTAGAGGAGACTGACATCGAAGAGCCTAAGGAGGAAAAGGCTACGTCCGCGAGTTCGGTGGCTAAAACAAAAGTAACTAAAAAGTTTTACGGATACCGGCGTGGCAAATAAAGTGAAACCAGTTGCCGAAAAAGAAGCCCTTCAATACGAAAAGGATGCCCTTCTTGCCGGTCTTGAGAAAAGGAAGCAGAATATTAAGGTTTTTGAGGATGCGATCGCCAAGGAATACGAGGAAATTGAACGCGAAAAAGAAATGATTAAGATTATTGAGCTGCACCAAAACGTAAAATGAGATGGCTGTTGACTTCCATAAGGTTCTCAAGTTAATTACCGTTCTCAAGCCCGCTACCGATATTACGATTCAAGATCTTCACGACGAAATACGGCTTTTTGAAGAGCAAAATCCAAATCTTGAAGTTGCCAAAATTATGAATGCCTCCGGAAAACAACCCTTAGGAGGTGGGGTGCAGGTGGGAATTACTCTAGAACTGGTCAATGACTGGCGGTTGGCTTTTGAGGATCGAAGTCCAGGACCGGCTGAGGTTCTCTGTACAGTTTCCGGCGGGAACTTGGTTGCGACCAACATCTACAACAACAATCCGATTTACCCCACTCCTTATGTCCAGGTCGTTATCGCCCAGTCTTCTTCGGCAACCATTCTCTCTCCGGCTTCCGACTACGGCCTGCTGTACCTGGTAGAGTCTCTCCGCGGCCGACCAGCCTCGGTGGGGGATATCTGGTACTGGGATCCGACCAGCGGCAGTGATACCAACAACGGAACGACTCCGGTGACAGCGGTGGCGACTTTTGCCCAAGCCCAAACTTTGGCTTCGACCGGCACACCCGACAACATCATCTTTGCCCTGGCAAGCGCCGGCGGGGTCACTACGGTTACGGAAAAAATCACCATCTCAAATCCCAATATCAAATTGCGGGGCCCGGGTTACACTTTCCAGTTCGCGCCGGACAGCGCGGGTGCTCCCACTGTTTCCATTACCGCTGACAATGTCGAGTTTTCCGGTTTCTACGTCACCACCTTTACCGGCGGAACCGATAACGGCGTTACCGTCACGGGGGACAATTCTCTTATCAAAGACGTTTGGGTGAAAAGCGCCACCGGCAACGGGATCGGTGTTTCCAGCTCGGCTCGGACTACCGTCGACACCTGTGCGATCGAGGATTGCGTCGGCAACGGGATCGCGATCGGCGCTTCCACCGCGATCGCCAAGGTTCGCCAGTGCGTCATCTCCGGCAACACCGGCGACGGCGTTGATCTTTCCGGCGCAAGCGTTACCGACAATATCCTCGAAAACAATCTGATTTTCAACAACACCGGCTGGGGGATTGATGTTAATGCCAGCGCGACTCGCACCGGCATTCGCCTCCATCACACAATTGCAAAAAATACCGCTGGGAATATCGAAGATGGCGGAACCGACACCTTCCAAGACACCTCAGGTGCAGTTACTGGAGGGGATATCGACGCGATTGTGGATGGGGTTTGGGACGAGCTGATCTCGGCCCACACCGGCACCGGCAGCACCGGCAAGACATTAAAGGATGCCAAAGTAAAGGCAACTCTAGCCGCGATCAAACCTTAAGCCCTCTGTGGTTGTTATATACTAGTTGTAAAGTATGTTTGGCAATATCGGGCCGGCCGAATTTCTTATTCTCTTGACGGTTTTGGTTGTGGTTTTGGGCAAGAAAAAAACCACTGAGATCGCCCGCGACGCCGGCGAAGCGCGCCGGGAATTTCATAAAGTTAGCCAAGAGGCATTGGAAGCAATGGAGGAGATTAAAAATATGGAGAAAGTAGAGGCTGCGCAAGATCAAAGTGCTAAAGTTTCATCCCCCCAGCAACCTGCTTCCAACCCCACTGTGGGCGAGCCAACAGCAAAGCAATTGGACCGCAAGATGATTGAAGAAGCCCGTTCTCCAGAACCAAAAGAGAAAGCTTGAATTCGTCAATGCCGCAAGAAAGTGAAAGCACGGTTGATGGCGGTTGGCAAGAAGCCGTCGATAAGTACTACCCATTTTTAATTGAGATTCGGCGTCGGCTGATTTGGTTAGGGATTTGGTTTGCCGTTTTCGCTCTGCTGGGGTTTGCCTACTACGAACAAATTGTTACCTTTAGTCTCCAAATTTTCCGATTGGAGGGGGTAAATTTTGTTTTTACCTCGCAGTTCCAGTTTATTAGCCTGGCAATTTCCTCTGCTTTTGCCGTTGCGATGATTGCTACTTTTCCGCTAGTTATTATTCAGATTCTTTCTTTTCTCCAGCCAGCACTGCGGGCGCGGGAATTTCGCTTTGTGCTTATGCTGGTTCCGGTTGCGATTATATTTTTTCTCGCTGGGTTCTTTTATGGGGTGGTAGTGATGAAGTACGTGGTGGGGCTTTTTTACCAAGCAGCGCTTCAACTGGACGTTGGCAACTTGTTGGACGTTTCTTCCTTTCTTTCGCAAATCATCACGACGGCTACGCTGATGGGGGTAGCATTTGAGTTTCCGATTGTCCTTACCGCCTTACTTAAATTGAAAGTGCTTGAATATCAGACCGTTTCTTCCAAAAGGCCGATCGTCTACTTTGCCTGCCTACTTTTTGCGGCTCTGCTCCCTCCGACCGATGTTCTGTCGTTGGCTCTCCTTACTGCTCCCTTGATTGTGCTTTTTGAATCTACCCTTTTTATAAATAAAGTATTCTTACGGGTTAGCACGGAAACTTGAAACTTTGAACCCCGGCGGATATACTTAACTCAAGTTGGTGGTGGGGGTTGTCCCACCATCTTTATTGAAATGTCTGTTACAGAGTTTAGTGCCGCAATTAATCAGTTGGCTGCAGAACGGGGGATCTCCCCGGAGTCCGTTATCGAGGGCGTCAAGGAAGCGCTCGCGGCTGCATACAGGAGGGATTACGGAGAAGGTGAAAGTGGTGAAAGGGGTGAATTAGGTGAAGCAGGTGAGGGAGAGGAGCCAAAAGACGATATTGAAGTCAAGCTCAATCCGGAAACCGGCGAAGCGCGCATTTTTAAGAAGGATGTTGACGTCACCCCCGCCGGATTTGGCCGGATCGCCGCTCAGACGGCAAAGCAGGTAATCTTACAAAAAATAAGGGAGGAAGAGAAGCAGTCGATCCGTTCGGAGTTTGGCGAAAAGGTTGGGGGGATCATTTCCGGCTACGTTTTTCGAGTAGAAAAGGGGTTAGTTTTGATCGACTTAGGTCGGGCTCAAGGGGTATTGCCGGTTTCTGAGCAAATTCCTGATGAACAATATACCGCGGGTCACAGGGTTAAAGCGTTCGTCAAAGAAGTTAAGGAAGGACTGCGCGGCCCCGAGATTCTTCTTTCTCGAGCCGACCCGGGATTTGTAAAAGAACTCTTTGCCTTAGAGGTGCCTGAGATTCCTCAAGGAATTGTCAAAGTCGAAGGAATCGCTCGTGAGCCTGGAAGACGGACAAAAATGGCTGTTTCTTCTACCGAGGAGAAGGTTGATCCAATCGGATCGTGCGTTGGTCAAAAAGGTGTTCGGGTTCAAGCTGTAACCCGTGAACTGGGAGAGGAAAAAGTGGATATCATTCCCTACTCCGCCGACCCGGAAGTTTTTGTCGCCGCGGCGCTTTCCCCGGCAAAAGTTATTAAAGTTAAGCTAAAGAAAAAGACAAAAGCAGCTGAAGTCGAAGTTCCCGAAGACCAGATTTCGCTCGCTATTGGAAAGGAAGGTCAGAATGTCAGGTTGGCAGCAAAATTGACTGGCTGGGGGATTAATATCAAAGGCGCAGGAGCGGTTTTTGCGGAAGGAACAAAGGGGTTGGAATTGGCGGGTTTTGGGTTGTCGCCGCGGGTAGTCAAAATTCTAATGGCGGCCGGAATTGAAAATCTAGACCAGCTTAAGGAACTGACCCCGGAGAAAATGGAGGGGGTAAAGGGTTTGGGACCCAAGGCACAAAAGGAAGTCCAAGAAAAGCTGGAAAAGGTTCCGGCTTAAGCGATGAGGTCTGTTAAGCAATGGCAAAAAGCAAAAAAGAAGTTGCGCCAATTAAAGAAAAGTCGGCATCCCACCGCCCACCAGTCGTCGTAGTTCTTGGACATATTGACCACGGTAAAACTACCCTTTTAGATTACCTTCGTAAAACTCAAGTTGCAGCGAAAGAAGCGGGAGGAATCACGCAGAAAATTGGGGCTTATCAAGTTGCCGTGCCTGCCGGCAGGCAGGAATCCGGAGGAAGAAAAATAACTTTTATTGATACACCAGGTCACGAAGCGTTTTCCAAAATGCGTGCCCGGGGAGCCCAAGTCGCCGACTTGGCCGTTTTGGTTGTTGCTGCCGATGACGGAGTAAAACCCCAGACAATTGAAGCAATTGCCCATGCCAAAGCGGCAAAGATACCGATCATTGTTGCCTTAAATAAAATTGATCTCGCGTCTCCTCAAGATGCTATTCGCGTTAAAGGACAGCTTGCCAAGGAAAATTTGATTGCCGAAGAACAAGGAGGCAATATCCCCGTTGTTGCTGTTTCAGCGAAAACTGGCCAAGGTATTCCAGAACTTCTAGAAATAATTGGTTTGGTCGCCGATTTAGCCGAGTTGCCCGGAAATCCTACCGGCCCACTTTCCGCGGTGGTGATTGAGTCACTCTTGTCTTCCCAGCAAGGTCCTTTAGCGACGGTAGTTATTCGTGAAGGAACGATCAAAGTTGGAGACAAAATCTTCGCGGAAGAAGTTGAAGGGAAGGTTAAAGCTTTAGTCAATGATCGGGGAGAACGTATCAATGAGGGGGGGCCGGGAACTCCTCTCCAAATTTTGGGATTTTCCTTAGTTCCTGCCGTTGGATCACAAGTTGCGCGAGAGCCTGCAGCTTCTGTAGCCAAAGAAGCTGCAACCAAGGCGGTTAGCCAAGAAGCAAATCTTAATCTTATTCTTCGTGCAGATACCCAAGGTTCTCTCGAAGCTTTGGGGGCGGTCTTGAGCGCCTTGGAGAGCGGCGGCAAAGGTGTCGATCTCCTGCTTTCCGGAGTAGGTCCTGTCGTTGAATCTGATATCCGTCTAGCTTCTTCCGCAGCTGGGGTAATTTTAGGATTCAATGTTCCTGTGTCTTCTTCTGCCCAAAAGTTGGCAGATGATTTGGGTGTTGGGGTTCGTTCTTTCTCAGTTATCTATGAACTTCTTGAAACTGCCGAGAAACTTCTTGCTGGAGCAAAAGCGATTGAGGAAGAAGAGAAGGAGCCCGAGGCAGAAGTAGTTGCCACTTTTACTCTCCATAGCGGAGATACCGTTGCCGGAGTAAAAGTCTTGAATGGAAAAATAAAATATCGAGATAGAGTTCGGATAATGCGGGGAGAGGAAGAGGTTCACTTAGGACGCGTGCGGGGATTAAAAGTTGGAAAGGATGAGGTTTCTCAGGTACATGGCGGCCAGGAGGCGGGGGTCTTAATTAAACCTCTCTTCGAACTTAAAAAAGGCGATCGGATCGTGGTATCCTCGAATTAATGCAAAAATCAAAAATGAAAAATCAAAAAGCGAAAGCAGAAAAGAAACCAGTAGCAAAAAAACCGGCCAAGGAAGTTAGCCCCGCGTTACCAAAAGGAAAAAAAGAATTAGTTGAAGCAGTGCAAAATCGCAAAGGAGACACCGGTTCCCCCGAGGTTCAAATCGCTCTCCTTACGAAGCGGGTTGGCGAATTAACTGAGCATCTTAAAATCCACAAAAAAGATCTCAGCTCCCGCCGAGGACTCTTGGGTCTTGTCAATAAGCGTCGAAAACTTTTAATGTATCTATTAAAAAGAGATGAAAAAAGGTATCAAAGCATTACGAAGAAGTTAGGGTTGACAAAGTGAGACCATTCGCATAAGCTCAAGAGTCCCGCTTTATTTAAGACTCGAATCTGATCAAGAATAAGTAAACAAGTGACTAGAAAAATAATCAAAAAAGAAATACAACTCGGAGGGCGGAGCCTTTCTCTGGAATATGGTGAGCTTGCGGCCCAAGCAAACGGAGCTGTTCTGGCTCGCTATGGGGAAACCGTTGTTTTGGCGACCGCTACTTCCGCCAAGCCGCGGGTTGAGGCAGATTTCCTTCCTTTAACAGTGGATTATATCGAGCGCCTTTACGCCGGAGGAAGGATAAAGGGCTCGCGTTTTGTTAAGAGGGAAGGAAGACCCTCGGATGAAGCAATTCTTGCGGGGAGAATTATCGATCGGACCATTCGCCCTCTTTTTCCAAAGGATTTTCGCGATGAGGTTCAGATTGTTTTGACTGTTTTATCGGTCGATTTAGAAAATGATCCGGTTATTCTCGGGTTGGTTGGGGCGGCTGCGGCTTTGGCCTGCTCGGATATTCCTTGGGCTGGGCCCGCGGCGGCTGTGCGCGTTGGTCGAAAATCGGAAGAAGGTTCAAGCCCAAAGAATTTCTTTCTCAATCCCACTGATCCAGAGCTTGTTTTTTCGGATTTAGATCTCATCGTTTCGGCCGCGGCCAAGGAGGTTTTGATGGTTGAGGGCGGGGCGCAGGAGATTACCGAAGAGGATCTGCTTGAGGCAATTGAATTTGGGCAGGCGGGTACTGCACCGATCATTAAATTGATCAACGATCTTGCTGACGAAGTAGGGGTTAAGAAAAAAGAATTTGAAGTCGATGAACAGATAAAACACCTCCGCGAGGACTTAAGCGAGTTTGCTCTCGCCCCTCTTAAAAAAATTGTTGAGGAGACGGCCAGTAAAGAGGAATTCAAGGAAAAACTGGAAACGCTTTCGGAGGAAGTTTTCAAAAAATACGAAGGGACTTACCAGAAATCGCAAATGGCGGGAGCGATGGGCGAGTTAACTAAAAAAGCAGTGCGGGAATTAGTGATTGTCGATGGCAAACGCGTTGATGGGCGAAAGCTGGATGAGGTTAGGCCGCTTTATATTCGTGCAGGGGTTTTGCCTCGGACCCATGGGAGCGCCATCTTCCAACGCGGCGAAACGCAGGTTCTTACAATTGCCACTCTCGGCTCAACCTCGCTTGAACAGCTGATCGAGGGGACGGCGGGAGAGGAGACGAAACGTTACATTCATCACTACAACTTCCCTCCGTTTTCCACTGGCGAGGTGGGCAGAATGGGATCTCCGGGCCGCAGGGAAATAGGCCATTCCGCACTGGCCGAACGGGCTTTGGAGCGCATGATTCCCCCCGAGGAAAAATTTCCTTATACCATCCTCCTTGTTTCTGAGGTTCTTTCTTCAAATGGGTCAACCTCGATGGCCTCAACTTGCGGTTCGAGCTTAGCCTTAATGGACGCTGGTGTACCGATTAAAGCGCCGGTTTCCGGTGTAGCAATGGGTCTTTTTACCGATGGGAAGACCTTCCGAGTCTTAACCGATATTGCTGGGATTGAGGATCAGTGCGGGGATATGGATTTTAAGATTGCGGGGACAGAAAAAGGGGTGACGGCAGTTCAGATGGATATGAAGGTCGAAGGTCTTCCCCACAAGGTAATGGAAGAAGCGTTGGAACACGCTCGCCGCGCGCGGCTTCACATAATGGAAGAAATGCTCAAGGTTATTGGCAAGCCCCGAGAAAAGCTTTCCAAGTACGCCCCCAAAGTTGTTTTTCTTAAAATTCCCGTCGAAAAGATCGGTGAGGTTATTGGGCCAGGTGGGAAGATGATCAAAGCTATTACCGAGAAAACGGAGACAATGATGGATGTTGGCGACGATGGAACGATAAATATATCCGGTCAAGATGAGGCAAAAGTAAACGAGGCAAAAAAGATCGTCGAAGATCTGACTAGAGAAATTACGGTTGGCGAAATTTTTGATGGCACGGTAAAAAGAGTAACGGATTTTGGTGCATTTGTTGAGATTTTGCCCGGAAAAGATGGTTTGGTTCATGTTTCCGAGCTGGCTCCTGGCTATGTTGAACGGGTTTCAGATGTAGTTGCTGTAGACGATAAATTTAAAGTAAAAGTGATTGGTGTTGATGACCAGGGAAGAATCAAACTTTCCAAGAAGGCTCTGGAACCTGGGGGAGACGAAGTGAGGACCCGCCGCCCGGATTTTGGCTCGGGAGAACACCGCCCCCGTTTCCAGTCCCGCTACAGCCCGCGCGGCAGGCGATGATATGCAAAAAAACAAAGAACTGCTTGGGCAACTTGAGCGGGTAATTGCCACCTGCCACAACTGCCGCCTTTGGAGAGGCGCCACTCATGCTGTCCCTGGCGAAGGAAATGCCAGCGCCAAGGTGATGTTTGTTGGAGAAGCGCCCGGCTTTAATGAAGACAAACTCGGGCGCCCTTTTGTTGGCCGTGCTGGAGAACTCCTTGATCGTCTGCTTGTTCGAAATGGTTTCAAAAGAGATGAAGTTTTTATCACCAATGTTGTTAAGCACAGGCCGCCGGAAAACCGCGGGCCGATGAAGGACGAGGTTCGCGCTTGTTTACCATATCTTCTCCAACAGATCCAAATAGTCAACCCTAAAGTACTCATCCCACTGGGTCGGTATGCGCTCGAAGTTTTTATCAAAGACAAGCCAATTAGCGAAATTCATGGCCAAGCTTACAAAATAGGCAGCCGGGTAATCTTCCCGCTTTATCATCCTGCCGCTGCTTTGCGATCTGCCGCGGTGGCGAGAATTTTTGAGAAAGATTTTCGGGACTTGCCAAAAGTTATCCGGGGGGAATTGGCAACGCGCGAACTGGAGGTCGTAAGTCGCGACAAAAACCAGCTAAAGTTAATTTAAAAATGGAAGTAAATCACATTAAAAATCAATCGGGTTACCTAAAGTTTATTCCGCTTGGCGGGATGGGGGAAGTTACCAAGAACATGTCTGTTTATGAAACAGAAAATGATCTTGTTGTCGTCGATTGCGGGATCGGGTTTCCAGAAGAAGCGGCGACTGCTGCTGCGGAAAAAGCGGAGAACGAAATTCTCATTCCGGATTTTTCTTATGTTTTGGCTCGACAGAAAAAACTGCGGGCTTTAATTGTTACTCATGGGCACGAAGATCACATCGGAGCAATCCCTTATTTTCTTAAAAAAGTGCGTGTGCCGGTGTACACCGCGCGTCTTACTGCCGGTTTGATTCGGTCAAAGCTAAAGGAAAAAGGGCCAAAGAAAGCAGAAATAAAAGAACTTAACGAGGATCAGCGGATTAACTTGGGACGCGATTTTTCTTTTGAACTTATTCGGTTAACCCACTCTATTCCAGACACAATGGCTGTCGCCTTAACCACGCCTTTTGGGGTTGTGATCCACACGGGAGATTTTAAGCTTGACCCTACTCCCCTTGATCGGCGCCTTTCAGAATTAGGAAAAATCGACGAGTATGGCCGTCGCGGCGTTCTTCTCCTTGCCTCTGACTCTCTGCGCTCAGAGCGAGAGGGGAGCTCTCCTTCAGAGCGAATAGTTGGAGAGACTTTCTTTCGAGAAATTCAAAAAACTCGCGGGCGGGTTTTTATTACCATGTTTTCCTCTGACATTTCACGGATTCAGCAGGCAATCGATGTTGCGGCGGCCTTGGGCCGAGAGGTAACCCTCGCTGGGCTGTCTCTTGAAAGAAATTTTGAAGTCGCCCGCGATTTGGGCTACCTGGCTGTTCCAAAAAAACAAGTAACAACTAACGAAAAGTTAAAGAAGCTCCCTGTTTCCAAGCAGCTTATTCTTGCCTCCGGTGCCCAAGGCCAAACTAATTCGGCGATGGCAAAGATGGCTCGCGGCGAACATCGGGCTTTTAAGCTTGGGCAGGGGGATTTGGTTCTTTTTTCCTCAGATCTTATTCCCGGAAACGAAGAGCCGGTTCAGCGTCTTCAAGAACAGATCCGTAAAGTTGGAGCAAAGGTTCTCCACTTGGAGGAAGTTCCAGAAATTCATGTCTCCGGCCATGGTTATGCGGAAGACCTTAAGCGGGTAATGCAAGCTGCTCATGCTGCCTATCTTGCTCCGATTGGGGGAACACCGGAATCGATGGCCGAATATGCCAAACTTGCCCGCGGCTACAACTATCGAGATGATCAAATCTTTCTTTTAGAAAACGGCCAAACTTTGGAGTTTTACTTTCACCAAGGGCGCACCGAAGCAAAACTTGGAGAGAAAATAGAGCTCAAAGAATTTTCCATCATCCAAAAATAACCCCCATTCTATCCTATAGATATTGACTAAAAGACTTTTCCGTGGTTAAATTGAAGTAGAAAAACGCCCGAATGGGCAAAAGGAGAGGACCAGCGTAATGGTTCAAAAAGTAGCGCGTGCTGAGGGAGTGCAACGCCTCGCACCTCCCACCTGCAAAGAGCTTCCAAACGGGTGTAGATGTGGGTGCAGGGAAGACCATCCTGTTTCGGAACCCTGCCGGCCAAGGTTGGGGTTGGGACGCAAGACGATCACTGATCTTCGAGCCAGAGGCGTGGACGTTGTCATTGCTTTGGACGGGACTGTGGGTTCTCAAGGAACAGTTTCCGCGATTGATGAGGGATTCGTCGATCGGACTGGCAGTGTCGCCTGGAGGATGCGCAGAACGGCACCTTTACGTTTCTCCTGAACTTCGGAGCATCGCCCCCGACATTGTTGCTGCAAAGCACAATTGTCGGGGTCGAACTCCGGTGCTTAAGGTAGGAGTGTCGGTTCCTCGGAAGATCCCCGACAGAGGCTTTAACGCTTCCGTCGGGGCCAGGAATCTGTCTGCGAGGTCGCGAAACAATCGCAAGATTGCTAGGTCCGATGGCTTGTCGGACCGTCCAACGCGGCAGCTTGTGCGCTTATAGACCTAATTTAATAACACGTCTTTTGCATAAGTCAACGCGGTATCCATCTTTCTCGTGGGTAGTTTTCTGGCTTGCCCCGACTAAACGTCGGGGCGGACTTTTTTTTGAACAATTTATCTGTATCTGAACTATAGGAGGCCTAGATACTCCTTGACTAGGCTTATAGGATGTGATATATTTATCTCAACTTCTGAGGATTCCTTCCGGTTTCCTCAAAGAATTTTTTCCTCGAAAAGAGGACGGAGGACTTGTCATGCTGAGCAAGCCACGCACTGCACGACGCCGCAAGGGCACGGCGACACCCGTCGCCGACGAGATCCCGACCCCGATCCAGGCCTCGGAGGGCCCGATCGACCCGGCGACACCTGTCGCCGACGCGACCC
>Ga0209542_10004050_pt1 | contig 30586 bp, 30 predicted proteins | sample RifCSPhighO2_01_FD_184028 | JGI IMG/M metagenome (GOLD analysis project Ga0209542, IMG submission 184028) | Soil microbial communities from Rifle, Colorado - Rifle CSP2_plank highO2_0.1 (SPAdes) (version 2) | ecosystem: Environmental > Terrestrial > Deep subsurface > Rock core/Sediment ... | reverse complement strand
AGGAGAAGAACTTTTAGAATAGTTTGAGTTAATAGATCTAATAAAAGCAACGGTAATAACCACAAATTATCAAATGGATCTCTATTTTTTATTTTCAAGTCCATATGTTAACTCTAAGCATAGAACAAGGCTAAAATCTGGAATATATTTCCTGTTCAAATTCTGACATATATACCAGAATTAAGTCAAGATGGTAACCTATAAAAAGCTGGGAGAAAAGATTAGGAGAATAAGAAAGGAACGCAAATTAACCCAAGAACAGTTAGCTGAGCTGGCAAAAGTTGATCCGAAGTCAATAGTTGAGATTGAAGCTGGTAAGAGAAATCCTACGCTTAGAATGCTCAACAAAATAGCCCATGCATTAAAAGTTTCTTCATTCGTTCTTCTTAAATGAATTCAGCCTAGAGACTCCTTTTGTTGGTTCGGAAATCATCAACCAATACACCACCGTTTTTAGCCTCATTTTTATGTTTTGAACCTAGATTGTGCTACAAGAAAGATATTTAAGTTATTATTATAATTTCGTCACGGTTAAGTTATAATAAGCAAATATAATGCAAAATGAATCAATTGCCCGAATAAAAATCAATGAACTATTGAAAGAATCGGGTTGGGATTTAATAAAAGACATACATCCGGAGTATTATACCGGTGAAGGGTTTATTGACTACCTTCTTTTGGATTCTCGTGGTCTACCCATCTTAGTCTTAGAAGCCAAAAGCGAGAAGCACGATCCTTTAGACGCTAAATACCAAGCCGAAAAATACGCCAGAGCCAAGAAATGCAGGTTTATTATTCTCTCCAATGGTGAAGAACATTATTTCTGGGATATAGACAAAGAAACAGAAAAACCAATTCTTCGTTATCCCACACAGAAAGATTTAGAGAAATTACACCAATTGCCCAAAAGAAAAAAACTCTCTGATGTTCTGGTTAATTCTGATTTTATTGTCCAAAGTCAGGGTAATGTTGCTGATAAAGAAAAAAGATACCTGCGAGACTATCAGATGGAAGCGATTAAAAGTATTATAAACTCCCACGATAATCAAGGCAAAACGGGTTATCTTTTGGAAATGGCTACCGGAACAGGTAAAACTCTTTTAGCTGCGGCTATCATTAAACTTTTTCTAAAATCCGGGAATGCCCAAAAAATACTATTTTTAGTTGACCGGATAGAACTGGCTCAACAAGCCAAACAAAACTTGGAAGCATACCTAACCGAATATGCCGTCTGTATCTTCAAAGAGAAAAAAGATTTTGCCTCCTCTTTTAACATTGTTATTGCAACAATCCAAAGCCTGGAAATGCAATCTAACTATCGTAAATACTTTAGCGCCTTTGAGTTTGATCTTGTAATTTCTGATGAAGCGCACCGCAGTATTTATGGTTCTAATCGGGTAATTCTTGAGTATTTTGAAGCAGTTAAATTAGGTCTAACTGCCACCCCCAAAGACTATCTAAAAGGTATTGATGAGAAAAAGTTAGCTGATTCTGATCCGCGTAAATTAGAAAAAAGAATAATGCGTGATACTTATAGAACTTTTGGCTGTGAATCTGGAGAACCGACTTTCAGATACAGACTTAAAGATGCTGTTAATCATAAACCTCCTTATCTTGTTAATCCAAGAAAAATAGATAAGAGAACCGAGATTACTACCAAATTGCTGTCCGAACAGGGTTGGAGTGATGTCTTTCAAACTGAAGAAGGCCTTGAAGTTAAAGAAACCTTCCGCTTAAAAGATTTTGAATCCAAAGTTTTTTCTGATTCTCTAAACGAACTAATGGTGAGTGAATTTTTCAAATCAGCTAAAAAAGATCCGCTTACCGGAGAAATCGGTAAAAGTATTATTTACTGTATTAGGCAAAAACACGCTGAAAAGATTGCCTATTTGCTTAATAAATATGCTGACTTATATTATCCGAGGAAATATAAAGGCACATTTGCCAGAAGAATTACCAGTAATGTTGTTGGTTCGCAGGATCTCTCTAAGAAGTTCAGAAACAACAAGTTAGGAGATACCCGAGTTACTACCACTGTTTCTATGATGACTACTGGCTACGATTGCACCGACCTTCTTAATGTGGTTTTAATGCGCCCGATCTTTTCGCCCACCGAGTTTATCCAAATCAAAGGTAGAGGAACAAGAACCCATACTTTTGTAGATGAAAAAACCGGTAACAAGTCAGAAAAAGACTGCTATCACCTAATAGATTACTTTGCCGTTTGCGAGTTTTTTGAGGAGAAATATGATTACAAAGAACCATTAAAAATACCAAAAGGTAGAACTGTCAGCGTTAAACCATTGGTTACGCCTCCAACTATCACCGATGAACCAATAGTCGTTGATACCAAATATTTTTACTTAGGCAGTGATGGCCTGATCTATGAAAAAGAGGAAATGATTGGTAAAGAGTGTATGAAAATAGACCGGGAGGTATATGGTAATAAGTTTGAAGAATCAGTTGTTCAGCTTAGAAAGGAAAACACTCATTTTGCTGAAGCTATTAGAGATCAGGATTTTGCTCAAGCCCAATCATTAGTGGAAGAACATATTTTAGATAAACCAGAATACTACTTTACCCTAGAAAATCTTAGGAAGGCTTACAGCACCGATAACGACCTTATTGATTATATTAAGAAAGCATTGAGGTTGATTAAACGATTACCTACTAAATATGACCGGATTGACGAAGAGTTCCAAAGGTTAAAACTATTAAAACCAATTGATTTTAATAAACTTTATACCATCAAAGAAATCTTTCAAAACTATTTGCTTGATCCGGAATATCGCGGTAGATTAGACAGTGGTGACTATACAGTCTTAAGCGACAGCGCCCACGCTGGCACAGTTCAACTTGGTACGCTCTCAAGAGAGGATATCTTAGGAGTAGTTGGTTATATTAAAGAAAACAATCTTGCATTATGAGTATTAATTACAACGGCACTATCAAATCGCTTCGGGATATTGTTTGGGGTGTAGTTACCGATCCGTTATCGCAGATAGAACAAATCACGCTTCTTATTTTTATTAAATTATTATCCGAACGGCATAACGAATTAGAAAGACTAAAAGCCAAAAAACTTATTTTTACCGGTGAATATGCTCCCTACCATTTTGATTCTCTTAGCCGATTGTCCGGCTATGAGTTGGTAGACACAACCAGAAAAGCAGTTGAGTCGCTTTATAAAAACCCCAACATTGAAGAACCTATTAGAAGACTCTATGAACGCAGTTATCTTCAGGTAAATGATCCCAGAGTCTTATCACTGCTAATTAACGAAATCAATAAAATTGACATCGCTCATATTGATATGGGTGACTTTTATGAGCATCTGTTATCGGTTTTGGGAACTCAAAAGGAAGCCGGTCAATTTCGCACCCCCAGACATTTAATTAAATTCATCGTGGATATTGTTGATCCCCAGATAGGTGAAAGAGTTCTTGATCCGGCTTGTGGTACAGCTGGCTTTCTAACGGCTGCCTACACTCACATTAGAGATGCTAATACCAGCCAAGAGGCCAAAAAAACCAATTCTTATTTAGACAAACTTAACTTTGAACAAAAGACCTTTTTACTCAACAAAACAATTTTTGGCTTTGATATTGATCCTAAGATGATCAAGTTTGCTATTTCCAACCTCTACCTCCATAACATCAAAAATCCCAACATCTCACAACATAATACTTTAACCAGTAACGACAGTTGGGAAGAAAAATACGATATTATTTTAACCAATCCGCCTTTTTCTACCCCTAAAGGTGGCGTTAAGCCAACCGACAGATTTACTTTAGATTCCAAAAGGACAGAGGTTCTATTTGCCGAGTATGTTATAGAGCATTTAACGCTAAACGGCCGTGCTGGTGTGATTGTACCGGAGGGGATTATTTTCCAGTCGGGTAAGGCCTACAAAGAACTTAGAAAGTGGTTGGTAGAAAACAATCACCTTTACGCAGTTGTTAGTCTGCCTTCTGGTGTCTTTAATCCCTATTCTGGTGTCAAAACCAGTATTTTATTCTTGGATCGTGAGCGAGCGCAAAAAACAGACAAAATTCTTTTTTGTAAGGTTGATAATGATGGCTTTGATTTAGGGGCGCAACGCCGACCAATAGACAAAGACGACTTGCCGGAAGTATTGAGGGTGGTAAAAGAATATAAAGCAGCCTCCGACAAGCCAATTGATTCAACACTCGCTTATACCGTTACCAAAGACAAAATCATTAAATCCGGTGATTATAATTTTACTGGTGGAAGATACAAAGATACGATCGGTATTACTAACCAGAAATGGCCAATGGTTGGATTGGGCGAGGTCTCCCATTTCATTAGAGGAATAACTTTTTCAGATAAGGATCACACCACAAATGAGGAAGATTTTGTTCTTGTTGCTACAACAAAAGCAGCACAATCTGATGGGATACATTTTGAGAATTTAGTTAAAGTAAAACCAAACATAGTCAAAAAAGAAGATACTTTATTGAAAACGGGAGATATTTTAATTTCCGTGGCAAATAGTGCAAATTTACTCGGCAGAAAAACATTTGTAAAAGAATTACCAAAGGGACAGAAATACTCTTTTGGTGCTTTTATGGGGTTGTTACGACCAGATAAAAATAAAATTATTCCTGAATTATTAGATGCATTTTTAAGCACAACGGAATATAAAAATTTTTGTTTATCAAGAGCAAACACAACAACTAACATATCAAACTTAAACTGGTCTGATTTATCAAAATTCACTTTTCCTCTCCCCCCTCTTTCAATCCAGCAACAAATAGTTGACGAAATAGACGACTACCAAAAAATCATTGACGGCGCAAAACAGGTAGTTGATAATTACAAACCCCAAATAAATAAAGATCCTTCTTGGGAACTTGTTAAATTAGGAGATGTTTGTAAATACGAAGGCGGAACACAACCGCCAAAATCAACTTTTAGATCTACACCACAAAATGGCTTTATAAGACTGTTGCAGATACGGGATTACAAGAGTAATGAAAACGCTGTTTATATACCAATTTCCGCCAGACATAAAAAGTGTAACGAGTCCGACATTATGATTGGTAGATATGGGCCACCTGTTTTTCAAATACTAAGGGGGAAAAGTGGTGCTTATAACGTTGCTTTAATGAAGTGCGTCCCTAACGAAAATAGGCTTTTGAAGGACTGGTTATTTTATTTTCTAGAGTCTGATGTTGTTCAAAAGAAAATTATCGGGCTTTCAATAAGAGTAAGGCAATCCGGCGTAAGGCCAGATGACTTAGACGAACTACAAATTCCATTACCCGCAATTGATGTTCAGAAAAAAATTGTTTTACAAATTGAAGATGAGCAAAACTTAGTTGAAGCCAATAAAAAACTAATTAAATTATTTGAACAAAAAATCAAAGACAAAATAGCGGAAGTTTGGGGAGGTTAGTATGAAAAAGATTCTTATTACGGGAATACCCGGAACTGCAAAAACAGAGCTTGGTAATTATTTACACGAGCACTATCATTACGAACATATTGATCTTGAAAAAGAAGAAAATATAAAATTACTACTTTATAAAACAGACAGTTTTGTAGAAAAATTAAGGAAAAAAGATTGTGATGTTGTTATAACTTGGGGCTTTCAACCTTATTGGCATACTAAGTTTGTTAGATTACTTATAAATGAAGGATTGAAATTTATTTGGTTAGATGGCGATAGAACACTTGCCTATGATAAATTTATGGCCAGAGGGACTGTTAGCGAAGAAAATTTCTTTAGACAAATGAATAACATAACATCTTCCAAAGTTGTGGAATTATTAAAACCGCTTATTGTCAATCCATTTAAAGAAGATGGGTCTTTTATAAGTATTGAAGAAATTGCTACGGAGATAATTAAATAATATTTGTCTCTAAAAGTGCCAGCTTTTTAGCCTCAAAACTACACCGTAATTATAGATTGTCAGACGTGGATTGAGATTTGTCTTGAAAAAGAGTATAAAAAGAACAGAGTTTTTTTGAAACAAATATTATTGATTTAATGTACTATTAAAGCATGACTAAAAAACAGATTACAGTTAGTGCAATGGTATTAAAGTGGGCACGAACTACGCTTTATGGTGCAAATAAACAAGAAGCTGCTGATAGACTTAAAATCACTGTTGCTGAGTTAGATAATTGGGAAACAAATGATTCAACAATTGCAGTGAGCATATTGAAGAGAATGTCTAAGGTATACAACAGACATATAAGCGTTTTGTTGTATAAAAATCCTCCTAAATCGCAGGAAGCACCTAAGTTCAGAAAACTACCTAGCTTTGAAGAAGTTGAATTTGATCGTAAGACTTTTATGGCAATTAGACAGGCTCAGGAGATTCAAAATAATGCTATGTTCTTATTGGAAAATAAGGAAAACTTAAATCTAAAAGAATTAATTGAGAATTCAGAAGACTGGAACAAATTATCTATTAAACTGAGCGACCTGTTGAGAATAGATAAAGACTTTAGATTTCATAGCAAAAATTCTGCACAACAACTTAAAATGTGGAAAAGATCGCTTGAGTCCTTAGGAATACTGGTATTGGAGCAAAGCTTTCCTTTATCTGATATCAGGGCTTTTACAATTTATGATAAAGTTGCACCCATAATAGTATTAAATAGTTCTGATACAGACAATGGGCGTATTTTTTCTTTATTCCACGAGTTAGGACATCTTGTACGAAAACAAACTGATACAGATCAAATATTGGATTTATCCATTTCTTCTAAGCATGAAAACGAATATTTTAGTAACAATTTTGCAGCAACATTTCTCGTACCTAAGGATCTATTAAATAAGAACGTTGAATTAATAGATAATTTTAATGACGAGAACGTAAAAACAATTGCTGATAAATTTAAAGTAAGCACGTCTGTAATCTGGATTAGATTAAGAGATTTTGATCATATAAATCAAGATGAATTTAATAAAATCAGAAAAAAACTATCAACTTTTGATCCTTTCTCAGCTAGTCTCAAAAAGAAAGGTAAAACGGGTGGGAATAAAAATACGTATTTATACACAACTATGAATAGGAAGGGTGAATTTTTTATAAGTGAAGTACTTAATGCACTTAACACTAAAAGATTAACTTATTACGAAGTTTTGGATTATATAGGTATAAAAACTGAAACTCTGCCCAAGCTTCAGAAACTTATGTTTACTTGAGTTTATGCAGAATGATCTATTTTTAAAAAAAGCAGAATATATTTTTGATACCTCATCTTTTATTGCTCTGAGGAAAACTTATCCCGAGGACATATTCGTGGGCTTACATAAGCAATTAATTCCTATTCTTGCCTCAGGTAGGATTGTTGTATTAGATATGGTTTTTGCAGAATTGAAAGATAAAGAGCTTCAACTATATGACCTAATTAAAAGCGCTGTTCCTAAAAAAAGACAATTCGGTTTTGAAGATTATATAGAAACAACACAGGAGTTAATCCACAATTATTACGACAGTAAGGGAAAGACCCAGAATCTTAAATCTGATCCTCATATTATAGCCGTGGGAAAAATTGAAAAATTAACTGTAATTAGCGAGGAATTTAATTCAGATCCTACTAAAATTCCCTATGTTTGTGATAAAGAAAAGGTGGAATGTATGGATTTGTTAGAGTTTATGCGAAAGGAAAAAATAAAACTGACTTAGGCATCCCCGCATTCTTAAAACAGAGGAATTAAGCCGACACTGTTATTTGAAACTGCTGAAAAGTATTATAAATTCTGATAAAATGGTCATATAGCGAGTTCCACCTAAGAGAGGTCTCGCTCACAAGTAATAATTATCTTATTGTTGTTTTTAAGATCTTGTTAGAAGTTTTTTCTGAAAAAGTGTTTGTTCAATTATAAACAGCTGTTGCTTGGACATTAGCATGGGTAAATCGTTAAAAGAAAAAAAATTTGCTTCCGTTACTTCCGAACTTTTTCTAAACCCACCGCCTGTTAATTTTCCGGCAAAACATATATCGACACGAGCCGACTGCCTATCGGTTCTTATTTTTAATTCTTCATCAACGCTTACCACAAAACCCGACTCTTCTTCTATTTCTCGCTCCAGCGCTTCCTGTGGATGTTCCTTAGCCTTAATGTAGCCACCCGGCAGTCCCCATTCAGTTTGTCTGTAGCCGTGTTTAAAAAGCAAAATTTCGTTTTTGCTGTTTAAAATAATTCCGGTTACTCCAATTAGAAATTGATCCTCAAATATTCTTATAACAAAAAGTTGTATTGATTTGGGTAAATGAAGCATCCGCCAGATTTTAGCGAGGATAGACATTTTATAAGGACTTATCATCCGATGGATGACCTGATTCTCCTTTTAACCTTTCGTTTTCCAGCTCAAGCTGATGCACTTTTTTAGTAAGCTCAGAGATTTGCTTATTCGAATCTTTGATAGTATTTTCTTTACCGTGAATTTTTAAAGCCGAAGAAATAACATCAACGAGGCTTATGACCCAGCTTACCACAAACCCTAAAAGCAAAGATACCAAAACAATAAGATATAAGGGAACTCTGGTTAAGGAATAATTTCCGAGTGTTATGGAAATTGTTTGTGTGTTTTGCGTTGCAAAAAAAGCAACTCCAATTCCAAAAACAACTAGAACAATTAAAGCAAACATATATTAGTAGCATAGTCTTATCATGTCTCTTTTGCAATAATGAAAATTTGAAAAAATTGCGAGGATCTACGCCGATTCACATTTCAGGCAGCGACTACATTTATAACTCTTTATAGCTCTCCGTTTATTAACTTCTGGTAAAGATTTAAGTATTCCTGCGCGCTTTTGTCCCATGAGAAATCCATTTTCATAGCGTTCTCAACCATTGTTTTATATCGTTTTTTATCTTGTAGCCAAATCCCAATAGCTTTATTTAAAGAATTCTCCAAAGAGCTTGATGTGTACTTATTAAAAAGATAACCGGTTTCATCGTCTTTTATAGAATCACGAAGACCGCCTGTCGCATGAGCAATTGGCAGTGTTCCGAAAAACATAGCAATCATCTGTATTAAACCGCATGGTTCAAATTTGGAAGGAATGAGTACAAAATCTGATCCGGCATAAATCTGATGTGCCAAAACCTCGTCAAAAATGAAATTGCAGGAAATATTTTTGGGATAAAATTTGGCAAGCCATTGGAATCTTTCCTCCCAATTCGGATCGCCTGAACCTAAAATGACAAACTGACATTTCTCTAAGTTGGTTCTTAAAAGCATTTTGTGAATAATATCGACTCCTTTTTGATATGGATCGAACCTGCCGATAAAAGAAACCAAGGGTATTGATTGGTCCACTTTTAATCCAAGTTTTTTTTGCAAATATAGTTTATTTAACTTTTTCCCTTCCTCCCATGGGTAAACCTTCAGTCCATTATTTTTTGCAATGTTTTCCTTTGCCAGCAAATATGGATATTTGACCATCCTATTGGCCATCATGTGATGCCAATTATTATCAATTCCGTTGAGTATGCCAAAGATTCTACCCTCTCTCCCCCTAAGCACATCCTCCAAGCCGGATCCGTACTCCTCTGTTAAGATTTCTCTGGCATATGTCGGGGAAACTGTGGTTATTGCATCTGCATGTATTATGCCCTCCATCAAAAAACTAATTTTCTTTGACTTTATCTCCCAGTGCAAAACAGCACATTTGGAAGCTTCTATTTTTAATTTATCAAGTACGTCAATGCCTGCCCTTCCCTGATAAGAAAGATTATGGATGGTTAAAAGCGTTTTGGCTTGAACTTTTTTTTCTTTTAAAAGAAGAGGAACTAAGCTAGTATGAACATCGTTGCAGTGAATGATGTCGGGATTCCAGAAAAGAATATTACTTTTTATAATTTCTGCAATTGCCAAGGAGAAAAAAGCAAAAGTATTCGGAAATTTAGCAATGTCCAAATATTTTTTATTCTTAATAAGATAAACAGGTATTTTGCTTATCGGATGTTCTACTTTATAAATTTCTACACTTTCGTTTTTATTATCGTAGGAACATTTGATTCTGCCTACCATAACTCTTTTTTGCCTACCCAGCTTCAAAACTTTATAATATGGCAGAATTATTCTTATATCTACCCCTTTTTCTTTTAAGGCGCCGGGAAATGATCTGGCTACATCACCCAAACCTCCTACTTTGAAGAAAGGATCAAGCTCCCAAACGGCAAATAAAATTTTCATAATGGAATCAGCTTAGTTTATCACATTATTTTATTTGGAGGAAGAAGATACAAAATAAATTTGAAATTAACTAAGGACTCAGAAATTTTCCAAGATTAAAAGATGTTCGGTGGATGCTTGTCAATCCGTATTTTTTAAGTGCATCTCTATGAAATTTTGTTCCGTAGCCTTTGTTTGCGGTAAATCCGTAACCGGGATATTTTCTATTTAGTTTTCTCATTAATTTATCTCTATAAACTTTTGCAATTATAGAGGCGGCGGCAATTGAAATGCTTTTTCTATCCCCTTTTATAATTGCCTTTTGGTTTATTAGCCCAATCCCTCGAATATATTTTATATGGAATCCGTCTGCTAAAACAAAAATAGAAGGTTTGCCATTACTGCTTTCTATTATTCTCCACAGAATTGTTTTTATTACTTTTCGAATAGCAATTTTAGTTGCTTTTCCTATACCTAGCTTATTGATTTTCGATACCCCGACAATAGAAACTGCGTAAAGGCTCGCTTCTTCTTTAATCTCTTTTGAAAGCGTCTCTCTTTTCTTAGGATTCAGTAATTTCGAATCATTGATTTCCGAGAGTACCCCGTCTTTAAAATTGCTTCCTCTCCTAAAAATGACCGCTCCCGCTACAACCGGACCTGCAAAGCTACCCTTTCCAACCTCATCTACTCCTATTACAAATTCGCAGCCTTTTTTCCAAATCTTTATTTCCTCTTTGAAATTTGGTTTTTTCATAAGTTTATTATACAATTTTAATATCGTATGTAGGTCATAGATTATGAAAACCGTTATAAGAAATATAGTTTTTTATTCTTTTTCTTTATTTGCTCTAACTCAAACCCTGTCGGGTGTGAAAATATCAGGCGGAGTAGAAACTTATTTTTTGGGCGGAATAGCTCTTTCTCTTATATTTTTGCTTATAAAACCAATATTAAATATACTTACACTGCCTTTAAATATAGTAACTCTGGGAACCTTTTCTTTTTTTACGAATGTTATTATACTTTATCTTCTGACAATTTTTGTTCCAAAAATTAAAGTCTCTTCTTTTATTTTTCAGGGCATCTCTTATGCCGGTTTTACGATTCCGCGGACAGATGTAAATCAATTGCTTGCATTTATAGTGTCCGGACTCGCATTATCTGCTATAATCACCTTCCTAACATGGCTGATAAAAAAATAGTCTGCCTTGGCGGCGGAGTCGGCACAGCAAATTTATTAAGAGGTATTAAAGAGTATTTCTCGGACATAGCTGTTGTGGTCTCAATGGCAGATGACGGCGGATCGGCAGGAAGACTTAGAAGATATTATAAAACATTTCCAACAGGAGATATTATAAACTGCATGATTGCATTGTCTAATGCAGATCCGATATTAGTTGATCTTCTTAAATTCAGATTTAAAGGGCAAAGATACGGACCGGATAATCTGCTTCCGGGACAAAAACTCGGAAACTTAATACTTCTTGCCCTAAGTTACATAAAAAATGACTTTAATAAAGGACTTGTAGAACTTCAAAAAATATTTAGAACTACGGGTAAAATTTACCCATCAACTATGACTCCTATTTCTATTTGGGCAAAAACGTCAACCGGACATATTGTAACTCGGGAGGAGAATATTGATTTGGGAAAATTCAAAGGGCAGATCGAGAAACTATTCATGAGGCCAAAAAATCCATCTGTAGACAAAAAAGTTGTAGACGCTATTATTGAGGCTGATGTAATTATTGCAGGGCCTGGCGATCTTTATACAACCGTTCTTCCTGTAATTATGGTGCCGGACATACTCTCGGCAATAAAGGAATCTAAGGCTGAAAAATTTTTTGTTGTTAATGTTGCAAATAAGCCATTTGAAACGCCAAAGTACACAATAGAAGATTTTGCTAAGGCAATAAGAAAACATTGCGGCGCTACACTCTTTGACGTTTTTTTTCTAAATAACAATCAAAATCCGGAAATTCCCAAGAAGTGGAAGCATCAGTACAAATATGTACCGATTCAAAACGGACAAAGCAAGCTACCTTTTAAAATTGTGCAGGAAGATTTGGTAAACGAAGAATTCCCTTTATATCATGATTCGATAAAGCTTGCAAAGGTTATAACAGAAAATATATAATCGAAAGATCATGATTTTCATAACGGTTCTTCAAATCTTAGTTCCTATTCTTTTGATCGGGGCTATTCTTCTTCAGATGCAGGGTTCAGGTCTTTCTAAAACCTTTGGGGGCGGAGGAGGAGAATTTTACAGAAGCAAACAAAGCATAGAGAAAATTTTAATATGGGCAACTGTAATACTTGCTGCTGTTTTTGGATTAATCTCTCTACTTTTCGCCTCCCCGATAAAATAATTTGAATTTATGATTATACTTAGACGCCGCCTGATATTCTGGCTTATTAAAGCTTATTTTAAAAAATGGGGACGCTCAATTTTTATATTTCTTACAATAGGGCTTTTGGCATTTTTTGCCTTACGAATTTTGATTCGAGTTATTCCTTCTACTTTTCCATTTATTCAAAGAGAAACGATTGGCATGACAGGTACATATACAATTAACGATCTGCCCTACCCAATTTTAAAAATGGTGTCCAGAGGTTTAACTTCGGTTTCTTACGATGGTACAGTTAAACCGGACATAGCAGGAGCATGGAAAATCAGAGACAATGGCAAAGAATATACGTTTTTCTTAAGAAGAGATATTTACTTTTCGGATGGCACACGTCTTACTTCTAAAAACGTAACTTACAATTTCTCGGACGCTTCAATTACGAGGCCGGATAATTACACAATAAAATTTAGATTAAAAGATTCTTACTCCCCTTTTTTAGTTACAGTTTCCCGGCCGATTTTCAAAAAAGGCTTTGTAGGGCTTGGAGAATATAGCATTAACTCTATAAAACTTAATGGTGATTTTGTAACTTCTATAAACTTAGTTTCTAAAGAAAAAGACAAAAGTGTTGTTAAGTATCAATTTTTTCCAACAGAAGATGCGGTAAAAACCGCATTTGTTATGGGAGAAGTTTCAAGGATCATTGGTATTCATGACGCGACTTTTAAAAAAACGGAATTAAATTCTTTTAAATCTGTAACCGCAAAAAGAGTTTTAAACGAGCAACAGCTAATAACACTTTTTTATAATACCCAAGATAAGGTTTTGTCTGAAAAAAAGGTTAGAGAAGCATTATCCTACGCCATACCTGATGTTTTTCCGGATGGAAAAAGAAATCCGAGTCCGTTTTCTCCAAGCTCTTGGGTATATCAAGAAACGAACGTGCATATTCAAGATATAGAGCATGCTAAAAATCTTCTCGCTGCTTCGGAAAGCGCAACGGGATCTTCGAATTTAAAATTTACTATAAAAACACTATCCCAGTATAAAAAACCAGCAAAGATACTTGAAGACAGCTTTAAAAAAATAGGTGTTAATATAAAAGTAGAAATTGTAGAAACAATCCCTTCAAACTTTCAAATGTTCTTAGGAGATATTAATCTGGCTAAAGATCCAGATCAGTATGTTCTGTGGCATTCAGAACAAAATAGTAATATTTCAGGATACAAAAACTTAAGAATAGATAAACTTTTGGAAGATGGAAGAAAAACTGTCGATATAAATACGCGAAAGAAAATCTATTCGGATTTTGAGAAATATATCTTAGACGATCCTCCGGCATCTTTTTTGTATATTCCCTACACATACGAAATCTCAAGAAGTTAGTTCTGAATTGATTTTGAGCGGAGGTTTCGGTGATAGGAAATTGCAAATCTGTGCGCTTCATCTCTTGCCCTCATAACTAAATGCAAAGCTTTAGAATTTTTTGCTAATTTAATTTCCTTAAAATCCGATGTTATTATTGTTTCTTCTTTTTTCGAAATTCCGATTAGCGCTATTTTAAAATTTTTTCTTTTTAGAACTTTTTGAACAGAAGATACCTGTCCTTTTCCTCCATCTATTATTATTAAATCCGCAAACGGCCATTCACTATGATTTAATCTGCGTGATACAACTTCTGAAATCATCGCAAAGTCATTTGGTTTTTCTTTTGTAAATCTTATTTTAAACTTTCTATAAAGAGGTATTTCTTTTTCTCCATCAACAAAAACAGCCATGGATCCTGTGGCAAACTTCCCCGAAATATTCGATATGTCGAAAGATTCAATCCTACCAAGAGAGGAAACTTGCGACTCTGTATTTTCAAGTTCCTTCTTTAACGCCAACAGCTCTTCATTTTTTATATCCTCTCTTAAATTCGGATTAATTTGAAAATCAAAAGAAGGATAAGCAGGACTTGTAATAATTAGGATCGAGTTTATTTTTTCCTGGTATGCATTTGCCTTTTCGTATTCTTCGCTTTTACTTGCCGAATTCCTTTTGTTTTCTAAATCTCTTAATACTTTTTTTGTGCCCCCTCTTAAGAAAGTTATAATTCTTTTTATGTTTTCTCCATATTCCTTCTTGAGTTCGGGCGAATCAAAAATCATAGGGCACGGGCATAATCTCAAATGATAGTACAGGCAAACTTTTTTTTGATGATTTTTAACAGATTGGTACGGAAAGATTTTTCTTATTGTTTTTAAGACAAGCCTCATTGCTCCGGCATTAGGATATGGGCCAAAATATAAGTTGTTCTTTTTCTCTTCGGTTCTTCTTGACACAAGAATTTTTGGGTATTTATCTTTTATAGTTATTTTAATTAGAGGATAAGCTTTTCCGTCTGTGAGTCTTGAATTGAATATAGGTTTATATTTCTTTATATAATTTGCTTCAAGGAGCAACGCTTCTATCTCGTTATGAGTACTAATTGCTTTAATTTTTGATGTTTTGGATATAAGGATTTTTGTTTTATCAAGAAGCGTGGAGTTATTAATAAAATAATTTGCGACTCTTTTTTTTAAATTTTTTGCCTTCCCAACATATAAAACACTACCCTTCTCGTCTAAAAATAGGTAGATTCCAGGGTTTGAGGGCAATGATTGATATGATGAATATTCCTGCAACAATTAAAGAACCTCCCAAAAGAACCCACTTGCTTAAAAAAATCGGAGAAATTTTAACGACATGAAAAAGTGTGTTCCCTCCAAGCGATATTCTAATTATATCTTCTTTATTTGTCAAAAGAGATGTTTTTAGAAATGAGATTGGAATGGTTATGCTGCCAAATGGCGGGATTTGATTTAAGTTAATATTTTGGTAATAAGGCTTAAGAACAGATGAATAAATAATTATATCCTGGGATGGAGATAGTTTTTTACCTGTGTTTCTGATAATTAAATTTCCCGAATAGGCAAGGCCGCCGAATAAATTATTGGGAAGATTTTGCTGAATTTGTAGAGTAGGAGAATCCTGTCCAAAATAATTCGCAAAGCTAACATCTATGTCTTTGAGACCCTCATTTTCCGAAAGTTTGTATCCGCCGGCAGGAATGGGATACTCGCTGTCATGGCCTTTTATTACAAAGGCTATGTGGTCAAAGTCCAAAACATTAAAATAATCTATTCCTCCCGTTGTATTTGCCCACGTTGGGTCTATCATTACCCAAGTTTCTAAATCTTTGTCGTAATATTCAGGCCACGCGTGCAAAACATCTTTTACCAAAGACAAAGGCCTTTCTTTGGAGTTTTGTGTATATGCGTACCCGTCTATTTCCCTGGCCGGAATTCCTGCGGCTCGGGCAAGTCCAACGAAAAGATCTGTAAATTCAAGACAAACCGCAGAAGTTGGATTATCAATAAGTTCCAGGGCTCCTAGCCGTGATTTATTTGAAGTTACTCTTGAATAATCATAATTTAAATGTTTTACAACATAGTCGTAAATTGCTCTAGGGGTTTTTAGATCAAGTGCTAATTTCTTTATTTTTTCGTTTGAAGTTTCCCAATATTTCTTTTCTTTTAAATAATCGGATAACTGAAGGTTTGTTCTAGTTTCTTTTTTTGGAGATAGCAATATTTTTACTTTACCTTTTGCTTTTACATCTATTTTTTTTCCTGGAGGCAAATAATATTCCGCAAGCCAATTCCCATCGTTATCGAGTGTTACATTCGTTGGTTTTGGATTCATATTTTCTACTTGTACCTCTTGATAATTTGTATTTGGAGGAAGAGCGATCTCAGTTTTTATCGGAAACAGATTTTTATTTTGGAGATGGTAAGTAAGATCAAATTTATAAATTTGGCTTTCCCCAAAGGCCATAGCAATTCCTGATTTTTCCAAGTCATCCTTGGTAAAAAAATAATTGTTTCCGTTTTGCGATAAATTTTTTACTTGGGGTTTTATATAGGAAGATTTTCCAAAACTTTGAGGAACTGTAACTTGAACATTAAGAGTTGAATAATCTGATTGAGCAGCAAAGCCCGGAATATTTACTTCCCAAATGTTTCCAGATTTTTGTGCCACCTGCTTGGTGTCAAAAGATATATTATAATTAAGTTTGTTTCCTATACCTGTAGTTCTTCTGTTAAAATTAACTTCTATAGTTTCTTCTCCGTTTCCTTTTGTGACTTTCCCTAAAATATTTCCATCAGGATCAAAAGCTTTAACATTTTGAATGTCCGAAAATCCAACTTGAATTTTATACGAGGATGCGTAGAATGTTGAAGTTTGATTCGTCAGAGTGATATTTATTTCAACATGTGTATTCTCGTTTTCAAAAACTTTATATTTTATATCGTAATCTGTAGAAAAATTTGAAGCCGCATAAATTTTGGAAGCAAAAAGTAAAATAAATAGAAAAAAAATACCAAGGAGAAAAATAATTTTCTTCATTAAATAAAGTATATATTTATTTTTTACTTTTTTACAATATTTTTTTCAAAAAAGCTCCTGTATAAGATTTTGGATTTTTAGAAATTTCAGCAGGCTTGCCAAATGCAACAATTTCCCCTCCTTTTTCTCCTCCCTCAGGACCAAGATCTATAACATAATCCGCATTTTTTACAACATCCAAATTATGCTCTATGGTTATAACCGTATTTCCCAGTTCAACAAGTTTCTTAAGTACAATCAAAAGTTTTTCCAAATCCGCAAAGTGAAGGCCAGTTGTTGGTTCATCCAATAGATACAAGGATTGGCCGCCTTTTTTAGAAAGCTCTGTTGCAAGTTTTACTCTCTGCGCTTCTCCGCCGGATAGTGTTGGAGCCGATTGACCAAGCCTTATGTAGGATAATCCAACATCATTTAGGGTTTGAAGCTTATGTGAAAGACCTGGTACAAAGGAAAAAAAAGACAGAGCTTCTAAAACACTCATTCCCAGAACCTGAGCAATGCTTTTTCCGTTAAAGAGTACTTCCAAAGCTTCTTTATTATATTGAAGTCCATCGCACTGCTCGCATTTTACATAAATATCCGGGAGAAATTGCATCTCGATTTTTATTTGTCCTTGACCTTGGCAAACTTCGCATCGACCTCCCTTTACATTAAAAGAAAATCTGCCCGATTTATATCCTCTAAGTTTTGCTTCTTTCGTTTTTGCAAATAGTTCTCTTATATAAGTAAAACAGCCTGTATAGGTTACTGGATTGCTTCTTGGAGTCCTTCCAATGGGTGATTGGTCGATTAAAAATACGTGCTTTATGTTTTCATATCCTTGCAGTTTTTCAAACTTTCCGGGTTTTTCCCGGTGATAAGGATTTTGTCTTTGCATCAGCGCATGATAAAGAATATCGTTAACTAAAGTCGACTTACCCGATCCGGAAACTCCTGTAACTACAATAAATTTACCCAGCGGAAAAGTAACATCAATATTTCTTAAATTGTGCTGCCTTGCGCCAATTATTCTCAAGTTTTTATCAGAGGGATTCCCCGCCTCATTGCTCAAGATTTGTATTTTTTTCTTTTTTGAGAGATATTTTCCGGTTAAAGATTTTTCATTGTTCTTGATTTCCGAAACTTTCCCTTGAGCAATTATTTCTCCTCCATTTTCTCCTGCCCCAGGCCCAAAGTCTAAGATAAAATCTGATTCCTCCATTGTTTCCTGGTCATGCTCAACTACAATGACAGTGTTACCTAAATCTCTTAATTTTTTAAGAGTTTTAATAAGCTTCCCGTTGTCTCTTGGATGAAGTCCGATGGAAGGTTCATCCAACACGTATAAAACTCCTGTTAATCCTGATCCTATTTGGGAGGCAAGTCTTATCCTTTGTGCTTCTCCGCCCGCTAATGTCTGTGCTCCCCTTCCCAGAGTTAAATAGTCAAGCCCAACATCCAATAAGAAAGACAACCTTTGTTTAGTTTCTTTAATTATCATTTTTCCTATCTCGTTCTCTCTTTGTGAAATATTACCCGCAAGATTGTTTATAAATTCAAAACAAAGAGAAATAGAGAGGTTGGAAACATCAACTATAGATTTTTCACCTACTGTTACAGAAAGCGCTTCTTTTTTAAGCCGGTCACCCTGGCACCCCGGGCAAGTTTCGTATCTCATAAATCTTTCTATCTGGCTTTTTATAAACGGAGACTCTGTTGCGTGATATCTTTGTTTTATTTCATTTAGTATGCCCTTGAATGGTTCGTATATCATAGTCTCTCTTCCCCATCTGTTCTTGCCCTTGACTTCGTATTCCCTATCTCCCGTTCCTTCAATCAAAAGGTTTTTTTTGCTGTCCGGAATTTCCGAGAATCTCTTAGTTGTAGGAATATCGTTTTTCCCGCAGAAAGTTATAAATGTTCTTAAAAACCATGTATCCTGGTAATAAATATTTGGAAATGGTGAAATGCCTCCTTCTGAAATTGATAAGTTATTATTAAATATTAAATCCTTATCTACCGATAGAATTGTTCCCAAGCCATTACACTCTAGGCAGGCGCCATGAGGAGTGTTAAAAGAGAAAATTCGTGGTTCAACTTCTGGAATTGAAATATTGCAGACAGGGCATGCAAATTTTTCGGAGAATAGTTCATCTTCCATTTTTTTTGGTTTTTGAGGAATTGAAAATCCTGAATCCTTAATAACAGATACTATCAGCTCTCCTCCTCCAAGTTTTAAACCCTGCTCAACCGCCTCGGAAACTCTTAGCTTATCTGTCCCATTTGTTAAAATTAGCTCATCTATAACAAGCTCTATGGTGTGCTTGTTCGTTTTTATGAGTACAAAATTTTCATCAAGCAGGAATATTTCCCCATCAATTCTTACTTTTTTATATCCTCTTTTTTTAAGATCCAAAAAAAGTTCTCTATACTCTCCCTTTCTGTCTTTAACAATGGGGGAAAGAATTAAAATTTTAAGTTTTGAAAGTTTTACATTGGTATTCTGATTTTTTAAAAGATCAAGAATTGCATTCGTTATTTGCTCGGGTGTCATATGAGTTATTTCCCGTCCGCAGTTTGGACAATGAGGATGTCCTATCCGGGCGTATAAGAGCCTTAGATAATCGTAAATCTCAGTGACCGTTCCGACTGTTGAGCGTGGATTATGAGAAGTAGATTTTTGATCAATTGATATTGCAGGAGACAATCCTTCTATCAAATCGACATCGGGCTTTTTCATAATTCCCAGGAATTGGCGGGCGTAAGATGAAAGACTTTCTACATACCTTCTTTGTCCTTCCGCATAGATAGTGTCAAAAGCCAAAGAAGATTTTCCCGATCCCGAAAGACCCGTAAAAACAACAAGTTTATTTTTGGGAATTTCTACGTTTATAGATTTGAGGTTATGCTCTCTTGCTCCTTTTATGATTATTTTATCCATATAAATCGATCTTTAATTATAGAGGAAAAAAAGAGGTGGAGCAATCCCTTATCTAAAAATCAATTTAGGGCATATGTCTGGCTCAACAGAAACTTTCTGTGAAAGGATTCCGAAAGGGTGGCCTTTTAAGACATTATCTGCTAAATGAAGAAGAGCAAAAGTCTTCATAACTGAATCTGAATTTTCGGCAAAGAATCTCTCAGTTTCCTCATCAATAAAATCTTCATACCTATCTTCTTCTATTCCTATCTGTTCCATTAAGTTAATGTAGGGAGATTCGTAATGTATATGGGCAATCTCGTGAACCAAAGTTTTTGCCTGTTCTATTTCGGGGTCATTGCTGTTTATACTGATTCGATATTTCTTTCTGCCTAAATCGTCGTCATGTGTTTTAGAGTTATCTAAAATGCCGTCAAGAAACATTGGTCGAAAGATTACTTTTTCTACTGTCCTTCTTAAAATATCCTTGAAATCTTCACGTCTCATTTGGGCATCAAGAGAAGGTCTTGTCCACTCAGTTTCTAAAGCTGTAATCATAAGCTTAGGTAGTATAGCAAATTTAATGACATATTTACGATACCCTAAATATAGATGGTGTAGGTGATGATTAAGTTTGCTACGAAAAAAAAGGGGGGGGTCTAAGCTTCGCTACCTGAAAGGTGAAATAGGCTATATCTACTTCGGTCAGAATTTGATTTTTCTTTAAAATCATAGATTTGTTATGATTAGCATACTGTTTGATAATTGTGTTTTGGGGTATGGCAAAATGTATGTCAATATGGTAATATATTTATGAATACGAATTTTGAGTGGGATAAAAGCAAAAACGCTGATAATTTACAAAAGCACGGAGTCAATTTTGAAACAGCACAGTATGCGTTTATCGATCCAAAGCGTGTGATCGCAGAGGATTTGACGCATAGCAAGAGAGAAAAGCGGTATTATGTTTTTGGAAAAGTGAAAGGAGGTATTTTAACTGTTCGATTTACTTACCGGCACAACCGCATTCGTATAATCGGTGCAGGATATTGGAGGAAGGGAAAAAATATATATGAAAAACAAAATCAAATACAGCAATGAACCCATAGAGGCGCACTTAATTGGTGATTTTTTACCACGTCCGGAAAATTTAATTCTAAACGAGAAAAAGAAAAGGGTGACTTTAACACTTACTCAAAATAGTCTTGATTTTTTCAAGAGTGCTGCCAAGAAACATAAAGCTTCCTATCAGGCTATGATTAGAAGACTTATTGATTACTACGTGGTAAACCAGAAAGCCTAATTCAATCCCTGTGGCCAAGATGAATTATCAAATAAGTTTATCCTGAGTGCTTCTATCACGCTCAGTAGAGACTTTATGGGACGGTACTGAGAGATATCGCTGTGATAATCCAAACAAGAAACATTTATGGGAGACTATCGGGTTATGGAAATTACTTCATTATTTTCTTGATACGGAGCCGCTATAGTAACTCTATTGTTTGCATCTTTTACAATCGTATACCCTGTATTATAGTTTGTGCAGACAGTTATATCATTTGTCTTAAGAGACGGATCAGTTGGGAGTGAGGGAATATATTTTGGGGTTAGTAAGGCACAAATATTAGCGCCATTGGCTAAATCAGTTATTGTTGCGACAGTAGTTGTAATACCGCTGGGTAAAACTCCTTTATTGTCTGCAGTATATGCGCCTATTGCGTTAAGAATTGCTACGATATCACTTTTTCGTTTTGCATTATTTGCCCTACCGAATTGTTTTGCAGGGTCGATTGCAATAGTAAGAATTGAGAAAAGAATTGACAATACTCCTATTACAAGAAGAATTTCTATAAGAGTAAATCCTTTGTTGTTATTTTGTGTCGGGAAATAATTCATGAAAGTTAACAAATTAACCATAGCATAGTAGAAATTGTCATGTCAACAAGAGTCACTTATATGACTTTCTATCAGTTGCTGAAGTTTATATTCGACCCACTTGGAGTGCTAATAGACGGCTGCAGCACCGGTATTGATTTTGGATTTATTACCGATGCTGTTGGAGTTGGAGAAAGCGTCGGTTTAAAAACTGGGAGGTCCTTTGATGAATTTTTTGGAAAAAGCTTTGCTGTCACAAGAATTATAAGAATAAAAAGCAGTATTGCAAAAACAATTACCAGCACATACATTCTGATATTTCTTTTTTTTAAACCAGATTTTTCTTTTGCATTCTGATTGATTAGCTCGCCTTCATTTACAATACTATATTGTTTAAGAGAAAATATCTTATTTGCGATAAAGGCTAAGTCTATATTAGTTGACAGCTCTGCGACTGTTTCTTGGAGTACCGTAGATGGGATAATTCCAAGAACCAAAAAATTTTTCTTTGCAAAAATATTTTTCATTGATTCATATACTGCTTGATTAATTGCGACAACCTTTGTCTTTTTATCTAATTTATAAATCTTACTCAGAACTTCATCAAATGGGATCATGTCGACGAATTTTTGAATTTCATCATTTTTACTTCCTGCCAATTCGTCCGGAAAATCTTTCTCAATGGCAATATCCGGAGCATAGATAAAAATAATATTTCCTTTTTCCAACTTGTTAGTCTCAAGAAAGGATTCGATAAGATGTTCTAGTTTTTCCCTACCGGTAAGTTCCTGATCGGAGATAGTGTCGGGCGGAAAATCCATCTGGAGTATTGAACCATCAACATCCTTATAGAATAAGGCTTTGTTTTTATCGATATAACAAACTATGGTTTGTTTTTCCGAAAAATCCATTATTAAATTTCTTTCCACGAAACTATTTTTAGTGCGCCGTTATTGTTAACCGTTTGAACTTGAATTTTTTTAACAGTAGTCGCATAGGTTCCTGTTGCCGTAATGATTCCATTGCTCACCTGTACGACGGCGTTACCTCCTCCTACGCTAAGTATCTCCCCTGTGTATCCGGGATTACGATTTAATCTGAGCAAAGCTTCTTCGATACCGCTTTCTGCTACGTAATAAGCATTTGTTCCCTGTTCTGCGGTACTTCCAGATAACATATTCGTAAAAAGCACAATTGTTTCTGCCGATATAATTGTTACACCAATAATAACAAAAAACAACATTGTTATAAAAATCTGCCCTTTTTGACCCCGATCTAATCGGGGTTGATAGAATCGTATTTTTGATTGGTGGTTCATATTCTATTGGTTAGGTCGTATTCCAACCGTTGTCTTAAAATTTTCTGTATTTGGTCCTCCCCTTTTTATTATATTGCTTGTAAGCCTTAATGAAATAGTTAGCGTATCGGTATTTTTTCCCTGTGTATCGCTTAATCTAGCGAAATTAAGATTGGAAACAGTTGTGTCTGCGCTGTTAAGCTGGCCAGTTGTTAACGCAACATCATTTGTGAGAGTTAAATTTCCATCCACTAAAGAATATGTATAGGTACCATTATCTATAGAAACCTTCGCTGTTATTCCTTGCTTACCTGAGGAAGATGGAGTTATAATGCTTTTTGCCCGTTGCATATCATATTTAAAACGGTTAAGGATATACTGCCCGTCTAAGAAAACTGAGGATGAGCTTTGCGATTCAGCTTGAGTATCGATGATTGAAGTAAAAAGCTGAAACAGAGATACAACAAGAATAGAAAATATTCCGATATACAACAAAAGTTCTACAAGAGTAAATCCCGCACCACTTTTTCGAAGTTGGTGTTGGATAAATCCCTGCTTATTTAATAAAACTTCAACAATCTTTTGTTTTTTAAATTTATTTTTCATGGTGAGTAATTAATTGTTATATCCGATAAAATTGGCGTTTGAGCAATATCAGAGGTTGAAAATGTAACTTTATATTTTAGGCATCTTCCAGGATTCTGATACGAAGGGTCTCCAGTCGTTGAGGGAAGAGCAGAGCCTGTTGCATATGGTCCTGCATAAGAAAAAGCGGCAGACGAACAACTTCCAGAAACAGCTTTTGCCACTGCTACTTCATACTGCATTGACGTTGAGGGTGGTACGATGTGGTTAACTGCAAAGCTATTAAAATATACATCGGCTCCTGCATCAAAAACCGGAGAGGTGTATGTTCCGTTTGTTGCAGGACCTTCTATGATTTTGAATTCAGCTTCAGTATCACCAGTAATAATATAGGAATAAGTATCTCCATCTTGTTCAAGAACGGATGAAATACCGTTTACTCCGCTGTCTATATTTAAACCTCCGCACCGAGAGGGATTTGTCTCATTTGAAATATTGATGACTTGGTATTCCTCTCCATTTGTCCCGACAAGAATTGCTTTTTTACCAGGAACAACGGTTACACCTTTTGGATTCATACCGTTTGCTTCATATGATCCAATGGTTGGTCTGCTTCCTGTCTTTGTCGAAACATCGACTATAAAAAATTCTCTTTGCGAAGAAGAGGACTCGGATGCAAGATATGCCCGTGTTCCTGTTGAATTTACAAAAACATCAGATGCTTCGTGCCCATTAACATCTGCTTGTCCAACTATCGATAGGGTTCTTCCTCCATTGCTGACTTGAATAATTTGAAGTTCCAGTGTTTCTTCTGATATTGCAACATAAGCATAATTTCCCACAACATAAACTTTTGCCCCTGTGCCGGCAAGCGTGACGCTTCCAAGTTGGGGGCGAGAACCGGACTTGCTTGACAGATCAAAAGTATATAACTTGTTACCACCAGTCATATATCCAATATTGTCTAGAACAAAGACACTGTTCCCGGTGCCATTTCCAGGCGCGTTGAAGTATCCTGCCTCCGAGTATTTACCATTAGTTATATGAGTAAGGTCGACGATTTCGACTTCTTTAGAGTTAGTATCGGTCGCAAGATATGCATAATCTGCGTCTCCAAATATCCCGTCATTAGTTTTAAAACCATCAAAAGTTCCAGCAATTGTTGCGATAGGAGGATGAGTATTGCTTATTGCAACACTGGCATAAGAAATACCCGAAGAATTATCACCCGTTCCTGCAAATGCCTTGCCTTCGATTGCTGATATTGCATTTGCAACCCCATTTTTTGGAAGATCAAGAGAAGCAATTGATAAATTTGGTAAGCACCATTCACCTCCGCCTACAGCACTAAGCTGTATCTGTCCATCATTGGGAATAGCAGTTCCCGTTGTTGCCACTACTGTCGTTTCCTGAACAGTTCCGGAAAAATCGGCAATTGTGGTATCTGTATGAGCATTACTGTCATGCCGAGTGAGATATGATTTTGCACTTACAGAGTTAGGGAATGGTGAGCCCCATGAAACAGAAATGGTGATAAATTTAGTAGAGGGATCCGGCGTTCCATTTTGTGAAATATTTCCATTACCGTCTCTGTTAACGTCCTCAATAACTATTGATCGGGTAAAATTACCATCGATAAGCTCTGATCCCTCCGCAAGAAACCACGTACTGGCTGAAACAATTGGATAATATGTTCCGGCAGAAAGATTCGACCAGCCGTTTGCCCGTATAACGCGGATTGCTTCTTGTCCTTCATTTAAATATGCTGTTGCAAGTTGTCTTTGATCTCTTACAGCCCTATTATTTCGGGTTGAAACAAATCCGGTCAAAAGCGCCGGAAAAATAATTGACACTAGCGCAATGGTTAAGATTAGCTCAATAAGAGATTGTCCTTTTTGCATTATTAATTTATTATCGTTATTGCTCCATACCGGTTAAGCTTGATTGTTTTTCTATCAAATCCCTGGGCATTTTGAATAGTTATTGTATTCATTCCATCTATAAATCCATTTAGTTCTCCCGACTGACGTAAAAAAACGAGTGAATTGTCGGGAAAAGTACTATCGGCGAACTCGATGTTGGAACCCAGCACAACGGTAAAATTTGAAGAATCTGTACTGGAATAGGTTATGCCTGTAAACAAAATATATCTGTCTGATTGGAAATATATGCCATAATTTTCTGCACCAGTATCTCCGGCACCAACCATTGTTTTTGTTTGCTGACTTTTCATATCTGAAACGAGCATATCAATTGCGGAATTTATTGAAGTTGTCTTTTGAACATTTACCAAATTTAGCGTCACAAAGCCAGCTAAAAGAGCTATAATTCCAAAAACAATACCCAGTTCAATAAGCGTAAACCCGCGCTCGGAGTTAAAAACTTTTTTCATGTTTACGATCCGCCAATGTTGCTAATCAATCCATAAATTGGGGCAATAATTGATATCATCATACCCCCTACCAAGACAGACATAAATATAAGCATAATTGGTTCAAGCAGGGTGGTTGACGTTTTAAGCATTCTGGTAACTTGGTAATCCATATAATTTGATATGTCTCCCATCGACTTATCAAGCGTTCCTGTTCTTTCACCTGCTTCTATGATTTTAATCATAGTTCCGGAAAAAATATCTTTTCTATTTTTAAGTCCTTCAGATAATCGCCGTCCCGAAAGAACATTTTCTTGGGCATGTCCTATGGATTTGGCAATATCTTGACGTACCACAACTTCTTTTGCCAGTTCCAGAGCAGATGTTATAATAACGCCGGAGGAAAGCAAGAGATACATACTCCTGAAGAATCGCGTCAAATCGATACCCTTAATGATCGTTGAGATAAGGGGAAGAGCATATAGTAAATGGAGAAGAAACTTCCTCTGAAATCTGTACAAAAAATAGATGCCAAAACCTATACCAAGAAATATAATCAAGAGCGGAATGAAATTATGCAGAATTGTATCTGAGGCAAAGATAAGAGCACGTGTCGGAAGAGGTAAGTCGGCATGTAGCTGTAAGAATACCATAGAAATTTTCGGAATTACCACAACGAGCATTATCAAAAGCACTACAAAAAAAACAATGAGGACAATAAAAGGATACATTAACGCAGATTTCACACCGTCCGTAAATTCCATATCTTTTTGGATTTGATCTTTTAAATCTTTTAATACAACATTGAGTGTTCCTGCTTCTTCAGAGGCCTTAATAATATTTACAGATACCTTGTCGAAAACTAATGGAAACTTAGAAAAACATAAATGGAGAGGTTTTCCCTGAACTAGATCCTCTTCCATAGACATAAGAATTTTTTTTGTATTTCCTTTTGCATCTTCAAGGAGAGAGCCTACGGTTTCAAGAATTGGAATGCCTGCATTTATCATTGTGGAAAATGTGCCTATCAGGGTTAACACGTCATTATTAGACAGTCTAATATATTCGGTTTTCATAGTGCTCCAATGTTGGTGACTCGAAGAACTTCTTCAAACGTTGTTATTCCTTTTATAATTTTATCCAGGCCATCATCAAGCATTGTGGTCATACCTTCTTCAATGGCTGCTTGGGCAATAACACTGGAGTCATTTTTTTCGGTAATAAGTTTGCGAATTCCATCTGTTATTTCAAGTACTTCAAAAATGCCGATTCTGCCTAAATAACCTGTAAAATGACAGATTTTACATCCCTTTCCTTTATATATGACAACATCTTCTGTCATGGGAAAGTGTTTTTTAATTATTTCTTTTGGAATATTTTTTTCTATATCAGATAGCCTTACAGTAATTGGCATTTTGCATGATTCACAAATTTTTCGGACCAGCCTTTGAGCAATAATAATACTGACTGTTGAGGCAACAAGAAAAGGTTCCACCTTCATATCAATTAATCGAGGCAGCGCGGTAACAGCATCATTGGTATGAAGAGTTGAAACAACTAAATGGCCTGTTAATGCAGCATTTACGGCAATTCCTGCGGTTTCAATATCTCTAATTTCTCCGACAAAGATAATGTTAGGATCTTGCCGCAAAATACTCCTTAAGCCCTCTGCAAATGTAAGATTCGTCTTTGCATTTACTTGAATTTGATTTACGCCCTGAATTTTATACTCAACCGGGTCTTCAATGGTGGTTATGTTCTTTTCCCGCGTGTTTAAAATTTTAAGAAGCGCGTAAATAGTGGTTGTTTTGCCGCTTCCGGTTGGACCTGTCGATAAAATCATGCCATTTGATTTATCTATTGCTGAGGTAACTTTTTTTAAATCTCTCTCGTTCATGCCTAAATCAAGCAGAGAGAATTGACGATAATGAGAAGACAGAAGACGCATTACTGCATTTTCTCCTTCTATTAACGGGATAATAGAAACACGCAGGTCTAAATTATCTTTATCAATAACGAGCCTGATTTTTCCATCCTGTGCGCTTAAATGCTCATCTGTTCTAAGTCTTGAAAGTATTTTAATGCGGGTTAAAATTCTCTCATGTAATTTTTTTTCTAAATATAATACGTCATGTAAGATACCATCTATTCTAAAACGAATCAATAAATCTTTTTCCTCCGGCTCAATATGAATATCAGATGCCTGGTCCCTGTATGCATATGTAATAAAAAGATCAACAATTTTTGCAATCGGTGCATCCCCGATATCACCGGCATTTTTATTAACTTCACTCTGAAGCAATTCGTCAAATGATTCCTTCAACTCTTTTCTGTATACCTGAAGCGCGTTTTGAATATCTCTCTCTGTTGCCAAGTATGGAGTGACTCTTTGTTCAGTTTTTTTTATAATCATTTCCTGAAAGTGCAGGTCCGTGGGGTCTGACATAGCCAGTTTTATTCCGTCCCCGTCACGCGCAAAGGGAATGACTTTATATTTTCTGGCAAGTTTTTCCGGTACGATGCGAAAAATACTTTCAGGGATGGTAATTTTTGACAGCGAAATAAATGGAAATTTTATATGACCGGCAATTAGGAGCCCCAGTCTTTCATCGGTGATGACATCTTTTTCAATTACTGCATCTTGCAGCGAAATTCGAGCGTTCTTTGTAAAAAGAATCAAATCATCAAGAGTTTTCTGATCAGTACCCGCTTGAGAAAGAATAATTTTTATTTGATCGTCGGGCAGGAGCATATTATATTTATACTAACATATATCCTTGCTGAGTCAAACGTGGAGATATCTAAATGCTTCGTGCAGAACTTAATATCTTTATTAACTTTGAAGGCTTACTTGATCACTTTGTTGATTTTTTAGCAAGGTTGTGGGCAACTGCAGAACGGATGAGGCTTTTTAGCGAGCGCTCATTGATTATATCGCCCTCGTAGAGATCAATCGCTCGCCATCTATTGCCTTCAAGACCGGCGTTGAAGAGCTTGTCCGGATCTGGAAGGCTTGCGCCATGAGAAAAGGTCAGTTTTACCTTATCCTTGTGAGCGTTGGCCACGCAAATTAATCCATCGTGAGACCAACACGGAGTGCCCATCCATTTCCAGTCCTCGATTATTTCGGGATCAGCATCATGAATGATTTTGCGAAAATTGGCAAGCATTTTGCCACGCCAACTCGCCTCGCTGCGAAGCGGGTCGTTAAGTCCTACAATTAGTTGATCAATTTGCTCGCTCGGTTTCATTATATGTTTTTTACATTTACTTGTATTTTGAAAATTCCTAATAAATCCTTAGCAATCCTTATAATTTGTGATCCGGCAGGGACTCGAACCCTGAACCCAAAGCTTAAAAGGCTTTTGCTCTACCATTGAGCTACCGGACCCACAAGATCATTATATCAAGCCAGCTATAACTTGACAAGATAATTTAAATTATATAGTCTAATGATAGATCTGTGAGAAAGGAGGTGAAAAATGACTAACATAGGGGAAACATTAGTTGCCTCTATCAATGCGGGTCTTGTAGCAATCGCAGCATTCGTTCCAAAATTCGTCCTCGGACTCATAATACTTCTAATTGGTATCATTATCGCTTCAATCTTAAAACAAGTGGTGCTTGAGCTTTTTAAAGCATTAAGAATTGAATCTTTCCTTAAAAAATACGGAGTTCCGGAGGCAAAAGACGAATTTTCATGGTCAGGCATTTTAGCAGAGATTGTAAGATGGTTTATTATAATTGTCTTCTTGCTCCCAACAGCTGATATCTGGGGGTTACCGAGAGTTGATGTTGTCTTAAACCAAGTCCTTCTTTATTTGCCTAATGTTTTTGTTGCGGTAATAATAATCCTCGTGGGATTTGTTGTTGCAAGACTTGCACACGATGTAATACTTGCTTCTACTAAAGGTTTGTCAACAGAAACAGCAAGGACTGTTGCGTCTATTAGCAGATGGGCAATTAGTATATTTGTGATTTTGGCTGCGTTAAGCCAGCTTGGCGTTGCGTCTGATCTCATAAGAATTCTCTTTACCGGTTTTGTTGCAATGCTTGCAATAGCCGGTGGAATTGCGTTTGGTCTTGGTGGTCAGAGTAGCGCGAAAGATATTGTAGAGGGAATAAGAAACAAGCTGAAGTAGATTGTATTAGAGCTTGTAGTAGTCTATAATAAACGGCAAAGACTGCCGCCATCGTCTAGTGGCCTAGGACATCTGGTTTTCAGCCAGAGAATCAGGGGTTCGAATCCCCTTGGCGGTACTAATAAGTAAATTAAGAACTGCTTGAATTTTAAGCAAAGTTTTAGTATAATTAGCTTCGAAGATGCCTTTTATTATGATTCCCAAGTGGTTAATAAGATTAAGACAGTTAGTTTGGCGGTCAAAAAAGTTTGTATATGTTGCTATTGGTGACAGTACGGTCGAGGGTATTGGCGCAAGCAATTCATCAAAGTCTTATCCGGCATTAGTTTTTGAAAAAGTAAAAAAGGAGAAAAAAGAAGCCTATTTTTACAATTTGGGGAAAAGCGGAGCAAGAATTAAGGATGTAGTTGAATTACAACTTTCAAAAACTGTTGAATTAAAACCTGATCTAGTAACGATCTCGGTTGGGGCA
>Ga0209542_10004047_pt1 | contig 30601 bp, 32 predicted proteins | sample RifCSPhighO2_01_FD_184028 | JGI IMG/M metagenome (GOLD analysis project Ga0209542, IMG submission 184028) | Soil microbial communities from Rifle, Colorado - Rifle CSP2_plank highO2_0.1 (SPAdes) (version 2) | ecosystem: Environmental > Terrestrial > Deep subsurface > Rock core/Sediment ... | reverse complement strand
TTCCGGCAAAAATACAATCTCAAAAATAGGTAGTATTACAAAAGCTCAACTCAAAGAAATTGCCGAGAAAAAAATGCCAGACCTGAACGCAAACGATATAGAATCTGCGATGAAAATTATCGCTGGCTCTGCCCGCTCCATGGGTGTTGACGTAAAGTAATTTTGTTTTTATAGGGTAAATTGGTAAAGAGCTAAAATGAAAAAATCTTTAGTGTCAATTCAAAAAGAATCTCTCCATATAAAGGAAATAACGGATCTTATCAATCGTGACCCTGATTTGAGAATTATAAGAGATCGTAATCTCGTACTTCGATACAGGAAACATTTCAAGCAAGGAGGGCAAAAAGTCGTACTTGTTGGCGGGGTTTACGATATGCTACACGATGGTCACGCCGGGTATCTTCTTCGTTGTCTTAAGCTCGGCGATATACTCATTGTTGCCTTAGATGATGATGCTCTTACTCGTAAGCGCAAGAATGATCCTAGGAAACCATTTGACTCAGAAATGGACAGAGCTCGTATGCTTTGTTTTGCTTGTTTGGCTCATATTGTGACTTTCCGGAGTATTGATGAGCATCCGTATGATCTTATCAAGTTGTTAAGACCGGATATTCTCGTTACTTCAGAGACGACGGCTGATGTCAGTAATAGAGATAGAAAATTATTAAAACCATATTGTGGTGAAGTGATTGTATTGCCCCCCCAATCTTCCAATTCCACAACAGCAAAATTCAAGCGCTTTGCTGAAATGCAAGGATCGGCAATGGCTGAAAAAATGTTATCGGCCATGAATGAACTTTTTAAACCCCTGAACATAACTTTTAATGCCGTAGAAACAAAAAATGATAAGAGAGTCAGTTAATTGGACAGAATATAATTTTTGTGTAAGAGTATATTGAGATTTCAGAAAGGAGAAAAACATTGCAAAGTAGTCTTATTGCCTACATCCCAGTTTTAAATCAAAGGCACCTTGACTGGTTAAAGAAGTACCCGGAGAGTGGTTTGTACCTCATCTCGCAAAAGCTGGCGGAAGCGCTTGTTCCAAGACTTGCTCGGAACATAGGAGCATTAACTACTTCTACAATGTGTACGATTATTAAAAATGTATGTGTTGTGAAGTGGGTTGAACCATTGAAGAGTCTAAACTTCACAATGGCTATGGAGAGTGAATACATCCTGCCTGACGAAGATGTATCTCATGTTTTTGCGGAAAAGTACATTCCGGCCAACGGAGTTCCGCCGAAATTTGAAATGATTTGGGCTCGGTGGGATATGACGGCCATAAAAAAACTTTCGCCGGTTATGGGAAACGTAGAAACAACAACTGACCTAGAACATCAAGGTCAAATGGAACTTTCAAAGCGGGTTGCTTCTTTTAGTTCGGATTGGTTTCGGCAAATCGGCGCTTCTGTTGTGTTGGGGCGTACTGTTGTAAGAGCTCATAATGGACATTTTCCAACAGAGTACTCGCCTGACATTATGGGGGATCCACGTATTAATGTTGATGCCGGAGAGAAAGGAAAGTACACCTCTTTCCATGCTGAAAAGGCGGCAATCATTCAGTGCGCGGCGGAAGGAATTTCCACTAAAGGCGCTGATCTTTACACCACAGTCTTTCCTTGCGAAGATTGCGCCAGGGCCATTGTGGTTGCCGGGATTCGTACCGTGTTCTTTGAAGAAGGATACTCGGCTTTGGATGCACAAGAAGTTCTTCAAACTGCCGGAGTCAAAATTGTTCAAATATCAAAAAACCCCTGAATCCGCTTAATGCGGGTTCAGGGTTATTTTTTAACTTTCTTTTTGTACCCAAGAGTAAGAGGAATACTGTCAGCGGGCTGCCAATTTTTCGGTTTTGGACCGCCTACGAGAAGTTGAAAATGAATGTGATCAAGCGATCCACCGGTTAATTTCATATCGCCTGAACGGATAAATAATGAATATCCTTTTACTTTTAAATGTTTTGATAGCCATTTCAACATTATTCCAAATTCAGACCACTCTTTTGGAGACAGGTTTGTTGCTTTAGTGGTATGTCTTTTACTTATGATTAAATACTGATGTACCACTCCTACGTATGGGAAATCATTTTTTGTCACGAACCACAATTTCTGTTCGCGAAGAATAGGAGAAGAATGTTTTTTCTCAAAATCTTTTCTGCAAAAGTGGCAAGTCTTTGTTTTTTGCAGTTCTTTCATTCGGCGCAGCTGTTCCACTTCCCGAGCATTGCTGAAATCCATTTTGATCATAATATATTTTTATCACGTATGAAGAAAAAAACAACCCCTCCTGCTAGCAGGGAGGGGTTAAAAACTTTAAATAACAGCATCTTCCAACTCCATGGCTGACTCCGATACATAGTCGGAGAGCTCAAAATGTTTTGCTCGAAAATCAAAGATGCTCGTGAGCTTTTTTCCTTCGTCTGTCAACCTCATGGTTGGGAAGGTGTGTGATGGTCGGTCCAGGATTTTCTCCACGTCCCCCATGTGCCTCTCGTAAATCTGGGCATTATGCGGAGCATGAATAAACATGTATGGCTCGTATCCGGTAACGTGAGCCAATGCCAAGGTCAGGGCGGAGTACTGAATCATGTTTGACGGATGTCCGATTGGGAAATCATCCGACCGTTGGTCCATCCGAAGAGTGAGTTTGTTGTTCAGAATGGTAACTTCAACATCTCCGTGGCATGGGGCTACCACCACTTTCCTCTGCCAGTTCTCGTGGCCGAGGCAGTATTCCGGAATCCATGCGCTTACTTTGTGAGTAGCCACACTCGGGTACTGTTTAATCTGTTTGATTAAATGTTCAAACTGATTAAAAGATTCTGGTGGGCGAGTGGCGAAGCCCGGACCATACGAGCCAGGTCCCATGTCGTATGGTTCTAAACCAAACTCGGCGCACTTTTCCGATGTTGCCCACTTTTCCATCCACCAATTGACTCCCCATTCTTCAGCCAAGACCTTGGCATCGCGAACACCGTTCACGAAAGCGAAAAGTTCCTGGATCGGTTTTCTCCAAAAACAGATCTTTCTTTCCGTCAGCATTGGGAAGCCGTTGGAAAGTTTGTAAATCATCGGAGGCAAAGTAAGCAATGTAAACCTGCCTTCGGTTTGGAACGGGTGTTTTACAAGCACCCCCTCATCTTTGATTTTTCGTAAGCAATCTTTGTACTGTGTGTCCACAGTCCGCTGTTCAATGGGAAGATATTGCGGTTCTGTCATTTCATCTCCTTTCCGTAAAGATCGTTTCTAAGCTGATACTAGCACCTTTTTTTATTTGGTCAATAAAAAATGACCGCGGGTGTTATGCCGCGGTCATCGGGTGTACTCCACGATTCGGAAGGGAAATTCATTCTTTTCATCAGCTTCATGCCGAAGAATCTCCGTTGCTTTCCAATCGTTTGTAATTTCTGGAAAGAACACGTCTCCATCGGCAATCGTTTCAACATGAGTCACTATGAGACGGTGGGTATGTGGCAGAAAGAGACTGTAAATTTCCCCTCCTCCGATTATAAACAACTCCCAATGTCTGTAAACGTAGAGCAGGTGGGTTAAAGAATCAATCACTAGGCATCCGGGAGCTGTGAAATCTTGGTTCCTTGTGAGGACAATCATGGACCTGTCCTTGAGAGGTTCGCCGAGTGCTTCTATGATTGTTTCGTAATTTTTTCTACCGGTAACTACTGTTTTGCCGATAGTGGTTTTTTTGAAATGTTTTAAATCGTCCGATAAATACCAAGGAATTTTTCCACTCTTGGCTATTGCGCGACGCTTGTCCATTGCCACAATCATGGGAAAGTTATACATTTTCGTCCACCTTTCTGTTTTTGATACTACTCTTTAAAAACAGTCAGGTCAATGTTATGATAACCCTATGATTTTGAAGGTAAAAAAACTTAGTCTTGATGCTATTCTGCCGACATATGCTCGGTCGGGAGATGCCGGTATGGATTTGTATGTAAACGAGACTGTAACTCTATTACCTGGGAAGACGATCAAGCTCCATAGTGGTATTGCTGTTGAAATTCCAGAAGGATTTGTTGGGCTTTGTTGGGATAAAAGTGGACTTTCTATAAATTATGGAATCAAGGTCTTGGGTGGGGTCATAGACTCAGGCTTTCGTGGAGAAATTATGCTTGGAGTTATAAATCTTGGTTCCAAGCCGTACACATTTGAAAAAGGTCATAAAATTATGCAGATGGTCGTTCAGCCAGTGGAAAAGATGGAGATTATTGAATCTGATATTTTATCAGATTCTGACAGAGGTCATGGTGGACTTGGAAGCACAGGAAAATAACCCAGTAGGTCATTTTACTAAATGAAATGAAAGAAATACTGCAAAAAGAAATAGAAAATATTCTGCAAGATTTAGGGGTTCAAAATCCGAAAGTCTCTTTTGACTATCCGGCGAGGATGGATTTTGGAGATTTAAGCACGAATGTGGCGATGGTCTATGCAAAAGAGCTTTCTAAAAACCCCCTTGAACTGTCAAACGAGATTAAAGAAATACTTGCGCACACCCAGTGTGCGCAAGTTTGGAAAATAGAAGCTGTTGCGCCGGGCTTTATAAATTTTTATTTTGATGCGGAGTATTTTGGTAAAAATATAGAGAAAATTTTGAAAGATGGTCCAGCTTTCGCCAAAGGTTTCAGTTTGGCGAAGCAGAAAGTAATTATTGAATATACCGTCACTAATGTGCTTAAACCGATGCATATCGGTCATCTCTTGGGCAATGTCATTGGAGAATCGATTTCGCGAATAATTGAAAATAGTGGAGCAGAAGTGAAACGCAATAATTACCAAGGGGATAGCGGACTGCATGTTGCAAAGGCAGTATGGGGGATACTAAAGCTTGGTGGAAAGAAGGAGGGTTCTACTGTAGAAAAATCTGACTACATAGGAAACTCCTATGTAAAAGGAGCGCAGGCGTATGATGATGACAAACAATCCAAAACAGAAATAAAAGAAATAAATAAAAAACTTTTTGAGAAAAGTGATTCAGAACTTTTAGATTTATACCAGTGGGGCAGGCAAGTTTCGTTAAATCATTTTGAGGAATTATACAAGAAACTCGGTACTAAGTTTAATTTTTATTTTTTTGAAAGTGAAGTGACAGAGAGTGCTCTGCAAGTTGTCAGAGAATTTGTAAAAAAAGGTTTGTTTGAGGAAAGTGATGGAGCGGTTGTTTTTCATGGAGAAAAATATGACCCAAAGCTTCATACTCGAGTTTTCATAACTAGCGAAGGTTTTCCAACCTACGAAGCTAAAGACATTGCCCACGCTTTGAGAAAATATGAAAAGTATCCGTTTGATACGGCAATTATTGTTACAGCTAATGAACAAGATGAGTATTTCAAAGTAATGTTTAGGGCATTGCAGGAAATAAGCCCGGAAATTGCCTCAAAGACTCAACACATTTCCCACGGTCTTTTAAAACTTTCTTCTGGGAAAATGTCCTCACGAACTGGCTCTGTTATTTCCGCCGAATCTCTGATTGAACAAGTAAAAGAGAAAATAAGGGATAAGATGAATACTAGAGAAGATATGTCAAGGGGCATCCTTGACATTGAGGAGGTAGCGGAAACTGTGGCAATTGGGGCGATTAAGTATTCCATTTTGCGACAAGCAATCGGCGGGGATATTATTTTTGATTTTGATAAATCCCTTTCATTTGAAGGGGATTCCGGTCCTTACTTACAATATGCCGCTGTCCGTGCAAACTCTCTTTTAAAAAAAACAGAAGGAGTCTCCCGAGGTCGGACCTTGGGAAACTTGGACACGGAGTGTCCAAGTGGGTGGGTGACGACGAATATGGAGAGATTAATTGAAAGGTTTCCAAATGTAGTGGAAAAGGCAGGTCAGGAGTACGCGCCGCATTATATTGTGACTTATTTGGTTGAACTTGCCGGAGAGTTTAATTCCTTTTACGCAAATCACAAAATAATAGATGCAAATGATGGAACTTCTCCATATCGTCTTGCACTAACAAAAGCATTTGCAAATGTTATGACATCCGGACTAAATCTCCTAGGCATCAAAGTTCCATCCTATATGTAATGTGTATAAAAGTGTAATGTGTATAAAAATCCACGATCGTGGATTTTTATACACATTACACCTTAAAACCAGCAATTTTTATTTTTGTGGTTTACAAACTTTTTCAGTCTGATATTATGATTATACAAGCAGTTAAGGAGACTAATCACCTCTAAGCTTCGGAAAGAAACTGTGCAAAACAGTGTTAGACTCCGACGGGTATGCCCGTTATAGCGGTAATGAGAAGTAAACAAGGTGGTACCACGTGTTGTCCTGACCCGAGAAGGGAGACTCGTCCTTGTACAGAATTTTCTGTATAAAGACGAGTTTTTTGTTTATATAAAAAAATGGAAGAAGAAAAAAATACAAAATCTGAGATTACCCTAAGAGAGGAAAAAATACTGGAATTTTGGAAAGAACACAAAATTTTTGAAAAATCTCTGAAAAAGCCATCTCCAAATGGCGAGTTTGTTTTCTATGATGGACCAGTTACAGCAAACTCTGCACCAGTTTTACACACGATGGAACCTTTTGCTTTCAAAGATATCATTCCACGTTACAAAACGATGTGTGGTTTTCATGTGGCTCGCAAAGGCGGTTGGGATACACACGGACTTCCGGTGGAGCTGCAAATAGAAAAAAAACTTGGATTCAAATCAAAAAAAGATATAGAGGACTACGGTATTGAGCAGTTTAACAAATTATGCAAAGACAGTGTGTGGGAGCATATTGATCTATGGAAAAATTTTACCAGCCGAATGGGCTATTGGGCAGACCAGGAGCATCCATATGTGACATATGATAATTCATATATTGAATCTGTTTGGAATATCGTTAAAATAATCAACGACAAAAAACTTTTATACAAAGATTACAAAGTTTTGCCGTGGTGTCCACGTTGTGGAACAGCTCTGTCTTCTCACGAGTTAGCGCAAGGATATGAGCAAGACAAAGATCTTGCAGTCTTTGTCAAATTTCCAATTTCCAATTTCCAATTTCCAAAAGATGCAAAAACTTTTCTGCTTGCTTGGACAACGACACCATGGACTCTTCCGGGGAATGTTGCTTTAGCTGTCGGGGAAGATATTGATTATGTAAAAATAAAATTTAAAGATGAATTTTTGATCTTGGCCAAATCTTGTTTAAGTATCGTAGAAAGTGAATACGAAATTGTAGAAGAAATGAAAGGAAGTCAGCTTGTTGGATTAACATATGAACCACTATACAATTTTCTCTCGGAAAAGTTTAAGAATAAAAATCCAGAGGCGTTTGAAAAGTCATACAAAGTGTACGCAGCTGATTTTGTAAATACAGAAGAGGGCACAGGAATTGTTCATACTGCAGTTATGTATGGACAGGATGACTTTGTGCTGGGAACAAAAGTAGGCTTGCCAAAGTATCATTTGGTAAAAGAAGACGGCCATTTTTTGGATGAGATGCAACTCCTTTCAGGAGATCATAAACTAGATCTCTCCAACAGATTCGTAAAAGACGAGGAAGTTGCAGTGGATATCATAAAAGATTTGGCACATCGAGGGCTTTTGTTTAAAAAAGAAAAATATGAGCACTCATATCCACATTGCTGGAGATGTAAAACCTCACTTATCTATTATGCTCGCGATTCTTGGTATATAAAAATGTCATCTTTACGAGAGGAATTGGTCAAAGAAAATGAAGGAATTCATTGGGAGCCGGAGTATATAAAAGAAGGTCGTTTTGGCGAGTGGTTGCGAGAAATCAAGGACTGGGCAATATCACGTGAGCGATATTGGGGAACTCCACTGCCCGTATGGAGACGGGCAGTGACGCAGACAGACGCAGACTTGACGCAGACAAACGCGGACGAATACATTGTGGTTGGGTCAATCGATGAATTAAAAAAGTACACTAAAAAATCCGGAAATAAATACTTTGTCATGCGTCACGGAGAAGCGATCGATAATGTAAAGAACATCCTTGATCCCAAGGGCGATCCCGACAATCACCTGACTGAAACAGGCAAGAAAGAGATAATTTCCGCATCGAAAGAACTAAAACAAAAAAACATAGACATTATAATTACTTCGCCGTTTCTGCGCACTCGAGAGACTGCAGAAGTTGTCAGGTGCGAACTGAATTTACATGAGAGCACTGTTATAGTCGATGAGCGTCTACATGAATTCAATGAATCTGGTGTAGAACTCGTGCGTAAGCGGATGGGCAAATTTATCTTCGAGACAGAAAATCGCTATACCGGGAAAAATATTCTCATTATTTCTCACGGCAATCCTTTATGGGTTCTACATAAAATCGTCACTTGGCAACCGAGCAACGATTTTGTAGAACAGGAAATGTTGCATACAGCAGAAGTCCGAGAGATACCTTTCACCCTTATGCCTCACAATGAAAATTATGAGCCGGATTTGCATAGGCCGTTTATTGACCAGGTGGAACTTGTAGATGAAAATGGAGAACCTCTTACACGTGTCAAAGAAGTAATGGACGTCTGGTTTGACTCCGGAGCTATGCCGTTTGCTCAAGCACATTATCCCTTTGAAACTACAGATAAAGATTTACTCTATCCGGCGGATTATATTGCTGAAGCTATTGACCAGACACGTGGTTGGTTTTATACACTCCACGCCATTGGTGTTTTAATGGGTAAAGGCAAGGCGTATAAAAATGTTATTTGCCTCGGGCATATTTTAGATGAAAAAGGTAAAAAAATGTCTAAATCTCTCGGCAACATTGTTGAGCCAGAGATAATGCTTGAGAAATACGGTGCGGACGCGCTCCGCCTCTGGATGTACTCGGTAAATCAGCCAGGGGATTCAAAAAACTTTGATGAAAAAACAGTGGACGAAATTGTTAAAAAAGTTTTTAATCCTGCCGAAAATATTTTAGCTTTCTATGATTTATATAAGGATGAAACTTTTGTGCCAAGCGACAAGAGTCAAAATATTTTGGATAGATGGATTATCGTTCGACTCTACGAAATGGTCTCTTGTGGTACCAAATCACTTGATCAGTATAAAATTTTCGAAGCAGCGCGGGTGATTCGCGAATTCGTGAATGACTTTTCCACATGGTATATCCGTCGTTCCCGCGAAAGATTTAAATCGGAGAATGTAGAAGAGAGAAAAGAAGCTCTACAGACAACACGTTTTGTATTTTTGGAACTGGTCAAATATATGGCGCCATTCACACCTTTCTTTGCAGAGAATAGCTACCTACGGTTGAAAATGGACTCGGACCTAGAGAGTGTGCATTTGTGTAATTGGCCAAATACCCAAAAGGTAGAGCATACTCTTATACAAGACATGCAAAAAGTCCGTCAGGTTGTCACTTCAGCTCTTGAGCTTCGTCAGAAATTTGGATATAAAGTTCGCCAGCCACTCACATCACTTACCATACCAAATGACTTTACGCAGGAACTCCTGGATGTGATTGCCGACGAAGTCAATGTTAAAGAGGTAAAAATCGCAGAAGGGGAAATCAAATTGGATACAAATCTGACAGATGAACTTATTGAAGAAGGTAAGGTGCGTGACGCTATTCGTGCTATCCAAGAATGGCGAAAAGAAAAAAAAATCAAGCCGGGAGAAGTAACGCAGTATTCCATGCCGGAATCGGAAAAAGAATTTTTCATAAAACACGCCGAAGAAATCAAAAAAGCAACTAATATAGAATTTTAAATTTTAATTTATAAATTTTAAATCAAATTCAATTTTTAAAACTTAAAATTTTAAATTTAAAATTATTTGTATGTTATATCACATCTATACAACGGACGGGATTATCTTGAAACGCTCTCCGTTTGGCGAGGCAAATGTACTATTGTATGTTTTGACAAAAGATTTAGGACTTGTCATGGCTTCTGCCCAATCAGCTCGTCTTTCAAAATCAAAGTTGCGTCATGGTTTGCAAGAGTATAGTCATGTCTTGGCATCGTTTGTCAAAGGCAAGAATGGTTGGAAATTGACCAATGTTTCCGAGAAAGGGAGTTTCTTTTTTGATTTACCAAGGCCATACACCAGAGTGTTGGCCCAAATTGTTTTTATTTTGATTAAAATGATGCCGGGGGAGCATCCTCATCCGGAAATTTTTCAGACTGTCCGCTCCGGTTTTGAATTTCTAAAAAATCTTCCTGAAATTGAAGTCAAAAATTTTGAAATTCTCTTGGTTTTGCGGATTCTCCACGAACTGGGCTATGTAGCTCAAAGTTCCAATACAGAAACATTTTTGAATGATTTAAACACATGGAGTAATGAATTTTTAGAAAAAATCTCCGAAAAAAAGCAGGCACTGGTGGAAATAATAAATAAAGCTATGAAAGAGAGCCAACTATAAGAGGATTTTTTGGATTTATTGTTTGATGTACAAATCATCGGCAATCTGTTGTTTTTGTGTTTTTTTCGTCCACTATGGTATACTTGAGGTATACTCAATGTTGTATTTACTAGTCATGCGATACAACAGATTAGAGAAAGAAAGCTCTCGAAGATACTCGTTACCTTTTCAGTTAAAAATTCTACTGTTATAAAGCGACAAGTAGACGGACGGTATCGACACATGAAGCTTTTTAAAGAAAGACAGAAGACATTTCTTCTCGTTGCTATTGTAGAGAAATCAGTAAGAGAGTTATCCGTTGTCACTGTTTTTAAGACATCTAAAATAAAAAAATATCTATGAAATTTTCATACAATAAAAAAATAGACGCTCTTTACATACGGTTCAATGACAAACCTATTATTGAGAGCGATCAAGTTTCAGATAGTATAATCATTGATTATGACAAAAATGGACGTATCATCGCTTTGGAAATCCTAGATGCTTCAAAAAAGATGGCGAAAGATATCTACTCGAATTTTTTAAAAAAGAATCTTCCAATAAATCTGGAATTAGTTTCTCGATAAACAAAACCATCAAAGAGAGCCATGCATAAGGCTACTTTTTAGAACCTTGACTTTTATATATCATATGGTGTATAATAGAAAGGTAAAAAGTTCTTTAAAATTGCGAAAAAACAATCAGTTTGCCACAGTGGAAAACGCCTTATTTGTAGGACTTTCTCCGCTGTGGCAAAACTAAAACGGTTAGCCCAACAGTAAAAGTAAACAAAGCAACGAGTTCGTAAGAACATGTTGCAAAGAAAGGAAACCAGTCATGTCTGACAAGTTGACTCTTGACGTTGTTCAAGCCGCTGAAATCAAGTACGGGGCCGAGAGAAACGGCGCGACAAACGCCGATCTTAAAGCCCTATCTTCTGGAGATATGTTTGCTCTGATTCTTCCTATCCTTCGCGGATATGGACGGGTTGTGGTCGATATCCTCCAGAAAATTGGTGAGACAAATTTTCCTGGCGCAAAGAAATTTGTCGCCAAAGAAAATTTCAAGCTAAAGAAGGACGGAGGAATCTGTTCTTACCTCGGCTCAAACTTCACGGCGTGGTTTATGGGCAAAGTCGAGGACGATGTCGCACCGTCGACCCTCACCTACGCAAAACTAACGAAGAATTCCAAGGACGATGCCATCGTGGCGTCCTTGGGAGGAGAGGACAAAGCAAAGACGTCCTTGGTAGAGATTTTCCATCGAATATCTCTCCAACCTAACGGCGAAACGGGTTCGCTGCTCACCTCCGGATGGGCAAACATCTTCTATGTTGAAGATGTCAATGGGGTCCTTCGTACCGTGCTCGTGCACTGGAGCGGCGGCGGTTGGGGTGTCGATGCCATTCCCGTTGTCAGCCCGGTCGACTGGGGCGCTGACCGTCTGGTGTTCTCTCGCAATCCCTTGGGCACTCAGGCAGTTTAATTCTGACCCTGTTTGATCCTTGGACCCTTGGACACTTTGACTCTTTGAAATTTTTGGAGCAATCCGAAAATTTCAAAGAGTCATTTTCATATCTAGATGTCTGTTATACTTATCTCGGAACTATGTGTCACGCGACAGTTACGGCTTTTGCGTCATAGTTTCAAAATATTTTTCTCGAGAATTATGTCGGGTATGCCTTGTATAAGAGTGGGGAAAATATTTTTCAAAAAATAACAATAATTGGTACATAAAACTGGTGGACTTTTAGGTCCCAAATAAAATTCAACAGTTCATTTTTTGAATTATGGTGTCATGGATGGTTTTTTGTACGATAACGCTGGTGCTTCGTACCGTGAACGTGAACTGGAACGACGACGGTTGGAATGTCGATGCCAATCCCGTTGACAACCCGAACGACTGGAACGCTGACAATCTGGTGTTCTCTCGAAACTGTTGTTTTTCTCTCGCTCCACTACGGAATGAGAGTTTTTTGTTTCTCTAGCAAACCCTTTCGCCATGAACCAAGCTGTTGCCCGATGTTTTCAAATTCTCCGGAAATAACTGCGTATTTTTCTGTTGGTATCAGTTTGCTTTCCCACGCCAGTTGCATGAAGAATTTGAGATTATCAAGCTTTGCTATGCTTCGTGAAAGCATCAATATTTTTTGCTCTTGTGCCAGATAGACAGAAGCAAATGTCAGTTCCAGTAGGTCAAGAAATGATTGTTCAATCTTTTGTCCGATGCCAAATCGCTCTACTTTTGGAAAATCTCTATGAATAGGAAGCCACAGACGATATGCTTCTTTTTCTTTGAGGAGCACCTTGGGTGCTTCTCGGGGGGGGGGTAATGGTACTATTATTTGTATGAGTCATGGATATAAAGATATCATATCTTTGGAAAATCTATATGAAGCATGGCAAGAGTTTGTCCGTGGCAAGAAACAGAAACGAGATGTGATGGAATTTTCCATGCACTTATCTCTTAATATTTTCAATCTCCACCAAGACCTGAAAGCCAAAACATATACACACGGCGGATACCACGCATTCAACATATCCGACCCAAAGCCGAGAAACATTCACAAAGCAACAGTACGAGACAGACTGCTTCATCACGCCATCTACAGGGTTTTGTATCCGCACTTTGATACAAAGTTTGTCCATGATTCGTACTCATGTCGTTTGTACAAAGGAACACACAGAGCCCTTAAGCGTTTAGGGCAATTTGGTAGAAAAGTTTCCAAAAATAATACAAAAACAGTCTGGATTCTGAAATGTGATGTCAGGAAGTTCTTTGCTTCAATTGACCAAAAGATTTTAGTTGAAATACTGCAGATACATATTAAAGATAAAAACATACTCTGGCTTCTTGGAGAAGTTATATCAAGTTTTCACACAGAACTTGCTAAAGGACTGCCTCTGGGTAATCTAACATCCCAACTTTTAGTTAATGTTTACATGGACTGGTTTGACCAGTGGATGAAACATAGACTCCGAGCCAAATACTATATCCGCTATGCCGATGATTTTGTTGTTATGAGCAGAGATAAGTCAGAACTTGAAAATATCTTGATACAAATACGATTTTTCCTGAAAGAAAACTTGTCTCTTGACCTGCATCAGAACAAAGTTTTCATCACTACTCTCGCTTCTGGAGTTGATTTTCTCGGCTGGGTACATTTTCCGCATCACAGAGTGTTACGGACCGTTACGAAAAGAAGAATGCTGAAAAATTTAAAAGATAACTTAAGCAAAGAAACAAAAACATCATACAAAGGAATGCTAACATGGGGAAATGCATACAAAATCATGAATATGATATAATAGTTGTAAATTAAAATTCGTTTCAATCATATCTTTTTTGGAGACTCTCGGACTGCGACGGCAGGAGAGTGAGCAAAATTTCTAGCAAGAAATTTATGCGTGCTCCACAAAAGATATGTTGAAAAAGAATTTAAAATTTACATCAAATTTATGAATTTTGAAAAAAGCAGTATAGAACGGCTGAAGCGGACGCTTTATTCACGTGATGAAAAGGTGGTGCCAAAGGAGAAGCGAAGTCATGTGGAAGGAGAAGAGCCACAGGTTCCGCCGAATTGGGGGGAAAAGCCATCTTTTGATATGCCACTGCAGATTCCTGCGCCTAATAATTCTTTTTTTAATAAATTTCTTGTTGGAAGTCTGGTTTTTTTTGGACTATCTCTCTCTGTCGCTCTGTTTATCTTTTTTGGTGGTTTCAATACAATTTCTTCCAATAATGTGGATGTGGAAATTGTCGCTCCAACTTCCGTCTCTTCGGGGGAGGAACTTTTGACCAGTGTTTCTGTTGTGAATGGAAATCAAACTGATCTTGAAGAAGTAATTCTTTTTATAAACTATCCGGAAGGAGCGCAGCAAATTGATGTCACTGGCAAAAAACTTTCTAGACAGAAAATAGAGCTTGGTACAGTGGGCAAAGGGCAGTTTAAAGAGCACACCTTCCGGGCCGTTCTTTTTGGAGAGAAAGATGCTGTCAAGTCATTTGTTTTTCGGGTTGAGTATAAAGTTAAGGGCTCAAACGCCACATTTTCAAAAGAAAAAACATACGATATCTTTATTGGTTCATCACCGATATTTTTAAATGTAAAATATCCTGCGGAAATAAATTCTGGAGAGAAGCTTTCCTTGTTCATAGAGATCACTTCAAATTCAATTGTGCCGATAAAAAATATGCTGATTAAAGTGGAATATCCATACGGATTTACATATAAAGATTCAAACATAGAGCCATTTCGTGACAACTCAATATGGAACATGGGCGACTTAAAGAATGGAGACAAAAAAACTCTTGTTATCAGCGGTACTTTGGTGGGTCAAAATATGGAAGACAGGTCATTTAGAATATTAGCTGGAATGCAGACAACGGACGCCTCAAAAGATTTTGATACGGCTTTGGCCACAGCAGAGGCAACTGTTGGTATTCGTAAATCATTTTTTGACCTGCGTCTCCATTCTTCAAACGGTGAAGTACTTACTACTGCTCAATCTGTACCTATGGCAATACAATGGCAGAATACATTACCTGATAAAATTACAAATGCTCACATAACTGTTACCATGTCTGGCAATGTATTTGACAGAGCTTCGGTTTTAGCTGGAGAAGGCCTCTACAGTTCCCTTGACAGCACTATTGTATGGGATAAAAATACAACGGATAGTTTGAAAGATATCTCACCCGGCGAAGAAAGTCAGGTTCTGTTTTCTTTTGCTCCTTTTTCAAATCCTACACAAGTCAGGTCAATAAAAAATCCTTACTTGGAAGCTCGTGTAGTTATGACAGGAGAGAGGTCTGGTACGGAAACGGCTACCATATCTTCATCTGCCAATATTACAATCAAAATATCATCTGCACTTTCTATCATTTCACAATCTCATCGTGACAGTGGTCCTTTTGGGAATACTGGGCCTATTCCTCCTCGGGCGGATAAAGAATCTACCTATACCGTAACTTGGGTACTCTCAAATACCGTTAATGATTTGAAAGCTGTGATAGTTTCGGCCACCCTGCCACCCTCTGTAGTCTGGAAAGAAGAGCATTCTCCGGCGGGGGAGAAAATAATTTATAATCCAGATACACGAGTCATTTCTTGGAATGCTGGTAATGTTTCCTCTGGTGTTGGTTTTGCATATGCTCCGAGAATGGTCTCCTTCAAGGTAGGTATCACCCCGAATATAACTGAGGTTGGAGTAGTTCCAAAACTTTTATCAGAAACCAGCGCAATAGCTACGGACACATATGCGGAAATACCTCTTACTGCTAGTGCACAACCAGTCACTACGCATTATTCTGATACGTCGTTTAGGAGTGGCAATGATATTGTTGTTAAATAATGTGAATTGGTTTAACATAGCTTTATGACTGAAAAAACTCAAGACTTGATGGAAAAAATAGTCTCGCTTTGCAAAAGGCGAGGTTTTGTATATCCGAGTTTTGATATATATGGCGGACTATCAGGTTTGTTTGATTATGGACCACATGGACTGGCTTTAAAAAATAATATTACACAAATGTGGTGGAAGCAATTTGTGACTGATAGAGAAGATATGTATGGCATTGATTCAACCATAACAACTAAAAAGGAAGTTTTGCAGGCAAGTGGTCACGCTCGCGGGTTTGCCGATATGCTCTCTGAATGTGAAAAATGCAAACGCCGTTTCCGTGCCGATCATTTATCAGACAGACAAAAATGTCCAGAATGTGGAGGAAAGCTCGGTGAAGCGCGACAGTTTTACATGATGCTCGAAACGCATCTTGGTGCAGCTGAAGATGAGGCTTCACTTGCTTATTTACGTCCAGAAACAGCACAAGGAATTTTTACTAATTTAAAAAATATAATAGATTCATTTCACCCGGATTTACCTTTTGGTATCGCACAGATTGGAAAAGTATTCAGAAATGAAATTGCTCCACGAGATTTTTTGTTTCGCGTTCGTGAGTTGGAACAAATGGAAGTCGAGTATTTTATAAAACAAGAAGATTGGAAACACGCATTTGAGATGTGGCAAAAAGAAATACATAGATTTATAGAGTTCGTTGGAATTGATGCAAAAAAAGTTCATGAACTTGAAGTGGCAGACGATGATCGCGCGCATTATTCAAAACGCACAGTGGATTTTGAATTTGAATTCCCTTTCGGCCTCAAGGAATTATATGGACTTGCATATCGCACTGATTATGATTTAAAAAACCACACAACAGCATCAACCGTAGACCTTTCGTATTTTGATGAAGAAACCAAAGAAAAAATCACACCGCATGTTATAGAACCGTCACTTGGAGTTGGTCGCACTATTCTAGCTGTTCTGTTAAGTGCATACACCGAAGATGAGCTTGGTGGAGAGAATAGGATATATCTCAAACTTTCTCCAAAGGTAGCTCCGGTTAAAGTGGCGGTTTTTCCGTTACTCAAAAACAAACCGGAGTTGGTAGAAAAAGCTCGAGAGATTTACAAGATTTTGAAAAAAGAATTTGGCGCAGTGGTTTTTGATGACAACGGCAACATAGGCAAGCGTTATCGCAGGCAAGATGAGATAGGCACGGTATGGTGCGTGACGGTAGACTTTGAAACAATTGAACAGGACACTGGTGTAACTGTCCGTGATCGTGACACAGGCATACAAAAAAGAATGCAAATCACGGAACTTGTAGATTATATAAAATCTCAAATATGATTCGGTTTAGTAAACACGCCTTACTCAAATTAGAACAAAGGAAAATAGGCAAGAATTTTGTGTTTGCAACTTTGGAAAAACCAGACTATACTACTGGAAGTCTTGGGGGCAGAGCAGTCGTTTTCAAGAAATTCAAGACTCTTTATATGAAAGTCATTTTCAGAAGAAAATCAGATATTACGATAGTTATAACCCAATACTGGGTCAAAAAAATACAAATATGAAAATATCATACGACAAAGAAACAGATGCTCTCAATATAGTTTTCAAAGAGGGCAGAGTAAGCAAGACTTTGGAAATGGCGCCGGAGGTTATTTTGGATGTGGATATCAAAAACAGACCTCTTTATTTGGAGATTATCGGTTTGAAGGAAAAATTTGGCAAAAAAGTGACAGATAAGATATCCGTAAAAAATTTTAATTTTATCAATTCTAAAAAAGTTATTGCTTGATGAACTTTAAAAAGAAAACATTAAAAAATGGTCTGCGTATGGTCGTGGTGCCGATAAAGGATGCGCCATCTGTCACGGTGATGTCTATGGTTGAGGCCGGTTCTGAATATGAAACAAAGGAAAAAAATGGAATCTCCCATTTTCTTGAGCATATGTTTTTCAAGGGAACAAAAAATAGACCGAAGTCCATTGACATTTCCAAAGAATTTGATGGTATGGGTGCCGAGCATAACGCTTTTACTTCAAACGAAGTGACGGCTTTCTACGGAAAGTCAGCGCCGAAAAATTTTGAAAAAATCTTAGATATTATTTCCGATATGTATTTGAATCCGACTTTTCCAGAAGCCGATATTGAAAAAGAAAAAGGGGTCATAATTGAGGAAATAAATATGTATGAGGACTTGCCGCAGAGAGTGGTTCATGAGATTTTTGGAGAATTGTTGCATGGAGATACTCCTTATGGTTGGACTGTTTTGGGCCCAAGAGAAAATATTAGAGCAATGAAAAGAGAAGATTTTTTGAATTATAGAAAAGCCCATTATGTGACAGAAAAAACAATGATAGTGGTAGCCGGAGATGTAAATGCAGAAGATGCTTTCAAAAAAATAGAAAATAAGTTCAAAAATATTTCTTCTGGAAACGTTCTAAATAAAAAGAAATTTACTGAAAAACAAAATAAACCAGAATTGAAAATCAAATACAAAGAAACTGACCAGAGCCATTTGGTTATTGGTGTTAGGACTTTTGACTTGCACGACAAGAGAATGCCGACACTCAAAGTTCTCTCCGCCATTTTGGGCGGAGGTATGAGCTCTAGGTTATTTCAAAGAATGAGAGAAGAACTCGGTATTTGTTACTACGTTCGTTCAAGTATAAATGATTCTTCAAACCACGGAGATTTTACTATTTCTGCCGGAGTGAACAAGAAGCGTTTGGATGTAGCCGTCAAAGGCATTTTGGAAGAAATAAAAACATTAAGAGATAAGGCGATAGCGAGGGCAGAGTTAAAAAAAGCCAAAGACTATTTAATCGGTAGAATGTATCTCAACCTTGAATCATCAGATTCTTTGGCTAGTTTTTATGGTTTTCAGGAAATTACCAGGTCAAAAATCAAAACTCCAAAAGAAATAGAGAAAGAAATAGAAGCCATAACGGCGGGTGATGTCAAAAATCTGGCCAAGCAAATTTTCATAAATAAAAATCTAAATATGGCAATTGTCGGCAATATAAAAAATAAGAGTCCACTTTCAAAAATCTTCCATTTCTAACCTACTAGTGTTATTATGCCCTTATGGAACACAAACAGGAAACTTTTTATATAAGTACTGGCAGTATTATCAAAACGATAGTAGTCATCCTCCTTTTTGGAGTATTGTTTTTACTCCGCGACCTTGTTCTTGTACTGCTTATGTCTATTGTTGTTGCTTCGGCTATTGAGCCCGCTACACAATGGCTCTGTAGGCGCAGAATTCCTCGTTTGTTTTCTGTCATTTTAATTTACCTCATTATCATTGCCTGTATCGTTGGCGTTGTATTTTTGCTACTACTTCCTCTTCTCTCCGAATCAAGTGATTTTTTGAAAAATTTTCCTACCTATTTCAATGCCAGCACCGTTCTCTCCAATATTACTTCTAATCAATTTCTATCATCACAGCCAATTGTGGCAGGGTTAAAAGATGGTGTAGGATTAGAAGAATTAATAGGGGAAATCAATACTGCTATATCTAACATTTCTTCAAATGCATTTGGCACTATCGCCAAAGTTTTTGGAGGGATACTTAGCTTTTTGTTAATGGCTGTTCTTTCTTTCTATCTGGCTGTAGAGGAAGACGGAGTTGGCAAGTTTTTGAAAGCCATTACTCCTATAAAACATGAAAAATACATAGTGGCTCTCTGGAAGCGTTCTCAAAGAAAAATAGGTCTTTGGATGCAAGGTCAGCTTGTTTTGGCTATCATCATTGGCATGCTTGTTTATCTCGGTCTTTTGATAATAGGAGTTCCAAATGCTCTTCTTTTGGCTACTTTGGCCGCCGCTTTTGAAATTATTCCTCTATTTGGCCCTATTTTGGCTTCTATACCAGCGATTTTGATTTCCTTTGCTAGCGGAGGATTTCCACTTGCTTTTTTGGTTTTGGGTTTGTATGTCATTATTCATCAGTTTGAAAATCAGTTGATATATCCTCTGGTGGTTAAAAAGGTGGTCGGGGTTTCACCGATAGTATCTATTGTTGCTTTGGTCGCCGGATGGCAATTGGCTGGATTTCTAGGCATTGTTTTGTCAGTGCCCATTGCAACAGTATTTATTGAGTTTTTTGACGATTTTGAAAAAGATAAAATTGAAAGTCAGAAAAATAATGGATAAAAAGTTTTATATTACAACTCCGATATTTTATCCCAATAGCAATTTGCATATGGGACATGCATATGTGGTAACTATATGCGATATTTTAGCTAGGTCAGCTAAATTGCAAGGAAAAGATGTTTATTTTCTCACTGGTTCGGATGAAAATACCGGAAAAATACTAAAAACAGTTGCAGAAAGAAATCAAAGCGTAGATTTTTATCTTAAAGAACTCTCACAGAATTTTAAAGATTTATATGCTTCACTTGATATTTCCTATGACCAATTTATTCAAACAAGCGACAAAGAGAAACATTGGCCCGGAGCGGTGGCTCTGTGGAATAAGTTGGTAGAGGCAGGGGATATTTACAAATCAAAATATGTTGGTCTGTATTGTGTCGGTTGCGAAACATTTTATACTGAAAAAGATTTAATAGACGGTAAATGTCGGATACACCTAACTGCGCCAGAACAAATTGAGGAGGAGAATTATTTTTTCAAACTTTCAAAATATACAGAGCAAATAAAAAATAAAATTCAAAATGGCGAGCTTGAAATCATTCCCACAAGTCGGAAAAATGAAATACTAGCCCTGCTTGAACGAGGATTAGAAGATGTCAGTTTCAGTCGTCCAATAAAAAATGTTCCTCACGGTATTCCAGTTCCAAATGACCCAGAGCAAGTGATATATGTTTGGTGTGATGCTTTGGTTAATTATATTTCAGCCTTAGGATATGGGCTGGAAGATGATGCGCTTTTTCAAAAGTTTTGGCCGGCAGATGTGCATGTCATAGGCAAGGATATTTTACGTTTCCACTCCGCTATTTGGCCTGCGATGCTTCTATCTGCAAAGCTTGCTTTGCCTAAATCCATTTTGGTTCATGGCATGATTAATTCCGGAGGCCATAAAATGTCAAAGTCTCTAGGTAATGTTCTTGACCCGAAGGAACTTATTTTAAAATACGGCAAAGATGCGGTGCGGTATTATCTTGCCCGCGAAGTTTCCACATTTGAAGACAGTGATATGACTATAGAAAAGTTCAAAGAGGCCTACAATGCAAATCTGGCAAATGGTTTGGGTAATCTTGTTTCGCGTATAATGAAAATGGCAGAAGATAATCTGGATAGTCCTATCCACATACATGATTCAGAAGCCGATATATCACTATACTTTGAATTGCTAAACAATTTTGAAATTGGCAAAGCCTGCGATTATATTTGGCTTCAGATAGGAGTTTTGGACCAGTACATCCAAGAGAGTCAGCCCTTCAAAGTAGTCAAAGTAGATAAAGAGGTTGGTCAAAAAATGATAGCTGGATTGGTAACAAAACTTTATTTTGTAGCCATGATGCTTGATTCGATTTTACCCGATTCTGCAGAAAAAATAAAAACTCTGATTAAAAAAAATAAAGCCCCAGAGACCCCATTATTTATTCGCAAGGATTGATTCTACTTTATAACTTTACAAACTTTATAACTTTTACATGTTTGATTATTTTGATATTCACTCCCATCTGTATTTTCCGGATTTTGACGCGGATAGGGTTGATGAGATAGAAAAATTAAAAGAAAATAAAATTGCCGCGATTACCGTTGGCACTGATTTGCAATCTAGTCAGAAAGCAATTGCTCTTGCCGATGCGCGCAATAATCTCTTTGCCACAGTCGGTCAGCATCCTGGAGAGGTTACGACAGATAGCAAAATAGACGATATATCGTCTATTTTTGAGAAATTGGCAGAAAATAAAAAAGTAGTGGCCGTAGGGGAGTGCGGACTGGACTATTTCAGAATGGATAAAAATGATACAGAATTAAAAAATATTCAAAAAAGAATTTTTGAAAAACACATTGAGTTAGCGTTAAAACTGGATAAGCCACTTATGCTTCATATCCGTCCGCAAAAAGGGACAATGGACGCATATCATGACGCGCTGGAAATCTTGGAAAACTACGGAGGCAACAACTACGGAGGCAACGCCTCCGTAAGAGAACTTCACCGAGGCGAGGCCTCGGTGAAGTTGCGGGGGAATGCACACTTTTTCGTCGGAGATCTGGATGTACTGCAGCGATTTCTGGCTCTCGGCTTTACCATCTCTTTTACCGGAGTGATTACATTTACTCATGACTACGATGAAGTAATACGGCAGGTGCCACTTGAAATGATAATGTCCGAAACAGACGCACCTCTTGTCGCACCCGTACCGTATCGCGGAAAGCGCAACTCACCCCTATATGTTCCAGAAGTGGTCAAAAAAATCGTAGAGCTACGAGGTGAGGACTTTGAAGTTGTCCGAAAACAAATGGTGGAGAATGCTCTTCGTGTCTTTAGTATATCCAGTTAAGGGTCTGTTTGCATACTGTTCTTACTTGTGCTACGCTCTAGTGCATGGAAAATCAGATTTATGAGATATCATATTTACTTTTGCCATCGATTTCGGCAGAGCAGATTTCAGTTGCTGTAGCAAAATTAAAAGATATTATTGTATCTCAAAATGGGACGGCTATTTCTGACGAAAATCCAGTGTTAATTGATTTGGCATATTCTATGACGAAAGTCGTGGGAACAACCCGTCACAAGACTGATTCGGGTTACTTTGGCTGGGTCAAGTTTGAGGTGGGAGCAGAGGGGATTTCTGGAATAAAGAAAGCTTTGGATGGAAACGATATAATCCTTCGTTATCTTATCATTAAAACCGTTCGCGAGAACACCCTTCTTCATGGTAAAATGAAACTGAAATCTGAAGAAAGAGTCAAAACCTTACCCACTGTTTTGGAAGACGAAGTTATTGTGGATGTTCCTGTACCTGAAAAAGAGATAATAATGGAAGACCTGGATAAGAGTATAGATGATCTGGTTATTGTTTAACCATGTATCCGGTAGTAGAAAATGGCATTGAATAAATTCATAATATAGTTATAATATGCGTAAGTCGACATTATCCAAATATAATTTAAAAGTGACATTCCGTTCGTAGAACGATGCCATTTTTCACTACCGGATGTATCTAAACAAAGCCATTCTCATAGGAAATCTTACTCGCGACCCAGAAATCAAAGCTATTCCCTCTGGTACAAAGGTCGCTACTTTCGGTATTGCTACAAATAGAGTGTGGAAGGATAAAAACGGGGTCAAGCAGGAGAATGTGGACTTTCACAATATCGTTGTTTTTGGTAGGCAGGCGGAAATTGTCGGACAATATATGAAAAAAGGCAGTTCTATATTGATTGAAGGTCGGATACAAACACGGAGTTGGGATGATGCGGCGGGAGTGAAGAAATATCGTACAGAAATAGTGGCAGACCGCATCCAGTTTGGACCGCGACCTGCTGGAGGAGGTGGTTATAGTGCGCCGGCTCCGGCAGAAGAAGATAATAAAAAAGCTTTGGATACTATAGAATATCCGGAGGAGGAGATTAACCCCGATGACATCCCATTTTAATAGAAGTAAGAGTAACGAGATACGAGTAACGAAGAATGCAAATTCGTAACTCGGTTCTCGTAACTCGTAACTCTACTTATATGAAACAATGTTACTTTACTGAAAATCATATCAAATACATAGACCACAAGGATGTGGATATTTTGAAGAAATTTCTCAATCCTCACGCCCGCATGGTATCTCGCAAGAAAACAGGCGTGACAGCAAAGAGTCAACGTAACCTAGCAACTGCCGTCAAACGAGCCCGCTTTATGGGACTACTCCCGTTTGTCTCTCGTTAACCCTCTATAACACCATTTGATTTTATCATATTTTTCTATACACTTATTACTTCCTATAGGAAGTAATAAGTGTATAACGAATATTTAATTTTCTTACACCAAACCAAAAGATTTTCTAAGATTTTTGTCGTTTTCTATAGAATCAACAATAAGGTATAAAAGATCCTTACCGACCCTAAAGTCAGTTTTTAACAAAGTTACCAAGTCTTCACAATCATATGGATAAATCCATACGCTATCTTGAAGTCTGTAAAATCCAATAGTGGATAATGTTTGACGAACTTTATCTCGCGCAGGTCTTCTAGTTTCAGGTATATCAAATATAAGCATACGCCATCTGCCGTCCCACCTCTTTGGTTTATCCATTTTCCAACCTTTCATTTCTAAAAGTTCTAGCTCGGTTTCTCCATTCTTTGTTAACTCTAAAAAACCATTTTTATATTGTAATAAACCATTTTTAACTAAACGATCTTTTGATGCAAACATTATTTCTTTTTGTCTTTTTCCTGAAACTATTCCTAATGATTTTAGATATTTAATTGAATTTGGGGCGATAGCGGCGACTGTCAAAAGGCCAGCCACTTTTACTGTAGCCAGGATAGCTTTTTTTAATATCTTTATTTCTCCTTCTTTTTCTGTATTTTTCTTCAATAATACCCATATTAATTCAGTATATAACATACATTATTTTTGTACTATAGTACAAAAATAATGTATGTTACTATTCTTCTAATAACAAGGAAGATAACAATAAAAAGTTTCTAAACAAAAAAGTTTCTAAAAGTTGTTGCCTCCAACACGCTCGGTGTATTCGCCAGTTTCGCTATTAATGCGGATTATTTCTCCTTCTTTTATAAACATGGGTACTTGGAGAGTTGCTCCAGTTTCTACTGTCACTACTTTTGTACCGCCTTGAGCGGTATTGCCTTTGACTGCTGGGTGAGCTTCAGTAACTTTCAAGTCAATTTTGATTGGGATTTTCATTCCAATAACTTTTTCGTTAAATGACAACGCTTGGACAATTGAATCCTTTTTTATAAATTTGCTTTGGATGCCAATAAAGTTTTCGTCAATTTTAAATCGCTTGCTCTGGTCCTCGGCTTCGCAGAACCAAAACTCACCGCGATTTTGATACAAAAACTTCACATCTCGCGAATCAATTTCTGCTTCCTCCACTTTTTCCGAAACGTGAAAAGAGCGCTCTGTCACTTTGCCAGTAATCAAATTTTTCAATTTGGTCGCATTGACCGGTTTTCTCTGTTGCTTTCTGAAAACATGTGCATCAATAACCTCCCACGGCTCTCCATCAAGGACAATATATTTTCGTAGAGTTATTTCTGAATAGTCTAGCATGCTCATAGTAGGGAAAATATAGCTTAAAATAAGGTAAAAATCTACTTGACAAATATACTAATTAGGTATATGATTAAAGGTGGAGGTCAACGAATGATGCATACTAAGAAGTCTCACTTGGGATTGTGGTTTTTTGTTCTCGCCTTGCTCTTCGGCACAATATTTATTGTTGTCGGTGAACAGATCGAGAATATCGCTAGCCACCAATATCCTTGGAGTACGGCGATGCTTTGTATCTATGTGGTTGTCGGTTCGAAGGTTGCGGCCATTGGGGCGCTCATCATCGGAGGCATGATTGATGATGTACTCTATTGGCGTAATCCGTATCGATTACACACATAACCGATCGTGCAAAACCAGCTCGATCGATTTTGCTTTTTCAAAAAATAACCTGAAAAAGAATTCTGAATTACCACCAGTATACTGGTGGTAATTGGAAAAGAGAATTTTGATAATTATAATTTGGTAGTGAAAGTTAATATTTATTGTTTATATAAGATTCTAGCATATGCTAGAATCTTATATACTAGAAAAGTTTGAGTTTCTGAAAAGGTTTTGAGGAGAAAGAGATTTGTGTTTTATAATTATTCACCAGACTCCGATGAAGACTCACCACCGCTTGCTACAACAGAACCGCCGTTTTTGGAGAGGCCGGCGCGGATTTCTTTCAATATGCTATCGGCGATTTTTTTGTTGGCTTTGTCTTTCAGAAACTGACGTGTGGCATCGTAGCCACGACCGAGTTTTTCATTTCCATAGGCATAGCTTGTGCCGGACTTTTGAATAATGCCCATTTTCTCGCCGAGAGCGATAAGTTCGCCTTCGCGAGAAATGCCTTCGTTGTACATTAGGTCAAATTCTGTTTGCTTGAAAGGTGCAGCTACTTTATTTTTTACAACTTTCACTCTGATGCGCCCTCCCATTATTTCTTCTCCTTTTTTAATTTGGGCAATTCTCCTGATATCTATGCGAACGCTTGTGTAAAATTTCAGAGCTTTTCCACCGGGAGTTGTTTCCGGATTGCCAAACATCACACCTATCTGCATGCGAATTTGATTTATAAAAATAACAAGAGTTTTTGACTTGGCTACGATAGCGGTTAGTTTGCGGAGAGCTTGGGACATTAGCCGAGCTTGCTTGCCGACATGGTGCGCGCCCATATCGCCCTCTATTTCGTCTCTAGGTGTCAGCGCCGCAACGGAGTCAATGACAATAACGTCTATTTTGCCGGACCGGACGAGGGATTCAACTATTTCCAAGGCCTGCTCGCCATTGTCAGGTTGAGAAATTAGTAATTGGTCTATTTTGACACCGAGCCGCTGTGAATATTCCGGGTCCATGGCGTGCTCGGCGTCTATGAAAGCGCAAATGCCACCTTTCTTTTGGGCTTCTGCGATGACGTGAAGTGAAAGGGTTGTCTTGCCAGATGATTCTGGCCCAAAAATTTCTACAATTCTTCCGCGAGGCAGTCCGCCCACACCAAGAGCAGAGTCCAGCCCGATTGAACCTGTGGAGATGGCGTTTATATCCACATGCGGTTTCTCCCCAAGCATCATAATGGCGTCATCACCGAACTTGGTTTTTATTTCTCGCAGTGTATTTTCTATATTAACTGTGCCAATTTCGCCCTTGGGTTCTTTCGGTGTTTTTTTCTTTTGCATAAATTTATCGATACCAATATACGAATTTATGCGAATAAAACGAATAGGTGCATTTTATTCGTATCATTCGTATGCAATTCGTATATTAGTATCGCGTTAATATTCTTTTAATATAATCTCCAATCTTTTCTCCACATACTTCTTAAACTTATCCGTTGCATCCAGTTTAATTATATTATAGCCCGGAGATATGAGCAATTTCTCTTTGAAGTAGCCGTCCTTATCGGTGAAAATTTTTCTGCCATTTAAGTTGAGATAGGCGATATTTCTAGTTCGACCATCAATTTCAATCATGGTTTGGTTGTAGACGGCGCCGTTTTGGGGTGTGTAAATGTCTATAACAGGTCCTTGGATTAACTTCCATCCCTGAAAAAAAGAGTAAATAACTATGATTAGGCCAAAAAGTGAGATGGTGGAAACTCGGAAAATAGATAGGGCGTTACGGTTCATTCGGGTTTATTGGACGGCTCAATACCAGGTTCAATTTCGGCACTGGGGTGGACTTCTCTGGCTTTTGCTCCAGAGCCGGGACCGATGACAGAGCGTTCCTCTAGCATATCTATCAGCCGAGCGGCCCGAGCATAGCCAATACCGAGTTTGCGTTGTAAATATGATGTTGAAGCTTTACCAGCCTGTAGCACAGTCTGCTTGGCTTCTTCGTAAAGGTCATCATCTTCTATTTCTTTTTCATCTAATGTTGCTTCAAAAATATTATTTTTTGCAGTTTCTCCTGTGAGATTTATTTCACTTGGTATTTCATTTGCATAACTATCCACCAGATATTTGACCACGGCTTTTGTTTCATTTTCGGAAATATAGGCGGATTGGATGCGTTGTGGTTGGGACATATCTCCGGAAAGATAAAGCATATCGCCTGCTCCAAGAAGCTTTTCTGCGCCACTGCCATCCAAAATAGTGCGCGAATCTATTTGAGACGACACTTGGAGGGCCAGTCGTGACGGAATGTTTGCTTTAATAAGTCCGGTAATTATATTGACACTGGGCCTTTGAGTGGAAAGGATAAGATGGATGCCGACTGCCCGTGACATCTGGGCTAGTCGGACAATGGCCGATTCCAGCTCACGTGGGTAAGCTTGCATTATATCCGCCAGCTCGTCTATGATAATGACAATGTACGGCATCGTTTCTGTCGTAGCTAGGCCTCGGCTGTCTATGGAAGCTGAGTTTTTTTTATGTGCGCTTTTCAAAATAGGCTCCAAGACGTTTTTGTGATACGAGGCGATGTTTTGGAGTGATTCTGCTTGCAGGATATCATAGCGCCTATCCATTTCTTTTGCCGCCCATTTCAAAGCCAAAATAGCTTTTTTGGCATCTGTAATAACTGGGGTCAAGAGGTGGGGGATTTTATTATATAAAGTCAGCTCCACCCGTTTGGGGTCCACCATGATGAACTTCAGATTATTAGGGGAGTTGCGATATAGAAATGAAGTAATAATAGCGTGAATAGTGACCGACTTTCCAGAGCCGGTAGCCCCGGCGATAAGAAGGTGCGGAGATTTTGCCAAGTTGGCAAAGAAAGTCACTCCGGATATTCCTTTACCAAGACACATGAGGAGTGGCTTGTCGGAATCTTGAAATTCCGGAGAGGCCAAAATAGTACCGAGTCCGACGGTGGTCTTGGTGCTGTTCGGGATTTCGATACCAACAAGGGATTTGCCTGGTATCGGGGCTTCAATGCGGATAGGGTGTGCGGCCAAAGCTAAAGCCAAGTCGTTCTGCAAACCAACGATGCGGGAAAGCTTGACCCCTTCAGCTGGTTTCAATGCATAACGAGTGATGGAAGGTCCGATAGATATTTCGTCCATTTCCACATTGATACCAAAGTTTAGAAGTGTCCGTTTTATGATATTTGAATTGGCTTTGATATCTCCGACGCCCGGCTTGCCACGGTCTTCTAGAAGGAGTGATAGTGGTGGCGGAACAAATTCTTTGCCGTTCCAAAGCAAAGGACTTATACCAAACTCATCTTTCTTCTCCATCAAATCATTTTTGCCAGGAGAAATTTTGTCTGTTCCGACTTCCCTACCAGCATCTTTTTGTGACTCTTCTGTCAAAGCGCTTGCGTTTGCAATAATTAACTCTGGCTCCGGAACATTTTCCTCTCCGAGATCTTTCTTTCTAAATAAAGCTGAAAAGAGAGAAAGAATGGGGGAAAATGATAAAGGAGCGTCAAATATGATAAGTAGAGAAATGATTACAACCGCAACCAGTATGATGATGCTTGCCGGAGTATCAAATAGATTTTGCAGAGGATGCGATATGAATCCTCCGACGATACCGCCTTTTTCAGACAGGACAATATTGGTAAGAGCAAGAGAAGAAAGGAAAAATAATGCTCCGCCGACAGAGTGGGTAAGAGCCAGCTTTTTGTGCAAACTTTTGAAAAATGAAATGCAGAGAATAAAAAATAAAACAGGCAGGAGATAGTACCCTACTCCAAAAAGAATATCGTGAAGTAGATAGTACGCGAGCTCACCCATTCTGCCTCCCTTACCAAAGGCCGAGAGAATAAAGAATACTCCAAGGACAAAAAAGGCAACCGCAACAATGGCTCGAACAGTCTCTTCTTGCAGTCGGCCTTTTCCAATTAGGGAATCATTAGAATCCTTCTTTTTTTCTTTTTTCCAATCCTTCTTATTTTTACTAAACATAATGAATCTATTTTAACAAAGATATGCCCAAATCCCAAGTTTCTAGAACGAATCAGATGAGATAAATTTTGACTCGGATTAAATGTCCTTTAGTGATACAATAAGAGACACTTGACACCATAAAGGACACTATGGTATCATATAAGACATCTTGTTTTTAATAAAGGACATTTTGAGATTATAAAAGACAAAATATGGACGACAAAAAACAAAATCAAGTTGATATAACCGGTAAAAACCTAGAGCCCATCTCATTTTTTGAGAAAGATGGGGATTTTGTATTTACATACAAAAAGACAGAAAAACTGGCAACAGCCCTCTATATGATTACCAATACCTTCTCTCCAGACGAACCAATGAAGTGGACTTTGCGTAAAAAAGTTTCCGACTTATTGTCTTTTATCCTCAATTACAAAGACTTGTCCACTACTAAAACTCTAGTTCTTGAACTGACTTCTTTTCTTGAAATATCCTCTAAGGCAGGAATGATTTCTCCCATGAATTTATCTATACTAAAACAGGAATTTTCCAATCTTCTCTCTAGGATTGATTTTTCTACAGATATTAAAACACTCTTTGAAACTGAAAATAAGCCTTATTTTAAGCCAGAATTACAGAGTATAAGCCGTAGAGTGTCTGATGACAATAAAGATAAGACAGTTGTTCATGATAAAAATATATTAAAAAAATCAAACCGACAAAGCATCATTATTGAGATTTTGAAAAAAAAGAAAGAAGTAATAATTAAGGATATTGTTGAAATAATACGAAATTGTAGCGAGAAAACTATCCAGCGAGAACTCATTTCCCTTATAGAAAACGGAGTGGTGCGAAGAACTGGACAAAGACGTTGGAGTAAGTATTCCTTGACTTTCTAAGCCCTTTTGTGAAATAATGGCTTGGTGGCTCTATTTGTACTTTTTAATGGCTATATATCAATATTGTATGGTCAAAAAGTTAGAGTTATCCACACTAGATTTGGAATGTTGAAAAAGACAATATATAATATATCTTATACATAGTGTTTCTAATACTGTGTACATAAGAGTGTTATAAGTTCTTTGACAAATAGACATATGGATTTCTAAAAAGCATGCTAGAAAATAAACTAGCCATGTTTGTTTTATTGCAGACACACTTGTTCCGTATCATGACGGCACGACAGATATTCAGTACAAATTTTCGCCATCTATACCAGTCCCAGATTTCAAAAATCTGGAGCGGGGTTAGATTAATTATTAAGGTTTCAGTTAATCGTTTATCAATAATTTTTCTCTCAAAATTATTAACATTAAAATTAACAGATAGAGAAAAATTATTAACATTAAAAACATATATATGATAACAAAATCACGAACTGCAAAGTT
>Ga0209542_10004046_pt1 | contig 30602 bp, 29 predicted proteins | sample RifCSPhighO2_01_FD_184028 | JGI IMG/M metagenome (GOLD analysis project Ga0209542, IMG submission 184028) | Soil microbial communities from Rifle, Colorado - Rifle CSP2_plank highO2_0.1 (SPAdes) (version 2) | ecosystem: Environmental > Terrestrial > Deep subsurface > Rock core/Sediment ... | reverse complement strand
AAAGTTCTCAATAATACTATCTTCATGGAAAATGTTGAGCGAGGACTCAAAGAAAAAATCATTAAACTTTCTGATGATAAAAAAAGAATAACTTATTTTTGTAAAAGAGAATATTCCACGACTTTTACAAATCCAGAAGAAAAAGTTAGGGCTTCTTATTTTGTTGAGTTGGTTTTAGATAAAAAATACCCTAAAGAAAATATTGATATTGAGGTAAAAGTTGAGCGAAGAATACCTGATGACCGAGCCGATATTGTGGTTTATGATGAAGAAGGACACGATTATTTAATAGTTGAATGTAAAAAAGATGGCATTACTGATGCAGAGTTTAAACAAGCAATAGAACAGGCATTTGGAAATGCAAACAGCAAGAGAGCAAAATATGCAATAGTTGTTGCAGGAACAACAAGAACCGCTTTTGATGTTTCTGGATTTACTCAAAGAGAAAGAGAAAAAAATGTTATTGCAGACATTCCAGAACGATATGGTCAAGCACCAAAATATAAGTTTATCAAGGGCGACCCCGAAAAGGACTTAAAACTTGTTTCTCGTGATGACTTGATTAGAGTTTTAGACAAAGCGCATGATACCGTTTGGCAGGGTGGGAAATTAGCCCCCACTACTGCTTTTGACGAAATTTCAAAACTGTTATTTTGTAAGTTACAGGAGGAAAAAGAAAGAACTGTAACCAAAAAAGGAGAGCCGTATAAATTTCAGATCGGAACGCATGAAACGCCAGAAGAAGTTTTTAAGAGAATTGACAAAATCTATCAATATGCAAAAACAAAAGATGCAGAAGTCTTTAAGGAAGATATAAGGCTAAATCCAAGAGTAGTTTATGGAGTGGTTGAGCATTTGCAGAGCATCAATTTTAATAAAACTGATTTAGACACAAAAGGCGTTGCTTTTGAGCGGTTTATGGAAGATTTATTTAAAGGAAAAATGGGACAATTTTTTACTCCTCGTGAAGTTATCCAATTTGCCGTAAAGATGTTAAAGCCGGAAGAAGATAAACTTGTTTTGGACCCTGCTTGCGGTTCAGGTGGTTTTTTGCTTAATGCAATGGACTATGTGAGAGAGTTAGCAGATAAAGAATATCCTAATAACCCAGAAGAGAATTTTAGAATGTGGCACGATTTTGCAAAAGATAAATTATTTGGTATTGAGATAAACGACCAAATCGCAAGAGTTTGTAAAATGAATATGATTATCCATGATGACGGGCATACCAATATTATCTCAACAGATTCTTTAAGAAATGTAAATGAGATTTCAGAAATTCATCTGGGGTTTGGAAAAAATAAGTTTGACATAATCTTAACTAATCCGCCATTTGGAGCAACGGTTAAATCAACAGAACATGATTATTTAGGAAAGTATAAACTTGGTGGAGATAGAAAGAATCAAAAAACAGAGATTTTATTTATTGAGAGATGTTTAGAGTTTTTAAAGGCAGGTAGCGGTAAGATGGCGATAGTTCTGCCTGACGGAATTTTAACAAATAGTTCTTTACAATATGTTAGAGATTTCTTAATGGAACACGCGCAGATAGAAGCAGTTGTTTCATTACCTCAAATCGCATTTAGCCATTTTGGAGCTGGAGTAAAATCATCTTTGTTATTTGTTCGTAAGAAAAAGAAAGACGAGAAACTGGGAAATTATCCTATTTTCATGGCGATAGGTGAACATATTGGTTATGATGCAACTGGAAGAAAAGACCCAATCAACGACTTAAACACAATTTTAGAAGAATACAGAAAGTTTGAGAAAAGCCCGAAGGGGTATAAGGGGGTTTGATTATGGGTTTTAGAGATTTTTTAAAAGATGATAAAGCCCTCAAAGGTTTTATGCAGTTGTGCGTAGTTATATTTGCTTTAATATTGTCTGTTATAATGCTGTTCTTGTTATTCAGGTCAGAAGATTATCTTAACCAAATCTTACCCCTATTAACATTTATTTTAGGAGCGTTGTTTGGTGGTATGAGTTCTCATATTTGGGGGAGAAAGAAAGATGAATAAAAAAGGGCAAATAGGAGATTGGGAAGATATTATTAAGTTTATAATAATCGTGCCTATCTTAATAGCTTTATTAGGGGCAATTTTTACAATTATTTCACAGATTGGCAAACAGGATTGCCCTGCTTGTGATTGTTCTCAATATCAGAATAAAATAGATAATTTATCACAGGAATTAGATATCTGTAAAAATCAATCTAAAGAGATAGTTTATGTTAATCAAACCGTAGAAGTTCCCGTAGAAACAATTATAGAAGTAGAAAAACCAATATACAAAGATACGCCAATTTCTATAACTATAATTTCTTTATCTTTGCTTTTGTCAATATTCCTAACCATAAAACTCTTTAGAATTGAGATAAAACTTCCTAAAGAAATAGAAGATAAATTAAAACATTACGACAAATGGATAATCAGATTTAAATGGATTTCATTAGCCGTAACTATTCTAATATTGATCAAATTAATAGCAATTTTGTGGAGTTTGGTATAATATGGATAAAGAAAAAATAAACGCAATAAATAATAAGATTGCTCAATATAGAGGGGTAATTATTCATGATTCAATAAGTATTGAAGCTCTAATCGGAGCCATAATTGCGATTTATTTTGTAAAAGATAATAAAAATAATGAGTTTAATAGAAAGGTTATTGATGATGAATATTTTTCTTTCGGTTTAAAGATTAAAATTTTAGAAAAGTTAAATCAAGAAGTATATCCTCAATTTTTTGAAGATATTAGAAGAATAAACAATATTAGAAATATATTTGCCCATAAAGTTCCAACGCTTGATGAAGGATTTATCTATCAAGATTCAAAAGAAGAAAAAACAGAAACCAAATATATGTCTGATTTACATAAGGAATTTCTAGAAAAAATAAAGAAGGTAGATGAACAATTACATAAGATATTTTTTAAGTTAGTAGAAGAAAACAAAAAAGAGGTTGTAAAAAATGACTGAATGTTTTACAATTTACGCCAATGAATTTGAGGGAAGAATTGACCCTCATTTTTATAGACCTGAATTTTTAGAGCTAGAAAAGAAAATCGCTAAAAAAACAAATAAAAAATTAGGCGATTTTATCATTTCCGTTTCTGGCGGAGCAACTCCAAGCAGACAAAAAGATGACGAATTATATACTGACGAGGAACAGGGAATACCTTTTTTGAGAGTTCAAAATATTACTGAAAATGGATTAGTTCTTGATGATGTTAAATTTATTACTAAAGAAGTTCATGAAACAGAATTAAAAAGAAGCCAAATAAAAGAAGATAATCTTTTAATCACAATTACGGGAAGAATTGCCAGTTCTTGTGTTGTTCCAAAAGGTTTTGAGGGAAACATAAACCAGCATTCTGTTGTTATAGAAACAAAAGACCGAAAAACTGCTGAAATAATTGCAACTTTTCTAAATTCAAGTATTGGGCATAAGTTAGCATTAAGAAGAACTTCTGGCGGTTCAAGATTAGCATTAGATTATAAGGCATTAAAATCAATTCCAATAATTTTAAACGAGAAAATTGTTTCTTTAATGGAAAATGCCTATAAAGAACAGAAAAATAAAGAGAACAAAACAAGCGAGTTTTTAGATTCCATAAACGATTATGTTCTTGACGAATTGGGGATAAAACTGCCAGAATTAAATGATAAAATGATTTACATTATCAATTCTGATGATGCAGAGAATAAAAGAATTGATGCCTATTATTATCAACCATCTTATTTAATTTTTTATAAATCTCTTGAAAAAGGCAAATTTAAGTTGGAAATATTGAGTAATCTTTGCACTAATATTTTTCAAGGGGTAGGTAAAAATGAGGTTGAAGATTCAAAGTTTATTTTATTAAAAGTAAAAAATATTCTGAAAAATAATCAAATAAATTTTACCGATGTTGAATACATTAAAAATGTTCCGACTAATAAAATTTTAAAAGAAGGAGATATTATTGCTCCTTTTATTGGTGAAGCAATCAGACAATTTAAATTTTCAGTATTCACAAAGAAAAACGGTAAATTTACCATAGATAACAATACAGGTATAATTAGACCAAATTTCGAAAAGATAAATAGTTTTTATTTGATGGTTGTATTAAATTCTATCATAGTTATCAAACAAATTCAACAATTGATTGGCGGTGGTGGAGTCCCATTTTTAGGTTCTGAAAATGTTAAATCCATAAAAATCCCCCTGCCCTCCCTCCCCATTCAAAACAAAATCGCTGATGAAGTAAAAAGACGAATGCAGAAAGCCGAGCAGTTGCAGAAAGAAGCAAAGGAAGAATTAGAAAAAGCAAAGTTAGAAGTCGAGAAGATGATTTTAGGAGAATGAAAGACTGTAATTTAAGTAAGTGCATTAAAAGGAATAAAACCGAGATTTCAATAGGTATTGGATTTTTATGTTTGATTCTATATACTTTAAATGATCTAGTAAGAGCAATTTTCGGAAGAATTATTCTAAATAGAATTACGTTAGGGAGTTTAATTATGTTCATAACAACATCAGCCTTTAGTTACTTTTATATCGCCAGAACTGAAACTTATTTCAAAAAGGAAGATTATAGCCTAATGATTTCGATACTCGCATTTTTAACTTCGATTATAGCTATTATTCAAACTATCAATTAACTAAAATGCCATACAAACTCTCACCATCGTCTCTAGCGCTTCTCAAAGATTGTCCTAGATGTTTCTGGCTCAATTTCAATAAGAACATCAAACGTCCAGATTCAATCTTCCCCTCTTTGCCAAGTGGAATGGATAAAATTTTAAAAGAACACTTTGACCGATTTATGAAGAAAGGAGAATTACCGCCAGAACTACAAGAACTGAATGGGAAAGTTGAACTTTTTAACGATGAAGAACTGCTTAAAATTTGGAGGAGTAACTTTAAAGGCATTCAGTGGACAGATACCAAAGGCAACTTGTTTAGGGGAGCTATTGATAATATCCTAGTTAAAAACAATAAATTGATTGTTTTGGATTACAAAACCAGGGGCTTCCCATTAAAAAAAGATACTCACGAGCATTATCAGGATCAAATGGATATTTACAATTTCCTGCTGAGAAATAATGGTTATGAAACTGAAGATTACACCTATCTCCTCTTCTATCATCCTCATAAAGTTGAAGATAATGGTCACGTTTGTTTTAATACTGATATTGTTAAGATTAAAGTCAATATCAAGAACGCAGAAAAGATATTCAATCAGGCAATTAAGATTTTGGAAAGTTCTATTCCTAAAATGACAGAAAAATGCAGCTTTTGCAGGTGGAGTAAAGAATGTTTAAATTAATCCACAACAGTTTCCTAGTTGTAGTAACTCTATTAATCATAATTTTAATCCCAGTTCTTTTTTTAAAATTACTTTTTATGACCCACTAGCCACTGGACAGTTTCGGCTAGAACTTATAAACTGCCGCTTCACAATATTTTTGGGGTGGTCGAAATATGAATAAATTATCAATATTTGAGGGGAAAAATATACGAAGGATTTGGCATAACAAAGAATGGTATCTCTCAGTTATAGATGTTGTAGGAGCACTGACAGAGAGTGTAGACGCAAAAGATTACTGGTACAGACTAAAACAAAGAGAAAAAGAAGCAAGTGAAATTGAACTATCGACAATTTGTCGACAGTTGAAACTTATAGCCGAAGATGGAAAGTTACGGCAAACAGACTGCGCTAATACTGAAGCTTTATTCCGTATCATCCAATCTATCCCCTCACATAAAGCAGAACCATTCAAGCTATGGCTAGCAAAAACCGGCTACGAGCGTGTCCAAGAAATTGAGAATCCAGAGCTTGCCCAAGACAGAGTGAAAGAATACTATGAACTAAAAGGCTATCCTAAAGAATGGATAGATAAGCGGTTGAGAGGAATTGCTATCAGACAATAATTAACTGAGGAATGGAAAAACAGGGGAGTTGAAGAAGAAAAAGATTTTGCTATTCTGACCAATGAAATAAGTAAAGCAACATTTGGTAAAACAATAGGAGAATACAAACAGTTCAAAAGATTACAAAAACCAAATCAAAATCTACGAGACCACATGACGGATTAGGAACTGATCCTAAATATGATTGGTGAAAAAGCAACCACTGATATTACTATGCCAAAGATGCTAAAGAATTTCTAGAATTAAAGCAAACAGCCAAAGAAGGCGGAAATATTGCCAAAAACACACGTAAAGAATTAGAACAAAAAACTGGAAAATCGTTGATTTCAGAGGGAAATTATCTTCATTTAGAGAAGAGAAGGAAAAAACTAACCTAACTCCTCCATCGCCTTTCCCACATCCTTACTCTCAGCCAAATAACTCCCAACTATTACAATATCAGCTCCAGCCTTAACTGCAGACTTTACTGTTTTAGGATTCATCCCGCCGTCAACAATTACCTTAATCCTAGGATTAACTTTTTTAATCTCTTTAATTTTCCCTAAAGGCTTCTTCAAATATTTAGAGCCATAAAAACCTGGATTAACTGTTAAAACCAATACATAATCGATTTTCTTCAAATAAGATTTAATATCACTTACTTTATCTTCAGGTTTCAAAGCAAAGGCCACTTTCTTTCCTAGAGAACGCATCCATGCAATAAATTCATCTGGAAAAGCAATTTCACCCCATTGCACGATACACAAATTAACTTTTGAACCATACTTCTTAATCCAGCCAACTGGATTCTTAACCATCAAATGGGCATTAAATTTTCCCTTAGGCAATTTAAAATTAAAATTTAAAGACTGATTCTTAGCAAATTTTCCATCTACCACATCTAAATGTAATTCCTTAAATAGCTTATATTTCTCTAACAGAACATCTAATTCCTTTTGACTTTTAGCCATAACAGAAGGATGAATCTTCATTCTAAGGCCTTAATTTTATTAATTCTTCTGATATGTCTTTCATCCTTAGAGAAAGGTGTTCTTAAGAATTTCCAAGCTAATCCCTGTGCTTTAATAGGATTGAAATACCAGCCGGACAAACAGATAATATTCGCCATTTCATGCTGCCTTGATAGTTCTGCTTCTTTTAATGAAAACGGCACTACTGCCCTGACACCTTTAATTTTATTAGCAGCAATGCAAATCCCTTGAGCCGAACCGCAGATCAGAATTCCCAAACTTTTTTCTTTAACTACTTTTTTAGCAACTTTTTCGGCATAATCAGGGTAATCGTCATTTTTATCTAAAATTTTCGCCCCAAGATCTTCATACTCAATTTTCTTCTTTTCAAGCCATTTCTTTAACTTTTCTTTAAGTTTAAATCCGGCATGATCCGCCCCAATATAAATTTTAGTTGCCACAATATCCTCTTTTAAGTCATAATAAAACGTCCTAGTTTTTTAATTTATCGGCTTCAATTTAAGTTTGTAAGCTGAATTTCTTAACCTTCTTTCCATATCCCATGAAGATTTTTTTTCATAATTAAAATTGATAACATCAGGTTTTTTCCTATCCTCTGTCTGATTACCATGCGGAACTATTCTTTCTGTCATCCATCCTATATATTCCAAATCTAGTCTACTATAAGATTTAATAATGACATCTTGATCATCTTCATGCCTAGTTTCTCCTAGAATTATAAAATCTAAGGCTACTCCAGACTTAACTAAATACAAATGACCATCTTGCTCCATTTGTCGCCCACTTCTGGCTAATCTTCTAATATAAGGCTCAGCATCCTCAAAAGGACCAGGGTTGCCTCTCCTCCTAGCAGTAATTTTCTCTTTCCAATTTCTTCTATAAGGAAAAAGATTACCATTAAAATTGATTAACCCCCATTCTATAACTTCTATCTTACTTAACCCAGATGACAAGACTGCTGCTTCCCTAGTAAGATAATCCATGAACTAAAAAAATAGACTACTCTTTTAATAACCTTATGCCTTATTTCTGCTTCCAAACAGTTTGATTCTTTCTTCTGCCACTTTTTGAATCTTATCCCTAGCTGGACTTAGGATATGCCTTGGATCAAAATCTTTAGGTTTAGTTTTTACAAACTTCCTTACCGCTGCATCAAAAGCCAGCCTTAAATCAGTATCAGTATTTATTTTATTAACTCCGTTTTTAATTGCTTCTTTAATTTGAGAATTAGAAACCCCGTAAACTCCTGTTAATTCTGCTCCATATTCCTTAGCTTGCCTGACAACTGCTGCAGGCACTCCGCTGGCTCCATGCAAAACCAAAGGAATCTTAACTCTTTCCTTTATCTCTTTTAGAATGTCCTGCCTCAGCGAAGTTTTACCGGAGAATTTATACGCACCATGCGAAGTTCCAATAGCTACAGCTAAAAAATCACAGCCAGTTCTTTTAACAAACAGTTCTGCCATCATTGGATCAGTGTAAATAATTTGACGCGATTTAATTTCATCTTCCGCCCCACCGATAGTTCCAAGCTCTGCTTCAACTGCAATGCCTTTTTTATGAGCTAGTTTTACAATCTCTCTAGTTATTTCAACATTCTGCTCAAAATTAAGATGCGAGCCATCATACATTACAGAAGAATAGCCTATCTGAATAGCTTTCTTCACCGTTTCAAGATTAGTTCCGTGATCCAAATGCAGCGCAATCGGGACTTTAGAAATTCTAGCTGCAGTTTGCGCTAAACTATATAAATATTCAATCCCCGCATACTTGATAGCTCCTTCTGAAGTAGCTGCAATAATCGGCGCTCTCATTTTCTCGGCTGCCCTAACTACAGCCTGCAAAATTTCCATATTATTAATATTAAAATGAGCTACCGCATAACCCCCTAGATGAGCTCTTTTTAAGATGTTTTTAGTACTAGCCAGCATTTTTACCTCTTTTTATAGGTTATTAAGAAAAATCTTTATTTATAATTTCCGGTAGTATTGTTTTTATAAAATAAGATCATTCTGGCTATTAATGAAAAAAGATAACCGCATTTTGGCTGAAAGATTAGCCCAAGAAGACAAATTTAGAATTCTTAATGCCAGATTTAATGCCATAACTATGATGAAGAATACTTATCTCCAACAATTCGATCCGACTAAGATAGGAACAACACAAATTATATCCCAATTAGATAAATTAGCTATACACTACAGCTGCAGATATGTTACAGGCGAACTTTACCTTCAACCGGTTACTATTAAAGAAAGAGTCGATCCAACCATTGAAAGACATACTGAAGTATTTGGCGAATTGGCTAGAGAACGATTTGATGCTTATCAAAGGCTTTACCCTTGGGGTGATCTGGTAGCGGACGGGATTAAATTTGATTATTGGCTGTCCAGAGTAGCTACAGCTGAAGCACTATTAATCTTAGGTGGCAAAGATTGGATTGAATCTTTTAGGGACGAATGCACTAAAACCGGGATTAATTGGCTGTATAAAAAAAAATGGACAATCCATCGAAATTACGATCCAGTTGTAGAGAGATTCTACCAAGATTTCTTTGCGGCTGAAGCTAAAAGTCTAGAGATTTTACAAACAAACTAATGACAGAAATAAAACTAGACGTTTGGGTTAGAAACCAAAATGATATTGCTAAAATTGCCGCTTACGTCCCTGAGGTTAGGGAAGTTGACCCTGATCGGTTTCTACATCTTGGAAGTATAACTAACACTACTATCGCCAATGAGGGTAGTGATTATTTTAAGAAATCAACCGAAAAAGGATTTCTTTACTGGGTTGAAGACAAGCAGCCAAAAAAATGTTCTTTCAACAGAAATACACAAGAATATTCAATTGAAAATTTTAGTTATCCACAACCATTGAATCGGTTTATGGATTATTTAGGCGGTTTTTCTTGCGGCAGTTTATTAGGCGGAACTGCCTTAGCGGTAGGTCATTTAATAGAAAAATATGATGATTTGATCAAGCTGGATTTTGCAACTTTGCCTCCCTGGGTGATAATAGGAATACTTACTGCTACTCCTGCTTATGCCTTCGTCACAGTTTTGGATCTGAGCCGTAAAAAATCTCACGATCATGAAACGCAAGAATTGATGATAGATCGTCAGGCCTGGCAAAACTATAGAAGATCAGTATTTGGCCGAAGGTGGTGAATAATTACTTTAGATGCCAGTGATTTCAAGAGATCTGCTGCAGAATTGCAGAAGCGACATATAATCTAAGTTAATACGCAGATCTTGCTTCAGGAATCATATCATCAGCCAATCCAGCAAAGCTAAAGGATAGGCTATTTTCGCAAAAAGATTAAACCTAGCCCATTTTTGCATCAGATGATTATGCTTGGAATAAGTTTTAAGAAAATAAAACTACCTTAATCCGATGTTTTTTGATAGCTTCTTTAGCTTCCTTTTCAGTTAACAATTTATTTTTAGTCCCAACATATTGAATAACTGAAGAAGAATTAACTTGTCCTAATCTTAAAGCATCTTCAAAAGAATATTTCTTAATTATTCCTGCTAAAAATCCTGAATTAAAAGCATCGCCTGCTCCTAAAGTCTGCACAACTTTAACCTTTGGAGGCATCATCCAATAGGCTTTATTATTATTAGCAGCATATAATTTTTTTGGCCCATCAGTTATTATTACTATTTCTGGCCCTGATTTCTGTATAATTCCCAGTAATTCTTTCTGGTGCCTCTTTGACTTAGTCAAAGCTTGCGCTTCTTCTTTGTTAAGAATCAATATTTTGGCAGCTTTCAATAAAGGTTTTAGATTCTTCAAACCTTGCTCAGCTAAATATAAAGAGGGGTTAAACAGCATCGGAATTTTCTTTTCGTAAGCATATTCAGCAATTTTCCTGCCTGTTCTTAGAGATTTTCCTACTAAACTAGCCATATAAATCCATTTGACTTTTAATTGCGATTTAGTATAATCTAAATGAGACAATTCTCTAGAAGCAGCCTTGTTAACATAAACAATCCTATCTTTGCCATGAACGGAAGACATAATGATAGAAGAATCAGTAGTTTTGCGGCTTCTTTTTTTAGAAACCAGTTTTACTCCATAGTCTTTCATCTCCTTAGCTATCAAATCCGCATCTTGATCATTACCTAGTTTAGTTAATAATTTAACCTTCAATCCTAACTTGCTTAAAGCTGCTGCAGTATTAGTCCCCCCGCCCCCAGAATGTATTTCTTTGTGTTTAACTAAGATTTTGTCTCCCAAGTGTATTTTTGACAGTTCTTGCTTAGTAGTTAGAAATTGATCCATCGTAGCTGAGCCAATACACAAAACATCGTACTTAAACATTATCCACCTCTTTTTATATTTAAAATGTTTAAACAGTTTAAATTATTTACTATCCATACTATAAAATTCATGCTTAGAATTAATCTTTATCTTTGCATCAGCCTTAATCTTTTCGTAACAAACGTAAGTTAAAGGCAGATAGACATTAACAAAATTAATTATTTCTTTCGGTGTCATACCTTGGTTTTTTTTAATTTTTAATTCTCTTTCCTGCTGTAAACGCCATTTTTGATGCAATTGAGCTGAATCAGCCTGCAGCATTACTATATAATTCAGATATTTCCAAAGAGGAAGGTAATCCTTTATTGCTTTTAACATAACCAAGTGATACTGCAGCTCAGGATCAAGCTGTTTTAACGGAATATCATTTTTTTTACAAATATTAATTAAGATTCTGGAGCTAACCTTAGGAATTCCTACGCACCAGCCTTCAAATAAAACAAAATCTTGCCGCTCATTAACTTTAATCATTCTTTTTGAAACATCACCCTGCCCCTGATGCCTAAATTTATCAAAGATTGGAATTTCGAACGGTTTTCCGGCTTTAATTTTAGCTAAAACCTGTTTTAAAAGTTTTACCCGATGAGTTCCGGGCATACCTCGAGCTATTTGGTAGAAAGGATTCCCAGGATTCTTCCCTGACCATTCCCTTCTAAATCGATACGTTTCATAAAAGTCGTCAATTGAAAACGATTGGACTTTAAAGCCCTGTTTCCTTAATCTTTGTTTGACAAAATTAACTAAAGTTGTTTTCCCAGTGCCCTGCCCGCCTTGAATTCCTGCAATAAGCGTTTTATGCCTCTTAGACTTTTCAATTAGCCTCTCAATTAAAGGATTAATCACTTCTTTGATCTCTTTTTTTGAAAACTTTGGCATGAATAACAGGAAACACTTTATCTTAATAAAATTTCTCTCGAAAGTTTTATTTATCAATAAAAAATTATATTATTTTATGATCGCTGAATTTGTTGCCGTATTAGCCGGAGTAGCCGTGATTGTTCTGCTGTCTGAAGTGATCATAAAAAACTCTATTGAATTAGCTAAACATTACGGAATTTCAGGCACTTTCATCGGGTTAACAGTTCTTTCCATTGGCACTAGTATTCCAGAAATTATGACTGCAATTATCGGCAGTATCGATATTTTACGCTATCCGGAACAAATAAATACCCTTTCCAGCTTAATTATTGGCGCTAATACTGGGTCAAGTATTTTCCAGCAAAATGTCATTATCCCCATTGTCGCTTTACTTGGCGCAGTAGTAATTGTAAAAAAAAATCTATTTGCAACCATGGGCGCGTTAATTGGCGCAACTACTTTAGCCTGGGTTTTTGCCACTGACAGTAAAATAACCCGGCTGGAGGGTTTAATTTTGTTTTTAGCTTACGGTTTTTATCTAATCTATTTAAAGAAAAATAAAATAAGTGAAAGCTTACCAGTAAGAAACCACCTTAGTAAAAAAATGGTGCTGTGGTCGTTGATGCTGCTGGCAGCTAGTTTTTTGATTATGTCTCTAGTCACCAATGAAGTTCTAAAGGCTTCAGTTATCATCATTGAAACACTTACCATCAGTGCTTCATTTTTTGGAGTTATCTTACTAGGGATAGCTTCGGCCCTGCCCGAGTTAACTACAGCGCTGATTGCCGTTAAAAAACAGCATCGAGACATTACTTCTGGGATTCTGATAGGAAGCAGTATCACTAATCCTTTAATTGGTCTTGGCCTAGGAGCCTTAATTTCTAGTTATACTGTGCCTAGCGTGATCATAATCTATGATTTACCTTTAAAAATTGCAACTGCTGCATTGATTTATTTCTTTTTCTGGAAAAAGCATGATCTTAATAAAAGAGAAGCAGTTATTTTAATCATCCTGTTTGTTGTTTATTTATTTTTAAGAAATATGTTTTTCCCAGCAGATATTTTAAACTAAGGTATAAAAAAAGTATTTAGCTTCAAAAAAGGTTAAAACTATCAAAACATATTTAAAATCGTGTTTTAAATATCATCAAATGTCAAAATTCCTGCTGGTAGATCTAAACGAAGCAAAAACCAAGAAATTAGCTGAAACTATTACCAGTGCAACCTCTCGGAAAATTCTTAACCATTTAGCTGAAACAGAAGACGATACTGAGTTAAATATCTCTAAAGAACTAAATTTACCGATTTCAACCGTTCATTATCACTTGCAAAAGTTAGTTGAAGCTAAGCTTCTTGAAATTAAAGAGTTCCACTACAGCCAGAAAGGCCGGGAAGTTAATCATTATCGTTTAGCTAATAAATACATTATCATTGCTCCTAAAAAAGTTTCTGGTTTGAGGGAGAAACTTAAAGGCATTTTGCCGGTTACTTTAGCTGTTTTAGGTATAAGTGCTGTTATCAGACTTGTTCAAAACAATCAATTAAAGGCCTTTTCTGCAAGTGCCGCTGAATCAACTCTTAAAAAAACTATAGTTGCTGACGCATCTTTGGAGTCAACTAAAATGTTAGCAGAAGCACTGCCGCCACAACCAGATATTGCATTATGGTTTCTAATTGGCAGTTTAGCAGCTATTATTATCCATTTAACTTATCAAATAATAAAAGAAAAAATAAAGAATTAAATTCTTTTTTTAACCAGTTTAACTACTAACCATATTAAGAATCCCAGCACAGACCAAGGCAGAATCCCAAACAGCCATCGTAAGACTGCATTGAAACTTGAGACTAGTTTCTTTAAGAGCTCTGAAAACCCAATCAAACCAATTTCACCATATCTGGAAGGAGCTTCCTTCAAATCAACTACTACCGTGGAATAGATTACGCGGTTTTTGCTGCCTTCATAAGATTCTTCCAAACTTTGGATATACCTTTCCTGGTTTGCAATTTGTTCTCTTAATTTTATTTTCTCATCATTAGACCTAGCCTTCTCTAAAAGAATCTTTAAATCAGCCAGATATTGTTTCTCTTTGACTAAAGTTTCTTCTAAACTGATGATTTGCCCGGTAACATCTTGAGCCTGATCGTTAAAACTAAGAACTGTACCTAAAGCTTTGGCTTGGGTAAGGAAGAATTCATATTTTTGGCTGGCTACCTTAATGGTGTAAGATCCATAATTACTGCCATCATAATTGTTGACATTCACATAAAGAATGAAAGAATCACTTAATTTAACCAGTGATTTCAAAGCTTCGTCAGTTTCCTGAAACTTGCCGCGCTTTGTTTCTAAAGAAAGGTAGGCATTCTTTTCAATTTCACGGCGTTTTATCTCTGGTTGCCAGTCTTGTTCATAAGGTCCAGCGATTATTCGTGCTGAACTAGCTGTCTTTTCACCGCGGTAACCACTATCATCATACAGCCATGGCTCTTGACTATACAAGGAATTGCTATTCATTACTGTTGAAACTATCAAAACTGCTAATATCAATGTTAAAACAAACCAATTTTTCTTAATTTTGGCAACAAAATCTTTAATTTTCATTTCATTTCCTCCTGAAGGAATAATTGAAAAGATTAATAATTTCAAATCCTTCTAAAGCATCTCTTCGACGCTAATTATCAAAGAATACAGCGCCTATTATATAAACCTGACCAAGACTTCAAACCAAATTAAAATTATAGAATAGAAATAAAAAAAATAAAATAAAGAATTATCCGATTAAAGACGAAACTCTTTAAAATTATCTTTTTTTCTTTCCAGCTTTTTTCTTTGCAGCCATGATACGACCACCTCTTTGTTATTTAAGAAATTAAAAAACAAATCAAGTATTTAAACTTTCTTAAAAAATCAGAATTTTTTTTCTTTTTCTGCATCTAAAATTTTTCTGATAGCATGAATGTAAGCAGTAGTTCTCAAATCAAAACTATTTTTTTCAAAAATATTCCACAACTGATTAAACGCGCTGATCATTTTTTCTTTCAGCTTCGATTTTACTTTTTCTTCACTCCAAGATTCGTTATTAAGATTTTGCTGCCACTCAAAACAACTTACTGTTACACCGCCGGAATTTCCCAAAATATCAGGAATCACTGTTACGCCATTCTGATATAAAATATCATCAGCCTCCGGAGTTGTCGGACCGTTAGCTAATTCTAAAATTATTTTAGCCTTAACCTTGGCAGCATTCTCTTTGGTTATAACTTCTGACAATGCCGAGGGTATCAGTATATCCACATTAAGCTCTAACAGCTCCTCATTAGTAATAGCTCGGCATTTGCCCTCTTTAATTAATTGGCTGGGTTCACAAACAGTTCCGAGGCAGTAGCATCCTAACATTCCTCCTGCTTTCTTGATGTCTAAAGCCTTATTTGGATCAATACCATCTTCACTATAAACTCCGCCTTGAGAATCTGAAACTGCCATAATTTTATATCCCAACCTGTGGAGAATCGCAGCCGCGTTACTCCCTGCATTGCCAAAACCTTGGATAGCTACTTTTCTGCCGACATTTAATTTTTTAACAGCTTCTTCTAATATGTAAGCACCACCGAGAGCTGTTGCAATATCCCTAACTCTTGATCCGCCACAATCTAAAGGTTTTCCGGTGATCATGCCTGGCGAAGAGCGGCCTACAATTTTTTCGTATTCATTTCTCATCCAAGCCATAATCTGCGGATTTGTGTAAACATCAGGAGCTGGAATATCTTTGTCTGGTCCAAGATGTTCGTAGAAAGCTTGGATATACTTCCTGCTTAATTCTTCTATCTCTTGAGGAGATAACTCTTTAGGATTAACTCTAACTCCGCCTTTCCCTCCTCCTAAAGGCAAATCGGCAACTGCTGTTTTCAAAGTCATCCAAAAAGCTAAATCAGTAACTTCATCTTCATTGACTTCCGGATGGAATCTAATCCCTCCTTTGTAAGGGCCTCTAGAATTATTAAACTGCACTCTAAACGCCGGATACTTTTTACCGGAGATTTCTATCTCAGTCTTCCAAATGTGGTTGGGTGTTGATAAAATCTCTAACTCTTCTTTAGTAAGGTTAGTTAACTTAGCAATTTTTTTTAAGAATATTTCAAAAGCCATAATATCCTATCGGAAAATTCTTTTTATAAAGTTTATGATCCTAATCCAATGGATTATTAGCCGCATAACTAATACTTACTTTATCGCCATTCTGCGGGATATAATTGCCTAAGATATCTGATTCTTGGCCATTAACTAATACCGATAGGAAATAATTGCTATTTTCACAATAACTAGTAGAATCAATCCTAATACATTTGTCATGCAGTAAAATCAGGGCTTTATCTAATATTAAGTTTAAACTTAATCTGGAGGAAAATGAAGTGACTTCATCATTAACACCAAAAGAGACATAAAAATTTTGAGGGCGGCTTCTGGATGCTAAATCAAATTTTTCAATTCTAGGAGCTTCGACAGTTCCAGAATCAACCATAACTTCCAGCTTAAAAATAATTGGATTGTTTTGGTCATATTCAACATATGAAAAGCCGCATTCATTTTGTTGACATAAGTTTTGAACACAAATAACCGGGAGCGGCTGCCCCTCACAAGTTAGATAACAATCCGCATCACCGCGGCAAAGACGCGGCTCAACTATCGGTTGAGGATCATTTTGTTCATTGTTAGTGATACCTGGTACTGTAAAGCCTATAACAATTAATATTAGAAATAATATCATTACGATTTTACTAAATAGTTTCTCAGTTTTAGCCATTTAATTGAAATAAAGTTAAAAATATAAATAAATATTTCTGTTTAAGATTCTATTTTACGATTAAAGTCCCGCTCATACCACGCCATTCTTCACAGCTGCTGCAAGAAAACTTAAATTCTCCTAGTTCACTAGCTGTAAATTCAACTGTAGTTATTCCAGAAACTTGTTCTTCAACTCCCAATTCAGGAATTACAAAGGTAAAATCCAAGCCTTGTGGTTCTATGATTAACTTGACCTTATCACCTTGATTCACTGTAACCAAATTTGGAGTGAAAAGCCATTTTTTGGCCGTCAAAGAAACTTCCTTAATCTCAGTTTCAACAGCTTCTGGCATATTTTCAGTATTATCCGCAGAAGCTGCTGCTTCTACAGGCTCTTCAGTCGTTGCCGGTTCTTCTTTATCTTCAGCGCCCGCAAGATCAGGTAATCCAACCATTCCGGTCACTTCAAAACCTTGAGGAAAAAACAGCTTGCCATCTTTAGTCAAGTAAGAATCGACAGTTTCGCCGGCAATATCTAAAGTAACTCTATATAAATTTCCGGCTTCAACTACCTCTACAACTTCAGCTAAATAAGGCGGTTCTAATAACTTAGTATTCACATAATTAAAAACTGTTTTTTCAGCTTCATTAACACTTATCTGATTTCCAACTGCACTGCCCGTCAATCCGAAACTTTTCTCACTAAAATTAAAACCTTGAGTGAAAACAGAAAAGATCAACAAAATGACAGCTATCCCGGCTACTGCTTTCCAAGTTGAAGCTTCAGATGCTGGTTTCTTATCTACTTCATCCTTCCAAGGATTGATTTTTGGAACTTCATCCCTGACTCCAGCATCAACTTTAAACTTTAGCTCATCCTTCTTTTTATTTGCTTCCTTTCGATCTTCCTTAACTATTTCGGTTTTAATTTCCGGTTTAATCGTATGTTCTACTCTAGAATCTTTAGACATCTTAGCCTTCTTCGTGGTTTTTTTCTTTGCTTTTTCTTCCACCGCAGTTTCAGTTCTTACCGGCTCAATTTTAATGCCATCATCTTTAAAATCTTCAACTTTAACCTCTTTTTCTTCTATAAATTCATCTCCAAAATACGAATCATCTATTTCATCTAATTGTTTTTGCTCCATGATTAACACACCTCTAACTAACCACCACCTCTTTGCAAGCCAATGAAAAAACAAGACTTATAAAGATTTAGATAGCTTAATGGTTATATAGAAAAGGCATTAAATTATCGAACTGATTGTTGGTCCTTTCCTAAATAGTTTAGAGAATTTTATGGATAAAAAACTAATGATTCAAAATTTTCTAAACTATTTAGATGAACGGTGCCGAACTTAGTTTCTACTTGCAAATAGTTAACAAAACTTAATAAGCTTCTGGGACTATTAAATAATCGAATCTAAATGGAATTTCGCATCCAAAAAAAAGAAAATGAAAATATTCATAAATATCCTACTACAGACTTAGAAACAGCTAGTAAATTTGCTAAAGAATTAAAAAAAGAATTAGGAGATTTTCTGTTAAGTGTGGTGGTTTTTGGCAGTACCGCCAGACAGGAAGCCACTGAAAGAAGTGATATCGATGTTCTAGTAATTAGCGATGATGCTACCTTTACTGTTGATGAGGCTATGGTTGAAGGGTACAGAATTATTGTTGAGAAGTTAATCAGCAAAGTTTCAATGAAGCTTCATGTAACTTCAATGACCTTCACTTCATTCTGGGAGCATGCCAAGGTAGGCGACCCGGTAGTAGTCAATATTTTAAGAGACGGAGTGGCTTTGATAGATCAAGGATTCTTTTTTCCACTGCAAATATTACTTAAACAAGGAAGGATACGCCCATCTGAAGAAAGCATTTGGCGGTACTTTGGCCGAGCTCCAAAAACACTAGTTAATTCCAGATGGCATGTTCTGCAAGCAACTCTTGATTTATATTGGTCGGTTATCGATTCAGCCCATGCCGCTTTAATGAGAATGCATGAAGTGCCTCCAGCTCCAGAACATGTAGCTGAAATGCTGGAAAATGTCTATGCCAAAAAGAAATTGCTGGATAAAAAATACGTACAAACCATGAGGGAATTCTATCATCTAATGAAACAAATAACTCATCGTGAAGTGCAGTTTGTTAGCGGCCACGATTATGAAATATACTACAAAGAAGCCGATGATTTCGTTAAGCAAATGAAAAAACTAATTGAAAGAACTAGGTTTTAGTTTACTTTGTTTTTCTAGTCTGCCATAATCTAACAAATTCTCTAATTTTATGGGAATTTTCTTTCTAGACGATTTTGGATGACCTTTTATTGGAGGATCAACCAGAGACAAGTAGAATTATGACTGCGCCGCCTTTTGAAGTAAAACTGCAATCTTTAAAGTAAAAATAAACAAGCCTCCGTTTCTAATTAATCAAAAATTATGCTCCCGTTCTAGGTATTAAAACTGTCCCATAATCTCTATTGATTATTTCCCATTGGTACTTAACACCACGATAAATATTCACAATGTCTTGGTTAAATTCAGGACATTGTAATGGTACAAGACCTTCTACAGTCTGTCTTGTAGGAGAACCTTGGACCTCCCATTCAATTCTTATCCTTTCAAATAAACAACCATTAATCGTTACTGAACCCAATTCTTGAAATGTACTAGTTATTAAATAATTTTGAAGAGATCTACTAGGATCAGATTTATCTTGCCATCCGCCATATGCATTTGGATCTATAACTTCTGCTATGTTATCGCCATCAACATCAATCCAACCTAAAGATCTTTGTAATTCTACACCAATTAATTCAAATTTATGCATCAACTCATATTCTCCATCTCCGTCAGCATCCTTAAGAACAGTATCTCTTTGAAGACCATAAAGACAAGGACCACTTTGACTTTGTTCAATCGATAAGAAACTTGGTTCCTGTCCAACCAGAATAGTCAAACCGGCAGGTAGCTCTACAGCATAATAGTCTGTTGATGATCCCAGAAAATCACAACCGGAAACTGATGGTGTAATTTCCCTCCCCGTATTCTGATCGATTGTAAGACCAAGATATTCCAAATAATTAACTCCGTACCACATTGGTGTATGATCTCCTTCGAGACCAAGATCATGTTTTACTTCATTTGTAATTACTGTCCACATAAATTCATAACGGACGAGAGAGTTAAGAGCATCTTCAAGATTAGATGTTGAATATACAGATGGTGAACCTAAATTAGTCTGTATCCATCTCATATCATTGAAATCATCATAAATTCCACCAAAAGCATCAGTTCCTACATAAACAGCAGTAATGACGTCAAAATCTTGTTGTCCAACAATCTGGATAGCTGCATCATAAATAATTTGTTTTTCAGCATTTGAGAAGGTCAGGTGAGTTTGAGAAATTCTTTGCACCCCTTGTGGTGGCTGAATAAATACAGGAGTAAATTCATATCTAATGGGATTTGGTACATTTTGTTTTCTGGAAATATAATCGTTAAATAATTCTTCATATAACTCGGTTCTTTCAACTAATAAATTTTGAGGATACAAATCATCGAATAAAATGTATACTAAAAGAACTTTTGATGTTGTATCAATTACAGGTGTCTTTGTTCTTCTACTATGTATTGTTGGGTTCATGTCAATTCCTCTAGAACTCTGAATGCCAAGATTTAAATGTGCATATTCTGTTGGACTTTTCCATAGTTTAGAATTAAAATAAACTCCAAATGGCCAAAAAATGGAAGTCTGCCAAGTGGTATATTCAAACTCTATATTTGGTTCTGTAATGTCATAACTTTCCCCTTGGTATACTCCTCTAGTTGACCACAAATCTCTAAAAAATTGTTTTACAGAATCACACTGTCCAAAATGTTGTACAGAAGTTCCCAACTCCTCAGCCCAGCATTGGGTTGGATAAAATTTATTATCAGCACCACAAACAGGATTATAATAAGTAGGGCAAACTAATTTTTTTCCACAAACATTACCTCCGGTGCAGATAATGTCCCGATAATAATTTAAACATTCTGGATTATTTCTATTATCATATTTAAAACAATGAAGATTATCCGGAATTGGAGGATCCAGTATTTGAGCAGTACGAAGAACTGGTTGTGCTACATGTCCATCACACTTTAACGTAAACCAGCCAACTCCAGAACTTGCTGAATGAACAGTAATCGCATCTTCTGAACTTGCAATAGGTCTGTTGTTTACAGCATTATATCGACTTAAAGGTGTCTGAAAACTATCATAAAAAGTATCACTCCTACTACTATCATAGCGAGAAGTATAATAATTACCTTGACCGTCCATCTCTACTTCAAAGTCTTCACAAGATGATTCTAATCTAAGTCTTGAGCCAGCTGCAGAACTAGGATTATTCCTAGGCAGAATAGTAACTGTTAAATCTCCTCTTGTTACTTGGTCACCTTCACTAAGATACCCTAAATAATCCCACCTGCCGTTATTAACGTAATAAATAATCGTCCTGCCATTAGAATAAAGCATATTGTATAATTGGAATTCATTTTCCCAAGTTCCAGTCGAGATGCCTTGACCAGCTAAAGCATCTTGGGAATTTGCAGGACCTCTTAGTGGTTTTGGTAAACCTACAGGTATTTCACTCTCATTTAATATTTCAGGCGCACAACTTACCAAGAACAAAGAAATAATTATTAAAACAACAAACAATATCTTTTTCATACATACAAGCAATATTTCTTAATTTATAAGATTACCTTAAACTTAGCCAAAAATTTTATATATTCCAAATGATCCTAACCAATAATGGCAACCAAAAAATTATCTGATGAAGAGTATAAAAAATTATGGGCTGAAGCAAAAAAAGACCCAAAATTCCATCAAGATATTCGTAAGTTTATTAAAATTACCACTGGAGTCTATAAATTAAAAGATTATGGTTTGGAAAATTTATAGTTGTCCCCTAAATTTCTTTAATATATCCTCATATTTCAAAAAGTACGGGATTCTTAGATTCTCTTTAATGTTAATGTGATGATATGCTTTTAATGCGGTTTTTCCAAGCATAGTTCTTTGATCATCCGAATAAACAACATCTAATCCATTAAAACTGGCACAAGCCACTATCATAAAATCAACTCGGATATTTGTATCCCATCCATATGTTCCGCCAAGATTTCTATAATGATCAAAATACTTCTTGGCTAAATTAGTAATTTCTATAGAGTTCTTTAAGAAATGTCCACCAGTTATGTTATCATAGATACTTAACAGAAGAATTCTTGCTTTCCTACTGGCTTTCGTTGTTTTAGGAATATTTCTAATCTCTTTCCTAATTGGAGAAAAATTATAGACAACAAAATCTTTCTCCTCTTTAATTCTTCTCTCAACTTTTTCTCGATCAGGCTCTTCAGCTAAATTCCCATAAATATTGGTATCAAAAATAACTCTTAACATAACAACTTTCAAAATGTAGGGACTATTTAAACTTTTATGGAAATGGCGGCTACGCCTTAACTTATCTTTGCAATTTTAGCAATATTAGAAACCTGCCAAAAACTACGTTTTTGTAGGGTTTGGAAGTTCTAGACAACTTCCAAAACCTTTAAGAATAATAAATATCTTCTAATCATCTATGAATATTACTATTCTAAAACATGTCCTTAAAAATTCTCTGGATTTCGATCAAGCTAATTCTAAAGTAGTTTTAGGTTTAGTGCTTAAAGATAATCCCGAATTAAAAAAAGATGTTCCTAAGTTATTAAAAGAAATTGAAACCATGATTAAAGACAACCAATTATTATCTAAAGAAGAGATCAAAGATAAACTTCAAGAATTAGCACCTGAACTCCTTAAAGAAAAAAAAATAGAAATTAAAGGGCCGCTAAAACCTCTGCCTAACGCTAAAAAAGGCAAGGTAATAGTTAGAATAGCTCCTTCGCCTTCCGGCCCATTGCATATTGGTCATGCTTACGGCGCTTCCCTAAACTATGAGTATGCTAAGATGTATGACGGTCAACTAATCCTAAGAATTGAAGATACCAATCCTGAAAAAATATATCCTCCGGCTTACGAACTAATTGAAGATGACACCAAATGGCTTACTGACAACAAGCTAGCTAAAGTAGTAATACAATCTGACCGGCTGGGCATCTATTATGATTATGCTGAGAAATTAGTGCAAAAGGGTTATGCCTATGTCTGTACCTGCGATCCAGATGAATGGCGAACCCTTAAGAATAACGGCAAAACTTGTTCTTGTCGAAATCTTGGAGAACAATCCAACCGCTACTCTAAAATGTTCAGCAGCTACGCGGAAGGTGAAGCAGTTCTAAGAGCTAAAACTAATATCCAGCACAAAAACCCAGCTATGCGAGATTTTGCTATCATGAGAATTGTTGAACATATTCATCCCAGAACAGGAAAAGAGCAAAGAGTTTGGCCTTTAATGGTATTTTCTGTAGCTGTTGACGACCACGAATTAGGCATAACTCATGTTCTTAACGGTAAAGATCAGATGGATAACGCTGAAAAAGAAAAAGCTATCATGAAATCCTTAGGCTGGCAGCCACCGGAATATCAACATTGGGGTAAAATTAATTTCGACGGGTTTAGGCTAAAAACATCTGAAGTTAAAGTTGCCATTGAACAAAAAGAATATTCTGGATGGGATGACATCAGGCTGCCCTTCCTAGGAGCTTTAAGAAAACGCGGCTACCAAGCTGGAGCATTCAGGAAATTTGCTACTGAAATTGGTTTAAGTTTAACTGACAAAAATGTAAGTCAGTTAGAATTTTGGAAAAGTATTAATGCCTTTAATCGAGACATTATTGAGCCAAAAGCCAGCCGCTACTTTTTTGTTAATGAACCAAAAGAAATTCAAATCCGAAATCTTGAAAGCAAAGAGGTAGAGATTTCTTTGCACCCTAACTTCAAAGATAGAGGTAACAGAAAGTTAAATGTTTCTGATAGAGTTTACATTTCAGATAAAGATTTCAAAACTCTAGCTGAAGGCTACACCCATCGCTTAATGGATCTATGCAACATCGAAGTTAAAGGCAATATTGTTTGGAAAGAGTCTGACCATTATGAAGATTATAAGAATGCAGAAAATAAAGGCAAGATTATTCATTGGGTTCCGGTAGAAGAAAATAAAGCCGTGGAAATACTATTAGATACAGGCAGTATACTAAAAGGCTACGGAGAAATAAGTTTACAAAACTGTAAAGAAGGCGATATTATCCAATTTGAACGATTCGCCTTCTGCAGGATTAATAAAAAAGAAAAAAATAAAATCATCTTGTGGTATTTGCACAAGTGAGGTGACAAAATGGGCAAAGTAGCGAGGGAAACGCCGTTATCAGAGATAACATTAAGAAGATATGAAAAACCGAGTGTTAGCGATAGAGATTTAGTTAGAAAACTTTGTCTCTCATTAGGCTTATTGCAGCCTGGAGATTCCAGAGATGTAATTGTCGATGTTCTGCACACTCTTCTTAAAGCTAAACAAATCCGGGAAGAGCTGCATTCCGAAGAGATTAAGAATAAAGTGATGGACTACCGCAAAACTAATCATCTGCCGATGCTAGGAATTGCTTCATCTAACATCAGAAGGCAATTAAAGCGATTAAAAGATCTACATCTGATTGAAACTAACGCTAACCTTTACAGAGTGACTGAATTTAGTGACATCACTGAAATCTTTGAAGAAAAAGTTCAGAATTTTGTACTGCATTCCATCATGAGCAGAATTAAGGAATATGTCAGCAAAATCGATGAAGAATTCACTCCTAAGGAAGGATAGACTAGAACCTGTAGTTTTTACTTGGATAATATTTAAGAAGTATATCTATGGCTTGTCAATAACGTTCAAATGAGCGTATTAAATCAAGACAAACAATCAGAGAATTGGCAAAAGAGATTAGCTGCCTGGGAAGCATTAAAAGATGTACCTCGGCAAGAAGATTTACTGGATGTTGAGTTTTCTAATCACCAATACGAGCAAGTTACAGAAGATGAAGCCTTAGATGATATTTTAGATGAAGCACAAATCCTAGCTGCGTCTGGCGCTTATTTTGGAGATGAAGGTAAGGGTAGATGGAGTAATAGTCTAGCTGAAAGAGTTGATGTCGTAGCTAGAGCTAATTCTGGGCCTAACACTGGAAGGACAATTTGGTACGAAGGAAAAAAGTATATTTTCCATGGCGTCCCATCTGCTGTAGTTTCAGGCAGGAGATGTTTAATTGGAACTGAAGTCGTACTGGATCCTGTAAGTCTGTTGGAAGAAGAATTAGATCCATTAACAGCCGAGGGCATTAATTATCAAGATAATCTAGCGGTTGGAAATTTTCATTTAATCACTCCTTATCATAGGATAATGGACATTCTCGGTAGTAAAAGTAATAGCTCAACTGGTGTTGGAATAAAAGCTGCTCATGAATCAAAAGTTAGAAAGACTTCAGTTAGATTAGACCAAATATTCAATTCTGACAACAGTTTAAAATCTGCTATAAAAAAAGATATGGAATCAGAATATCTTGGATTTCTTAATCAAAATGGCCTTTCTAGGCAAGATGTTGTAAAAAAATTAGAACAAATTCAGAGAACTAATCCTCGCGTTGTTCCTCAACACGTACTAGAATTTGCAAAAGCACAGGCCAGAGGTAACATTAACACTGCTGTTAAATATTTGGTTGATTTATACGTTGAAAGAATTAGAAATAATGTAGCATTCCCTAAAAGAACTGATGTAACCAAAGAATTACAAGACTTGTTGAGTAGTGGTGGAAAAGTCTTAGTAGAAACTACTCAAAGTTTCTTTTTAGCTAACAACACTGAACAAACTTCTGGAGAAGGCACGTCTGCTTCTACAACTGCAGGATCTTCCATTGCTGATCTTGGGATTGATCAAAGTAGATATAAGACCGTTGTTATTAACGTTTTCAAATTTCCTGGAGCAACCAGAGTTGGCCGTGGTGACATACCAGCTTCTTATACCAGTTCAACAACATTTTCTGATAGTGACATTACTAATCTGGAAAAGTTAGGAGAAGCCTGCACTGATTTTAGAGCAATCAGAAAATTATACTTTTCTTCAATCGCAGAGAATGGTCTGTTAAGACCAGTTAAGTACAGTGATAAAACTGGAGATTATGAAGTAGGAGAAGCCATGGCCATTACTTCTTCCAGAAAATTTGGAGAACATGGTGCAACAACTAAAAAACCTAGAGTATGTGGTGAATTTGATTGTGTTATGGCTGCTCAAGCGGCTAGAGGCCAAGGAAAATATGCGGTAATATCAGCCTTTGACCGTGGAGACAAATGTGAAAAACTAGGTCTAACTGTTGGATATATGGTCCACTTTGATGAAACTTCAAAAAATATTTCCAAAGATCAACAAGGTCCATTTATGGATTCTCACGGCAGAAAATATCGAAACGGTGATATAATCAAACCAGGTGATTCTCTACCACACTATACAATTCTTGAACATTGTCACAAAATCACTAAAATTATGGACGGGTGGATAGATGAGCCTATTGGTGCTAGTCATGGATTCAGCGAAAGAAACAAAATCCCTAAGGCCGCCATGGCCGTAGTAGCAGCAATCGAACACTACACTGGACTAGAAATAATTGGCTTAGGAAATGGAGCTGTAAACGACCCTAAAATTTATATTAGAAAATTAAACGATTAAAAAACTTAAACAATATCTTCTTCAGCAACAAAATAAAATCAAAGATTTTCTAAATTGCCTTATCAGACGATGTCTTCTTCGGCAACTACAATAAAATCGCCAGTGGCAATTACTGCTGAAAATGGAATCAAAATTTGGTTATCTTTAGTTCTTTCTAGCTCCATTTTATCAGTGTAATTAGTAGGATTCCTTAATAATAAATGAATCAATTCGCCTGAACCAACTTCAAAAATTAGATCTCCCACTTCGCCAAACTTTTTACCAGATTTTGAAACTATTGTCTTGCCTAAGAATTCTCTTGAATATATTTTATCTCTTTCTGCCATTATAAATTCACCCTCAAATATATCCTAGTTATAAAGTGAATATATAAAGTTTACGGTAGTTGAATGAGCTCATCCAAATAGTTTCTTTTCTATATTCACTAGCTCGCTCCTAGATTCTTCAATCTTTTTGGCCGTGCTCTTAACCATTTCATGCAGCTTTTCTTTGTAAACCTCATGTTCCTTCCTTTGACTATCCTTAAGTTTCTCTAAAATAACTTCAGATTGTTTCTTGATATCGCAAAGCTTCTTAATATTATCATGAAGTTCTAATCTTCTTTGTCTTAATTTGCCAAATCTAAGTTGTTGTAGTTGCACTTTAAGGAAATTAGCTTTCATTAACTTAGTTTTCCTTACATTAACTTTAAACCTTCTAACTCCAACTACAAGAGTAGCTATACTTAGTAAGCCTATAGCGGTCCAAATAATTATTTTTAAAACATTTATACCTGCCGGTTTAATTAAAGGAGCTCCAACAGCAAACCTAGTTTTATACTTAGTAAGTTTGCCCTCTGCATCGAGATAAACTTCCAACTGATAATTACCTTCATCCAATCCCGGCACGGCATCTTTGATCGTAGTCGACCTTTCGATAGCAATTTGACTTTCTTTTGACCAAACTTCTTGATTGCCTTTCTTAATTAGTCTGTTTAAATTTCCAATAACCGGAGCATCTTTATTGCTTGAAACTACCATTGAAAATTCCCAAGGCTGGTTAGGCGCAATAATGTCCGGCTTAACCAAAGCTACATCTAATTCAAACGGCACAACTTCCTGAATTTCTATGTCTCTATAACTTCTAACTTCATAACCATCATAATAAAGATTTATCACTAATCTATAAGTTCCAGATTTTAAAGTGCTAGGCAGAGGCAGGCTGGCTTGTTCAATTTTCTCTTCAAATGTTCCAATAAATATAACATCCTGCCCTGAAACAATCTCACCGCCAACATTTTCTAGCCAGAAAATTATAGTTACATCTCCTGAGATATCAGCCATGCCTTTGACTAAGTAAGTAAAGTCTAGTAAATCTCCCGGCTGTATAGGAGAATCCACTCTGATAGTTTTTAGATCAAAGATTTTTAAACATTGGCTGCTTACGCAATACTTGTCAGCTGGACACTCAGCATTAGTTGTACATTCCACTTTCTTGGATGGTGCACCGCCGCCTCCGCCACCTCCTCCTCCACCGCCGCCAGATGGAGCTGGTGAAGGTACTAGAGTAGTGTCAACTTGAGGATGAGTTACATTAAATTGTATAAATTCAGTTGCATTCAAATTTCCAACCGTATCGTTAGCGTGAACTGTCATCCTATGGCTTCCATTGATTAATCTGTTAATATCTACTGATGCTGTCCAATTACCGCTTCTATTGATTGCAGTTACATTAAACCTATTTCCAGTTGCATTATCTAACTCAAAAATTGTAGAGAAGATGCTTGAATTCGTATCTCTAATAGTAGCATTGAAGGTTATATTCCTTTCATTAGAAGTAAAATTGCTCCCATTACTAGGAGAAGTAATAACGACAGAAGGAACAGTATTGTCAACAATGAAACTAACATTAACGGTGTTGTTTCTATTACCGTTAGTATCATTAGCAATTACTGTTACAGTATGCCTGCCTTCTGATAAAACAGAAACGTTATAACTAACATTCCAAATTCCTGAATTGTTAACCGCAGTTACATTGAAATTGTTACCGGTGGCATTATCAAAGCTTAATAGAACCGACTGAATTGATAAATTGGTATCTCTCACTGTAACATTAAAGGTTTGATTACTGGATCTGAGAGTATAATTTCTTTGATCTAATGGTGCAGTTATTTCTACTGTTGGGGAAGTATCATCAACAATGAAAGTTATGAACTCTGTGTTGTTTAAGTTGCCATTAGTATCGTTAGCTAGTACGGTTACGATATGAGGGCCTTCTGTTAAAGTAGAAACGTTATAACTGGCAGTCCAATAGCCTGATTGGTTAGTGGCAGTAATATTGAAAGGATTACCGCTGAAATTGTTGAAACTTAATAATACACTTTGAACTGATAAGTTTCTGTCTCTAATACTTACATTGAATGTTTGGTTACTAGACTTAATGGTGTAATTCCTTTGACTTAATGTTACCAAAGTTACTTCAGGAACAGTGTTATCAACTATAATAGTAATTTGTTGAGTTGTATTATAATTACTGACTGAATCATTAGCTATAACTCTAATAGTATGTCTTCCTTCTGATAAAACTGAGACATTGTAACTTGCTGACCAATACCCAGATAAATTGATTGCAGTGATATTAAATGGATTACCAGTGGCATTATCGAAACTGAACAAAACTGCAGGAACATAGTTTAATTCCTTAATACTCACGTTAAAAGTCTGATTACTTGATCTTACAGTGTAATTACTAACGTTGGTTGGAGTTATCCAAGTTGCAGTAGGAGATGTGAAATCTGTGATGAAATTTATGATTTCGGTGTTATTAAAATTACCAGATGAATCGTTAGATAAAATAGTAACTGAATGTTGGCCTTCAGCTAACGAACTAACGTTATATAAGACTTGCCAAATGCCACTATAATTGACAGCAGTGGTATTGAAAGAATTGCCGCTGGCATTGTCGAAGCTGAACCGTACAGTGTCGATATTGCTTTCGGTGATTGTGGCATTAAAAGAAACATTATAACTGCTGAAAGAATAATTTCTCTGATCAGTTGTAATCCAAGTAACAGCAGGAACATCAAAGTCATTGATAAAGAACACAATTTCAGTATTATTTTGGTTACCAACCGTATCATTAACTAACGCAGTTACCCGATGCGTGCCTTGCACCAAACCAGAGACATTAACTAGCGCTTGCCAGGTACCGCTGTAATTGACAGCAGTTACATTGAACGGATTGCCGGAAGCATTGTCAAAACTGAACAAGACTTTAGGAACAAAATTTAGTTCGCGAATAGTCACATTAAAGCTCTGGTTATAATCTAAAAACGAATAGAAAGTACCGTTAGAATTTACCCAAGTTACAGAAGGAGAAGTAAAGTCAGTGATGAAAGTTATATTTTGTGTATTGTTAGCATTACCGTTAGTATCATTGGCCAATATAAACACGGTGTGTTGACCTTCTACTAAACTAGAAACATTCAATGAAATCGTCCAATTGCCGGAATGATTGCTGGCAGTTTTATTAAATCCTATTCCAGTAGCATTATCAAAGCTGAATAAGACTGATTGGATAGATAAGTTAGTATCGATTACCGAGGCATTGAAGGTTTGATTATAGGAAGTTCTACTGTAATTTCTTTGGTTCAAATTACTCCAAACTACTTTAGGCGGAGTTGAATCTACACTAATGGTTATTCTTTCTGTATTATTATAATGGCCCAGACTGTCGTTGGCAATTACTGTAACAAAATGACGGCCTTCTGCTAAGGAAGAAACATTATATTGCCTGCTCCATCGTCCAGAGGAATTAGTTAATGACCAGTTAAATGAATTGCCGGTAGCATTATCGAAACTTAAAATCACTGATTGAATGGCTAAATCACTAATGTCAACCTGGAAAGTGACATTGTAACTGGAGATAGTATAATTGCTAACATTAGTTGGAGTGACCCAAGTCACGGTGGGAGCTGTAAAATCGACAGTAAAATTCAGTTTAGTCGTTGAGTTAATATTGCCAACGCTGTCATTGGCTATCACCGTCACTATATGGTTGCCTTCAGCTAAGCTTGAAACATTGTACTGATT
>Ga0209542_10004045_pt1 | contig 30611 bp, 37 predicted proteins | sample RifCSPhighO2_01_FD_184028 | JGI IMG/M metagenome (GOLD analysis project Ga0209542, IMG submission 184028) | Soil microbial communities from Rifle, Colorado - Rifle CSP2_plank highO2_0.1 (SPAdes) (version 2) | ecosystem: Environmental > Terrestrial > Deep subsurface > Rock core/Sediment ... | reverse complement strand
AGAAGTGCCTGCGCAACTTTTTGTGCCATATTTATTGCCATTAGTTTATCCCAGTACTAAAATTTTAAATATTAATATTTATTATATTATCACGTAATCAAAAATTTAGTACGGGACAGGTCTTAACCTTTCTTTGATATCTCTCGCAAGATACGGATTCCACATCGCTCCGGTGGCAGACATAACAATATCCGCTCCAGCATTTCTGTATTCAAAAAAATCTTCGGGAGTAGAAACCCCACCGACGCCTATAATGGTATAAGAATAACCAAATTCTTCTCTTAATTTTTTTAATCTTTTTACCATATCTAACCCCGCCCATTTTATAGCGTGCCCACAAACTCCGCTATGTGTGCGTCCCGGCAAAGCCTGCTTACCGTTTTCATCTACAACTTCTGCATATATGGTATTGATGGCAGAAATACCCTGAACTAAATGCCCAACTGCTTTTACAAAATCACGCAGAACCTGCTCATCTTTATAAAAAGAAATTTTAACAATCAGGGGAATATTCTTAACTTCATTTTTTATGGCCTGCACCACCTCCGCACTGCGATTTGCATCATAACAAAGAAGTTCAACCGTTCCCTCATTCGGACAACTAAAATTCACTTCCATCACTTTCACACCTGTTTCTTTCATGAGCCGAGCGGTTAAAACAAAATCATTGATGTACTCGGATACACCTTTTCCATCCCCGCCTGCTCCCGTAGGGCGGGCAGGTTTTTTGGTGCGCTGAAAAGCGCCAACGAGAATTTGTCCAGGACACATGTTGGCTAATATTTTTTTTATATCTTTTTGCCAAAACTCCGGAGAAAAAGAAGGCACTCCAAAAGAATTAGTGATTGAAAGCGGTTCCTCGTAATCATTTTTGGTAACCACTTTTGAAATATCTTTACCCAAAGTTAAACCCTCTCCTATTTTTACAGGCAGAACATTTGGCCATGGATGACACGGATATTTTTCGCTTCGCACTGTTTTATAAGTCACAATATCAAAACCTTTATCAAGGGCTGCTTGTATAAAATTTCCATTAATGAGCGGACCCGCTGGAATCCCAAAAGGAGAATTTACTTTGAAACCTAAAAAATTATACTGTGGCTCTTTAAAGTCAATGTCAAGGTTCAACCTTGACATTTTTTCAGCAAAAGTTCCAAAAGGTCCCTGTTCAAAATTTTCTTCGTAAGATTTCTGTGGATCGTAAAATGGCTTTTGAAGCATATTACTTATATTGTAGTATTTTAGAGCCGTTTATAGAAGCTATTTTAACTAATTCATCTAGATTGTAATATCGGCAAGCTTCTTGCATCAAACGTAACTCTACCCACATATCACCATCCACAAAAGGTTCATAGAAATCTGCGATATTATCAATGCCAAGACCCACCAAGACCCCAGCTTCAAGCATTTCAGGCACATTGGCTATGGAGTTATGAACAGGAGCTTGATACTGGTCAAGTTGTCGCATAGAAAGCGCTGCCGAAGGACATACGATAACAGCAATGCCAAGTTCAGCCATCTCTTTGTAAATTTTCATACGGCGTTCTTTGGTTTGAGCAGATGTAGATATGGCATGGATAGCCACAGTTCGCCTCTCGTAACCATGACGCTTAACTGCAGAGATTAATTTTTCGGTATCTCGTTCATTTGGATTATTTTCTTGGTCAATATGCACGTGTATAGGTTTATTTAATTTTTTTGCAATTTCAAAAAGGTAATCTAAACTTTTATCGTCATTTGGACGATCTTTCGAAGGCAACCCGCCGGCAATATCGGCTTTTGCCGTAATTTCTTCATACAGGGCCCGAGCTTTATCATCTATAAGTCCGCCCAAGGGCTGGGTAGCGATGAGTAAAGTTATTCTATCTTTATATTCCTCTTTCACAGCAAGTGCTGCGTCTATCGCTTTGTGTCCGACAGCATCATACGCATCTACAAAGGTACAAGTGGTCTTGCATCCTTGCCGAATAAGGTAATCAAGTGCGCGTTTTATTCTTTCTTTTATATCTTCGACGGTACTTTCTTTTTTTATACCGTCACTCATACGCCACTTTTCTTCCATACTGACCATAGATTTGTCCAAACCCTCGCGGGTTATAAAATAAGCCTTGTCAAAATGTGCATGACCATTTACAAATCCGCCATCTTTTTCAATGGCTGCCAGCATTTGCTTTTTTAAATTCCAAGGACTTTTATTTTCTTCCATGTTTATATTTCTTGTAGGCATTCTAGAAAAATTCTATGCGTCGTGGGTTCCCTGTCCTTATGCCCTCGAGGGCGAAGGCGCCAGAATTTTTATTAGAATGCCGAAATTATGAATATTTCTCTTTTATTTCTTGATAAGCTTCACGAAAACTTTTTCCCGCTTTCACTAATTTTAAAGCCTCATCGGTGGCATACAGCTCCGGAGTGCAGGCACTCTCAAGATTTGCTTTTTTTACTTCCAAATTCTTGATCACAAGAATCATGACTTCTATGGTCTCCTGCGCGAGCTTCATGCCCTTTATATATGGCTCCTTTGTGAGTTGGAAATCCCTGTTGTACCCAGCGGGCAAATTTTTAACAACATTTTCGATTTGGTTTTGATATCCATTAAATATTCCAATACTCCCTCGTATAAGTTCCAAAACATCATAATTTTTCTTTTGGGGCATAATGCTTGAACCTGTTTTGAATGAATCCGGCAGTGTGAAAAAATTAAATTCTTTGGTTGTGAACAATAATAAATCACTTGCGACTTTACCAATATCAAACATAACACTTGAAATAGATTGTAAAACAATATTTTCAAATTTACCTCGCGACATTGCGCAATACATGGGATTTTCCTGAACTCTTTTAAAACCTAATTCTTTTGTTGTAAATTTTCTGTCTAATCCCAAGGTGTTTTCTCCATATCCAGCGGCAGATCCAAGAGGATTTTGGTCAATGACTTTTATTACAGCTTCTATTAAAATCATATCATCCTGTAGGCTGTCAGCGTAAGAACCCAGCCACATACCGACGGAGCTCGGCATTGCTCTCTGCATATGCGTATAGCCAGGCATTTTTATTTTGCCATGTTTCTTGACTTGTTTCGCAAGCGTTTCTATAAGATTTTCTACTTCTTTTTTTATTTCTAAAAGTTTTTCCTTGCTGAAAAGTCTAGTCATTGTGAGAGATTGATCGTTACGCGAGCGACCGGTATGAACTTTTTTGCCAACTTCGCCATAATTTTCTGTGAGATACGCTTCAATGGCAGTATGTCCATCTTCCTGTGATTTGTCAATTTTAAATTTCCCTGCTTTCCATAAGGAAAAAATTTTATTTAATCCACCAAGTAAAACACTAAGCTCTTTTGCAGTCAGTATTTTTATTTTATGAAGCATTTTGGCGTGAGCCATTGTTCCCTGTATATCGTAAGGCAAAAGTTCCAAGTCTAAAAGATAATCCACTCCGACAGTATAATTTTCAACTGTTTGATTTGTACTCACTCCACCTTTTTTATCCCAAAGTTTTTTCATCTGATTTTATTTTTGCAAAAAAATAACCCCGTTATGGGGTTGTTACTGAAGAAACAAAATGAATAAGAATAGAAATAGAAATATTAAAAAGTTTTGGGGTCCAGCAAACATTAGAAGTATAAAACTTTTTTTCCGTATTACACATTGCATAAGATAGTAGCACCTAAAAAAGATGCTCACAAGTGGATAACTTATATATTTTAATCAACATCTACCAGGTAGTAACTCAATGCCTCTTACAGATGCTTCTATACACCATAATCTATCTAAATTAAATCCGTAGAAAAATGGAACTAGAAACCAAATTATAAGAAAAATCAGGGTAAAAAATAGTTTAGAAGACTCCATTCCTATTTTAATTTTTTCTAACAAATGAAACAACCTATACGCCGGAACAATAATTGACAAACCAACTAATATGCCAATCCATTGCACAAAATGGGGATTACCCCAACTCATTAGTGGTGTCAAAATTAAACTACCAGCCGCCCAAGCAGAAACTAGAAAGATAACAAACCCTATACCCCATAAAAAAATAGTAAATGCTTTTGTCATGCATTTTATTATATCAGACCTATTTCCTCGCAGCAATGATAGTTTCCGCCACGTTATTTGGCACTATGTCATAACGGAAGAATTCCATAGTGAAAGATGCTCGGCCTTCGGTCATTGAACGCAGTCCTGTCATGTAGCCAAACATTTCGGATAGAGGCACGATGGCTTTGATAACTTTATTCATTCCTCTGTCTTCCATTCCTTCAATCAAAGCGCGCTTTGAAGAAAGGTTGCCTGTAACGTCTCCCATGAATTTATCTGGAGTAACGACTTCTACCTTCATCATGGGCTCTAGGATCACTGGGTTCGCCCGACGACAGGCATCTTGCACTGCCATAGATGAGGCGATCTTGAAAGCCATTTCATTGGAGTCAACTTCGTGGTAACTTCCATCCCAAAGCTCTACCGAGACGTTCACCATCTTGAATCCAGCCAAAACTCCACGGTCGAGTCCTTCTTTAAATCCTTTTTCACATGGCGCAATATATTCTTGTGGAATTACTCCTCCTTTAATGGTATTTATAAACTCAAAACCAGGACTGCGCTTTGTATTTTTCGGCAAGTCTTCCAATTCTTCTTTAGTAAGAACTTCCATTGGTTTGACCCTGATCTTCACATGACCATAGTTTCCACGTCCACCTGATTGCTTAATATATTTTCCTTCAGCTTCAGCATTGCCGTTTATAGTCTCACGATACGCTACTTGCGGTTTGCCGACATTTGCTTCCACGGTAAACTCACGCTTCATTCGGTCAACAATAATTTCCAAATGCAATTCTCCCATGCCGGCGATTATGGTCTCACCTGTTTCTTGGTCAGTACTGACTTTAAAAGTAGGGTCTTCTTGCGCAAGACGATTCAAAGCCATGCCCATTTTCTCCTGGTCTCCCTTTGTCTTAGGCTCGATTCTAAGAGATATCACAGGCTCAGGGAAAACAATTCTGTCTAAAATGATTGGAGAGTTTTCATCACAAATGGTATCTGAAGTTATTGTATCTTTGAGTCCCACTGCTGCCGCTATTTCTCCGGCAAAAACTTGTTTTACTTCTTCGCGATCATTTGCATGCATTCGGAGAATTCTACCGATACGTTCTTTATTGCGCGTGCGGGGATTATATATATAACTGCCAGCAGAAAGTGTTCCAGAATAAACACGGAAGAAAATAAGCTGGCCGACGAATGGATCGGTCGCGACTTTGAAAGCAAGCGCCGAAAAAGGCTCTGCGTCTGACGCGCTTCTTATAATCACCTTATCATCATCGTTTGGGTCAATACCCGATATTGCAGCAATGTCTGTAGGAGCTGGCAAATAATCAATAACCGCATCGAGAATCAGCTGCACACCTTTGTTTTTCAATGCGCTTCCGGCAAAAACTGGAAAAATAACATTATCAATAACAGCTTTTCGAAGAGTTTTCTTTAATACATCAAAGGGAGGGATTTTTCCTTCTAAATATTCAGTCATCATAGTATCGTCAGTCTCAACTATTTTCTCCACGAGTTCTGAATGATATTTTTCTGCATCAGCTTTCAAATTTTCTGGCAAAGTGTCTAAGTCTTTTTCAATAATCTTGTTACCCATTTCTCCTTCAAAATAAAAAGCTTTCATGCGAAGTAAATCAATAACTCCTTCAAATTTATCTTCCAGTCCGATAGGGATTTGCACTCGAACAGCTTTTTTACTAAGTCTATCCAAAATAGTCGCAAAAGAATGTTCAAAGGAAGCGCCTGTTCTGTCTAATTTATTTATAAAACAAATACGAGGAACTTTCGCTTCATCCGCATAACGCCAGTTGGTTTCTGATTGAGGTTCTACTCCAGCCACACCGTCGAAAACAACAACTGCGCCGTCGAGCACACGAAGTGATCTCTTTACTTCTACAGTAAAATCAATGTGCCCCGGAGTATCAATAATGTTAAAGCGATGCTTCTTAGTTTTATCAGTAGGAGCGTATGTGGGTATCCAAAAACATGTCACCGCAGCAGAAGTAATCGTGATTCCACGCTCTCTTTCTTGCTCCATCCAGTCTGTAGTGGTTTCCCCCTCATGCACCTCGCCAATTTTATGTTTCGTGCCAGTATAAAAAAGCACACGCTCGGTTGTGGTCGTTTTTCCCGCATCAATGTGCGCGATAATTCCGAAATTTCTAACTTTTTCTAGAGGATAATCTCGTTCCATATAATTTTTCTACCAGGCAAAGTGAGCAAAAGCTTTGTTTGCTTCAGCCATCTTGTGAGTGTCTTCTTTCTTCTTAATAGCCGAACCTTCGTTCTTTGAAGCAGCGATTAATTCATCGGCGAGTTTTAAATGCATTGGTTTACCTTTGCCGCCGCGAGCGGCATCACGAATCCATCGCATCGCAAGAGCATTCCTGCGTTCCGGTCGCACTTCTATAGGTATCTGATAGTTAGCGCCCCCGATACGCTTTGAACGAACTTCTGTCGAAGGACCAGCATTTTTCATTGCTAGGTCAAAAATTTCTAGCGGATTTGGATTGCCTGTTTTTTCTTTAATCACATCAAAAGTGGCATACATGACCTTGCGTGCAGTTTCTTTTTTCCCAGACCACATGATGTAATTGATAAACTTCTCTAGTTTTGTAGAGTTGTAGATGAAGTCAGGTTGGACTATATTTCTATTTTTAACTTTTCTTCGCATAAATAATTATTTGGCTTTAGCATCTTTCGGTTTCTTGTTTCCATAAAGCGATCTAGCCTGTCTCCTCTTTTCTACTCCCTGTGTATCTAAAACTCCACGCACGATGTGGTATCTGACTCCGATCAAATCTTTCACGCGTCCTCCACGAATCATGACCACAGAGTGTTCTTGCAAATTATGACCTTCGCCCGGAATATAAGCGGTAACTTCCATGCCATTCGTGAGTCGCACTCTCGCAATCTTTCTGAGAGCCGAGTTTGGCTTCTTTGGAGTCGTGGTGGAAACTTTTACGCACACACCACGCTTGAAAGGACTGGAGAAAAAGACCGGTCTGTTTTTCAGAACATTAAATCCCCGAGTAAGAGCAACCGTCTTGTCTTTCGGATGGGCTTTAACTCTGTTTTTCTTTATTAATTGGTTAATTGTTGGCATACAAATTGACTTACTGTAAAACAAAAGAGTCCGAAGACTCAGCTGATAATTTACTATAAATAGCTCTAAAACGCAAGACCAGTGAGGAAATGAAAAAGAAATGCCAATATGGGTACTAAATATTGAGAAAAGAAAACTATAAAAATCAATAATAGAATTAAAGAATACTGCTCAAACTTTAAAATACTTAAAGAAAAAGATTCAGGTAAAAAAGATAGGAGTATTTTTGAACCATCGAGGGGCGGAATCGGGACGAGGTTAAATATCCCCAAGGCCAAATTTACCAGTACGATTATAGAGGTTATAAAGTAAAAACCGTCTGGAAGCGTAAGGCCAAATGTTAGACGAATAATAATTCCAAATATAATTGCGATTAAAAAATTTGACAAAACTCCAGCCACGGCGACAGCAACAGTTCCCCATTTCTTGTTAGTTAAATTATCTGGATTATACGGCACCGGCTTCGCCCAGCCAAACAAAAAAGGAGAATGTGATAAAACCAAAATTATAGGTAGAAAAATAGAACCAAACATATCTAAATGTTTGAGAGGGTTCAAAGTCAGTCTACCAGCAAAACGCGCAGTTTTGTCACCGAAATATTCCGCCATGAAACCGTGTGCGACTTCGTGAATCACCACAGACATAATAAGTATAGCTATATAAAATATTGCGTTGGTTGCATCCATTTGTGTTTTATGATAACATTTTCTAACCAATATGAAAATATGCGCGATAACAAAAAAAGGTTCGATTTTGGGGGGTGGATACTCTAATAGAACCCGTGCGACCAAATTCAACCCAACTGGCACAGTGCGAAAACATATAAATCTTCAAAAGAAGAGAATTTTTATTCCGGAAATAAATAAGTATTTAAATATAGAAGTCTCCGTTCAAGGCATGCGCACCATGAAAAAAAATGGCGCGTACGCCACGCTCCTCAAAGCTGGATTGATAAAAGTTTAAGCTGGTATAAAAGTTAACGCTGTTCCTTTTTTGCCTGAACGGCCGGTTCGGCCGATGCGATGCACGTAAGTGTCGTAAGTTTGAGGCACATCGTAATTTATAACGTGAGTTACATCTGGAATATCTAATCCCCTTGCGGCCACATCGGTCGCAATTAATATATTTATGTGATCTCTTTTAAATGAATCTAGAATACGGATGCGTTCTCGGCTTCTTTTGTCGCCATGAATACCGCCAACTTTAAATCCTGCTGAATGCAATTCTTTAGCCAGAGAATCCACGCTATGTTTCATCTCGCGGAAAATTAGAACCTTTAGAGGAACTTCACCCGCCCCTGAATTGGCGGGCAGGCCTTTTTTTAAGACTTCATGAAGCTTGGACAATTTTTCTTCTTTAGTTCGCACCCGAATCACATCTTGATCAATATTTTTTGCTGTAACGCCCGTAATCACCGAAATAAAAACTGGATCTTTTAGATAATGCTCGGTTAATTTTTTAATTTCGGGAGAAAGGGTTGCAGAAAAGAAAAGTGTCTGGCGTTCCTTTGCGGTCTTGCCGATTATAAAAACCATATCATCGCGGAATCCCATATCAAGCATTCTGTCTGCTTCATCTAGCACCACAGAATGGCATGCAGACAAATCTAAAACTTTTTGATCAATTAAATCTCGCAAACGTCCGGGAGTTCCAATGATAAATGAAACCCCCAGTTTGATTTCTCTGATTTGCTTACTTATAGGTAATCCACCGACACAGCCAACCGAAAACATTCCGAATCCAAACGCAAGAACTTTGAAATCGCTTTCTATCTGAAGCGCCAGCTCGCGGGTCGGCGCCATGATTAAAACTTTTTCTCCCTTTTTTTGTCCCTTAGTTTTTGCAATTTTTTCAATTAAAGGCAAAAGAAACGCTGCAGTCTTGCCTGTGCCAGTGTTCGCCATACCGAAAACGTCACGGCCAGCAAGGACTGTCGGTATCGCTTGATCCTGAATCGGCCTCGGACTGATAAACCCAGCTCCTTTAATATTTTTATGAAGTTGTGGATTAAAAGGAAAATCAGCGAAAGTGTGTTTTGAAACATAAGGCTTTTCCTCTGTATGAGTTCCTTTCTTAATGAAACGTGAAAAATCTATCCGCTCGCCACGAGATCTGCCACGTTTCTGGCTTGCCCCGCCGGAGCGGTGACTTTTAAAACGAGATTTAGAATTAGTATTAAAATGTGGCTTCGCTTTGTGAGCAAAGCTAGAACGTCCAAATTTCTTTGGACCGCTCGAATGGCGTGTGTACATAATGGGTCACTCCCAAAATGCAATAGATGAGAATGATATATGAAGAGTAGCATTTTACTCTTAACTTGTCAACCCGGTAGTGAGACTTTAGTAAAAGTTCTACTACTGGGTCAATGTTTTATTTATTTTTCAAAACAGTTATACTGGAACCATGCAAGGCAAAACTATGGGTAAACACGCAGATGAATCATATCTAGACCTCCTGGAACACATCATGAAAAATGGAGCGACAAAGACTGACCGCACAGGAACAGGGACAAAAAGTCTGCTTGGTTACCAAATGCGTTTCAATCTCTCCGATGGCTTCCCGCTCCTTACTACCAAAAAAGTGCCAATCAAATCCATAATTCACGAACTTCTTTGGTTTATGCGAGGAGATACTAATTTAAAATATTTAGCGGATAACAATGTGCATATTTGGGACGAATGGCCATATAAAGCATATTTGATAAAAAATAAAATGAATGTTCCAAAAACTGATAGTGAAGAGTGGAACACAGGCATCAAAGAATTTGTAGAAAAAATAAAAACAGATGAAAATTTTGCAAAAGAATATGGAAATTTGGGACCAATTTATGGCTACCAATGGCGAAGCTGGCCGGCGCCAAATGGCAAGCATATAGACCAGCTTGCGAATGTAATAGAAGAAATCAAAAAAAACCCAGACTCGCGCAGACTTATAATATCTGCCTGGAATGTAGCAGACATAGATGAAATGGCAAAAGCGGGACTTCCACCTTGCCACTGTTTTTTCCAATTTTATGTAGTCGATGGAAAACTTTCCTGTCAGCTTTATCAGCGCTCTTGTGATACATTTCTCGGCGTTCCATTTAACATTGCATCATACTCTCTTTTCACAATGATAATCGCCCAGATTTGCGGACTTGAAGCGGGAGAATTCGTCTGGACTGGTGGCGATGTGCATTTATATTCAAATCATTTAGAACAAGCAAAACTGCAAATCTCTCGTCGCGGTGACATTCGTCCCCTGCCAAAAATGAAAATCAATCCTGTAAAAAAGAAATTGGAAGATTTCACAATAGATGATTTTGAACTGGTTGATTACAATCCTCACGAAGGCATCAAGGCGCCTATCGCTGTATAAACAAATTATATGATCTCACTCATCGCCGCAATTGGTAAAAATAATGAACTAGGGAAAGGTAATACCTTGCTTTGGCGTTTCCCGGCTGATCAGAAATTTTTTCGTGACAAAACATCTCTGCACGCAGTCATCATGGGCAGAAAAACTTTTGAATCCATAGGTAAACCTTTGCCTAATAGGAGAAATATAGTAATTACACGAGATGTAAAATATAAAAAAGAAGGAATTGAAATTGTCCATTCTTTGGCTGGAGCATTAAATTTATTTCCTAACCAAAACGAAGAAATTTTCATAATCGGCGGCGCTGAAATATATAAACAAACTATGCCTATTGCAGATAAACTTTACATTACACATATAAATGCGGAAGATAGCGCCGCTGACACCTTTTTTCCAGAGATTATTCCAGTTGTTTGGAACGAAATATCACATAAAGAACATAATTCAGATAAAAAAAATATATTCCCTTACATTTTTTCAATTTACGAAAAAATCTAAGGATCTTCGGAAGTTTTTATGCGGATAAAAATATCATTTCCGTCGGGAGATTTTTCTTTTTTATATTTTCTTTTTTTATTTTTTTCTATTTTTGCAATTAATTCTTTCTCCAAATCAAACCCAAAACTTTCACACATGCCGAGGATGAAGATCATAACATCGGCAAATTCTTCTGCCACACCTTCTTGATTTTTGTTATGTTTAGAAAACGCTTCTGAAAGTTCTTCATGAGCTCGACAAAATTCTAGCGCAACATTGGTCATGTTAAAACCTTTTTCAATCTTATTTCTCATTACCTCTTTTTGTAATTTTTTTAAATCAACCATAAATTGCTTTTTTATTGTCTTGGGTATTTTTCAACTTCTTTATTTAAAATTTCTAATTTTACTCCCGCTTTTTCAAACATATCTTTGCTTCGCAGAGACGCATGATAGTCTTGCTCAGCAACTACTCTTTTAATTCCAGCTGTGATAGCCATCCTCGCACAATTATAGCAAAGCGTCATTTTGCAATACATGGTAGAACCCTCTAACGCTATCCCGAAACGCGCAGCCTGTGCCATAGCATTTTGTTCAGCATGAGCAGTTCTAATACAGTGTTCGGATTTTGTCCCATCTTCGTTTATTACCATATGTATATCGTGACCGATGTCATCACAGTGCGGAAGCCCTGGCGGTGAACCCACATAACCTGTTGAAATAACACGTTTGTCGCGAACAATCACGCATCCGCTCCTGCCCCGGTCGCAAGTGGCTCGAGTACCTACATAATTTGCCATTCCAATAAAATATTCATCCCATGATGGACGTTCTCGTTTTGTAACCCTTGAGTCAACCTTTTTCATTTCTTTAATATACTACTAATAAAGCAAATTTCCAATAAATGCGATTTGTCTACTTTTTAAACTTCATCTTTTTTATACTATTGAAAAAGGGCCTATAAATGTCTTCATTAATACTTATATAGAGTTCTTTTTTATTAATTTTTGAAATAAATTCTACTGGCGCATCTGTTATTAAGGAAATAGGCATACGTTCGTTTCCTTCCCCCATGCAAAGGACAGCAGAAGTGGCTAAACAATCAGCAATATCAGTTCTGGACATTTTGAATATACCCCCAAAAATATCTTTCTTGCCCACATAGCTTCTTATGCCCTTAAATCCTGCATAACCTATGGCAATACCTAACACCCCTGCCCTTCCTGGCAATATTCTTGAATCAGTTATTATGATACCTAAGTTTTTAACTTTAAATTTCGATTTCAACATTTTTCTAATTTTGTCTGCCGAAATAAAACTGTTTTTAGGCAAAAAAATCAACTTTCCATTTCCATTTGATTCATCGATGCCGGAGTTGGCCATTATAAGACCGTCTTTGACGGTAAGCCAAACTCTTTTTGTATTAAAGGCGAAATTACTTTCTTTTTTTATGAGCGCAATCTTTTGTTTTTCGTCTTTATATAAAACAGTTCTGCCTTCTGACAGCGCTACAATCTTAGAGGTGACAACCAAAACAGATTTCTCAGGAAGTTTTTTTACATACTTTAAAATGAATTGGAGCAGATCTTCGTTCTCATTAAATATTCTAGTTTTGATTGCTTTGATTTCCATTTTTATATTTTAATAGAATAGTACCTTTTTTGTTAAGTCTTTTTACTATAATTAAGGAAAATTTATATTTTTGAAATTTATTACTAGAAAACATCGGGATTCCAGCAGTAAAGACATAAGGCTCGATAGTAACGAAAAGCTCATCCAACATCTTATGCTCTAGAAAAAAATTATATACTTTTGGTCCGCCCAAAATAGCTATTTTTTTGTAATTTTGGCTCTTAATAAACTTTTTAAAATCAGACGTTCGGGGATTGAAGAAGGTTACCGAGCTCGGTAACTCTGTTTTATTTATATCATTTATCTTTGAGGTAAACACTATTGTGTTTCTTTTTTTTAGCTGTGTTTCCACTGCCTTGTAGGTATTATACCCTACCACCACAGCATCAAATTTTTTGAGTGAATTTTGAAAAAAATTCGAATCTTCTTTACTAGTCCAATCTATCTTAGATAGGCTACTTTCAGCTATACGCCCGTCAATACTTCCCGCGACATAAGCGACGTAGCTAAATTTACGCGGCAACTTACGCTTTCGGTTCATGTCGAAGCGCAGGCAAGAGATACTTCTGACTAATGATAAAGCCAAGATTGAAGATATGCTTTTTTTCTAAAAATGCTAAAAGGTTGTTGACTATAAGAAAAGAAACAGCAATGCCCAGAGCAAAAAATACTCTCTCTAAAACCACAACTGGTATTAGGGAAATCCAGACCGGCGCCGGTAGCGCAAAAAACCAGATCCATAAAGCACCTCCAACTGCGTGAGCAGTAAAAGTAGCGCCTAGTGCCCGCGCCAAAAGAAATCTGTCGTGCAGAAAATAGGCAATAATTGGAATGGTCCAAAAAATCGCAAAATACCAAACGGTTCGTCCAATAGGGTGGACAACAAAAGCGATAATCGCAAGCACGGGAATAATCAGATTTAATTTTCCTTTACGAGCAAAATACAGCACAGCGAAAAGCATCGGTAGAAAACGGATAATGGTTCCAGCATCTTCTACGATTGCTCCATGCGCCAAGAAGTTAACAAATTGCATAAAAAATACCGCCACTACGCCAGGAAGTGTTCCGATAAAAGCTCCGGCTACAGGCGCGAAGGCGTCATATACCATAAACTTCGCCTTTGATCCTTCCAATTGGGCTACCGGAATCTGTAGCGCTATAAATCCTACAACCGCAAAAATAACAATAAAAAGAATGTTTTTCTTTGTAAAATATTGTTTAATGTTCAACATATCAATATCTTAGCACGTTTGTAAGATATCTCAAAAGCTTTATTGAAGTGAATTATTTCACTTCAATGCCCATCGACCGAGCAGAACCGGCGATAATATTTATCGCACCTTCATCGTCTTTTGAATTTAAGTCCTTCATTTTCTTTTTTGCTATTTCAAGAGCCTGCGCACGAGTAATTTTCCCAGCTTTGGTTTTTACATTTGTGCCAGAGCCTTTTTCTACTCCAGCCGCTTTTAATATAAGCCCAGAAACAGGAGGAGTTTTAACAACGAAATCATAACTCCTATCTTCATAGACAGTAATCGAAACACCAACTTTGTCCCCAGCCATGTCTTTGGTTGCAGCATTAAATTTAGTCACGAAATCTCCTATATTGATACCCGCCTGACCAAGCGCTGGCCCTAGTGGAGGCGCCGGAGTAGCTTTGGCAGCTTGAATCTGGAGTTTTATTTTTTTGGTAATTTTCTTTGCCATTTGGATAGATTATATTATATTTTCTTAACTTGCAAGAAATCTAGTTCGACTGGAGTCTCACGACCAAACATTGAAACAAGCACTTTAACCTTACCACGTTCTTGATCAATAGAATTAACTTTTCCTTCAAGATCTTTGAAGGGGCCGTCAGTAATCAAAATACTTTCACCAATAACCATATCAATATTGTGTTTAGCTGTACCAGCATCCATTTTCTTGAAAAGATAATCAACTTCCTCTTTTTTTAGTGGTACTGGATTTACCCCTGCGCCGACAAAGCCAGTAACTCGTGGAGTATTGCGGACCACATACCAAGAATCATCCGTCACAATCATATCAACCAACACATAACCCGGATAAATTTTTTCCTCTACTTCTACTCTTTTCCCTCCTTTTATTTTTATTTTCTTTTCAATAGGAACAATAACGTTAAAAATTTTTTCATGCATTCCCAAAGAGTCAATACGCTGTTTTAAGTTTCGTAAAACAACATTTTCATATCCGGCATAAGTATGAATAGCATACCAGTTTCTAGCTCCTTGTTCTTCTTGTTTCATCCCAGTACTAAAATTTTATTAATAATGTTAATCGTCATGCCCCGTAATCAAAAATTTAATACGGGACAAGTGGTAAGTTTACAGAGAAATTATCTTCTCTAAACCTTTTGAGAAAATAAAATCAAAAATACCTAAATAATAAGCAACTAAAACAGACAAAACTATAACAATAAGGGTATAGTAAAAAGTTTGACTCCGCTTTGGCCAAATTACGTGCTTTAATTCAGTCTTTGTTTCTTTTAAATATTCAGTAATTTTTGACATATGTTTCTTAGGTTAGGCAAGACCTAACATGTTAGGTCTTGCCTAACGGGATTCTTAAAAAAGCCCCTCTCAGGGCTTTTTTAATACTAGTCTTTTTTTATAAAATAGTCAAATTTACCCTCGCCTATCTTATTTCATAAGTTATAGTTACGTCCGAACTTATTGTATTCTCCCCTTTTGGAATTTCAGCTGGAGTGGGAGCTATGTTTGCACCTTCTGTCATCATAGCATCTTTGGCATAGTAAATAGGTCCTCCATATCCACCACCTTCACTAAAGTCTGCAATTCTGCCCAAACTCACTCCTAAATCTTTAGCCAGAACTCTTGCTTTCTCTCTCGCATCGTCAATTGCTTCCTTTCTCGCTTGTGCTTTTAAACTATCTTCATTGTCTATCGTAAAATTTGGACCGTTCAAATCAGAAACACCTGTCGTTCCTAGACCTTGCATAATAGCACCAGCATCATCTGTATTACGAACTTTTACGGTAATACTTTCACTAGCCTCATAACCAGTAAGCACTTGTTTACCATTACCACAATTATAAGAGATGCTCTCCATTCCCATTGTTTGCGGACACAAAGTTCGTACATAATCGTATTTAGGATAGAAAGATGCATTTTCGGTTTTTATGTCCTTATCAGCAACATTTTTACTTTTTAAAAAGTCTAATGCTTTTTTCTCTATTTCTGCCACTCCATCTTGAGCCTCTTTAACTGTTTTCGCCTCTTTCCTGATTGTAAAATAAATACTTGCAATATCCGGCACAGCTTGGACTTCTCCATGCCCTGAGAGGGTGATAGTATTAGCTTCGCTACTACCCATCATGCCATAAGATCTAAATTCAGCTAATAATTTTACAGCAAAGAATAAAGAAAGAACGACTAAAAAAACAAGCAATGCTTTGTATAAATTTTTTATATATTGATTTGGTATTTCCATAAAATTATATTAACTATTAATTCAATTATTATACACCCGAAACACACTAAATCAAATTAACCTCCGGAATAAGCTTTAAGCCAAATTTAGAAAGGACTGAAACAATGATTTGCTCGGCTAAGTTTTTAACTTCTTCTCCACTTGCTCCGCCATAATTTACCAAAACCAAGGCCTGCTTTTCATGCACACCGACATTACCAAATCTTTTCCCTTTCCACCCACATTCCTCAATCAGCCATCCGGCTGGAATTTTTGCTATTCCATCTTCTTTAAAATATGGCATGTCTGGATAAGTCCTTAAAAGCTCCTTCATTTTTTCTTCGCCCACAAAAACATTTTTAAAAAAACTGCCGGCATTTGGAATAATTTCAGGATCTGGAAGCTTGCTCTTACGTATAGAGGACACTGCGTGGCTTATATCTTTGGAATTTTTTACTTCAATTTTATGTTTTTCTAAATACTCTTGCAGAATTTTATAAGTTATATTTTTTTTCTCTATTTTACTTAACCTAAGAGTTATAGCCGTAATAAAATATTTGCCTTTTAATCTATTCTTAAAAATACTGTCTCGATATCCAAATTCGCATTCTTCTTTACTAAAAATTCTCTTGGTTCCTGTATTAATATCAAAAGCCTCAACATCCTCTAGAACATTCTTCAGCTCTGCCCCGTAAGCTCCTATATTTTGCATCGGTGCGGCACCGACTGTGCCCGGAATAAGTGATAAATTCTCTATGCCCCATAGTCCTTGATCTGTGACAAAAGTTACAAGGTCATGCCAAATCTCTCCGCCCAGACACTTTATTAAAACACTTTTTGAGTCCTCGTTTAAAATTGCTATGCCTTTCAATTTATTTAAAACAACTAAACCATCGAAATCTTTGGTAAATAAAACATTGCTTCCCCCGCCGAGAAATAACTTTTCGCTATTTTTAAACTCTGGAGTATTGAAAAGTTCTTTTACATCATTTTCATTTTGAATTTCAACAAAAAACTTGGCATTTACAGATATCCCAAAGGTGTTCAATTTAGATAAATTATAATTTTTCTGTATTTTCATGTTTTGTTCAATACTTTTTCAGTATATCAAAATAAGCAATATAAACGAAAAAGCCTGCATTTCCATAAATGGCGCATAGCTTTTTGAGGGTTAGAGAACAAGCACCCACAGTTTTATTAATCCTCAGGACCCAAATCGGGTTTGAGCACATAACAAGGCAAGAACACTTCATTTTGTTCCCTCAAGTTTGTTGGATCATTTGCACAAAAGAACCGACAAACCTCTCCAAATGTAGTCCATATTTTAATTCTCTCCTCCCTATCTTTCCTCTTGCGTTGGAAGTAATAGAACTTGAAGTCCACGTCTATGGGTAGTGGCTTAACCGAGATCCATCTTCCAGAATGTTCTTCGCATAACCAAACGAAGCAAACCGACACCAGTTTTTTTTCCATATCTGGTATGGACCATTCTTTGATTTCCCCACGGTAAACCAAACCATTCTTGCTTTCTATGAGAAATTGTCCGCCAGAAAAAGCGGCCAATTTGTTTTTTAAGCGCTGTCTATCCCAATAATAGCCATGCATTTTGGCCTCCTTTTTTTACTTTGTTTTTCAGGTTTAGAGGGTGACACATTATCACCATAGCTTTTAATTTACAAGAATATAATCTTTATACGCTAGAAGCTATGGTGAATAGATATTACAAAGAACTTAATATCCCTTGATTGTAGGACAAAAAAGGAGTTATGTCAATTCCTTAATATATCAACAGAACCATCTTTATTTAATTTAATAACTTTGGATGCTCTACCTTTTATCGCCCCTCCGTCTACATATAAATCAACTGAATCTCCAAAATATTTTTTTGCTTCAGAAATATTTTCGCTCGGAGGTAATCCTTCCAAATTTGCTGAGGGCGCGACAAGCGGACCTGTTTCCTTTAATAATTCTTGTAAATCTATCTGTGCCGGTAAACGAAATGCCAAAGTTTTTGTGCCACGATGTAAATATTCCAATTTCTCATCTTCGCAATCTAAAACAATGCTAACAGGACCCGGCCAATATTCCTTAATTGTAATTTTTTGTTTTTCAGAAAGACTAATTGAAAATTTTTCAAGTTTACTTATATCTCCAATGAGCACTATGCAGGGTTTTTCAGGATTTCTTTTTCTTGTAGAGTAAATACGATTGACCACAGAAGCATTTAGAGCTTTTCCCAGAATGCCGTATAAAGTATCCGTGGGCATTACCACAATTCCATTATCTTTTAGAACTTTTATAATATTCTTGGAATCGTCCCACATATTTTAGTATTAGAAAATTTCTTTTTCTAATTTTTTTTCTATTTCTTCTTCGCTTATAGGTTTAAGCAATTTTTTTAATTCCGGATCTTGCGACAAGTCCACCCCGTTTTTTTCGAGAAGGATTTCCATCATTTTCATAAGTTTAGTAATCTCTTTTTCAGCAATAAGATTAATCTGTAAATGAGTTTCTTCCCTTAGGTCATCTACTTTCGAATTACGATTTTGAGAGATCAACACAAAGACTGCAAGAATAATGGCCTCTAGGGAAACAATAGCAGTAAGAAGACTAAAAGGAAAAGGATCAAAAGAATTTATTCCTTCTATTTGATTGGTATTGATCAATACCCAAAGAGCAAAAAAAATAACATTTATTAATAAGAAGGTCATGCTTCCAAAGATTGAAGTCATCAAGTCCGCAATTCTCTCTGTTATTGTTCTTCTAGAATCAGCCTGAGCCTTAATACTCTGAAATATCTTTCTCTTTGACGATTCATTTTCTCCAAAAAATGATTCTATAAATGAAATGTGATTTTTTGCCATATTTTTACTTGTTTATATTATACAATAAATTAAATATTGGGTGCCTATTCGGTTACGCTCCGAATCTAAGAGCTCCACAAGCTCTTGTGCTACTATTACACCATAGGCACCATGTATTGCTAGTTATACCAAAAAATATAGATTAATGCTACTTATTATTTCACTCCAAACAGCTTGAGATAATGCTCTTTTGTGAAAAAATGCTTTTTGTTGTTCAATAAATACTTTGCACCTTCAACTAAAAGAATGTTGAAAACAAGCCAAAAAACAATAAATAGTATCCATGAGATGGGTAATGGTGCAAGTTCAAAAATATTTCTTATTGACGACACACTCATTGTTAAAATTAAGATCATAATTGCAATAATAATACTCATGTTGAGTTTTTTGTTAGAAAAAATTGAATATGAAAAAAGTGGACGAGTTAAGCTTCTAAACGAGAAAGATATCGCAAGAATATAAGAAGAAAAACAAACAAAAAATACAGAACGGGCAACTGCTATATCAAGACCGATTCTTATCAAGAAATAATATAAAAGAAAAAGAAAAAGAGAACTCAAAATACCAACACCAAAAATAAATATCTTTACATTTTTAGTAAATATAAGATTAGCGCCCATTCCTTTCTTTTTTTCCCTATCTATATCTTCATCAAATGCAAAAGCAAGCGCTGGTAAACTTCCAGTAAAAAGATTTACCCAAATAATTTGAAGCGCGGTAATAGGTAGCGGAAGCCCGAGAAGAAGACTCCCCCCGATAACAAATACCTCATCAAAAGAATTAGACATTAAATATGTGAAAGTTTTTCTGACATTTGACAGTATTCTACGTCCTTCATCTATTGCCAAGCTGATAGTTTCAAAATTATCATCAAGAAGAACTAAGTCAGAGGCTGATTTTGCCACATCGCTCCCAGAACCAAGTGCTATGCCTATATCCATCGCCTTTAATGCCGGGGCATCATTTACTCCATCGCCTGTCATAGCTACTATTTCCCCTAATTTCTGATAAAGTTTTCCTATTCGAAGCTTGTCTTCAGGCGTTACTCGAGCAAAGATTTTTATTTTTGAAATAATGTTAAGTAGTTGTTCATCAGACAAACTTTGTATATCATTCCCCGTTAACACCTCCTCTTCTAAAACTTCCCACTCCAAACTTTTTGCCACAGAAATTGCCGTTCCCACCAAATCCCCAGTGACCAAAACCATTTTAACTCCGTGAGATTCTATATTCTTTATAGCAAGAGGCACTGTGGGTCGTATAGGATCATAAAAAACAAACATGCCTAGAAAATTTAAATTTTCTACATCTTTAATTGAAAAATGTTCTTTATGTTTTTTTTCAACTGTAGCGATACCGATAAGTCTTTTACCCTCTCTACTAGTTTCATCAATCCAGGATTCAATCTGAAGATATTCTTCTTTTGAAATTTTTGACTTTAAAAGAAGAATGTCTGGCGCTCCCATTACCACATAATTACTATCTTTTTCGGCAACAGAAAATTTGTTTGTTGAATTAAACGGTAAAACAATAGAAGAAGTAAGAGAAGAAATTGTATTAAGTGAAACATCATGCGCACGACAAGCTTTAACGATATTAACTTCAAAAGGTCTGCCTCTAAAAACCCATTTATCTTTTTCACCTTCCGGATTTTCAATTGAAACATCCACATTAAGAAGGGATAATTCAAGTAAAGTTTTTTGTTCCTTGGAGAATATTTTACTAGATTCTTTTTCCTCTCTTTTGTGTGAATGGCTTCCTAAAATTTTACTCACTTCATTTATACTCACAAGCTGCATATCTGCAAGTGTTAGTGTCCCTGTTTTATCCGTCATTATTAGAGTCGTAGAACCTAGCGTCTCCGCCGCGGTAAGCTTTCTGACAATTCCTTTTTTATTTGCAATACGCTCTGCCCCAATTGCTAAAATGACAGTGAGAGCAATAGGTAGCGCTTCGGGCACAGCCCCCACTGCAACTGCGGCAGAAAGAATAAGCATTGGAATAAGGGATTCCCCACGAGTTATTCCTAGAATCAAAATTCCCAAAATAATAATGCATACTACAAAAAAAATAAACCAAGCGAGATGACCAATACCCCTCTGTAATGGAGTTTTTGTCCTAGTCGTTTTAGATACTACACTCGCGATTTTACCAATTTCAGTTTCATTTCCTGTCCCATAAACAATTGCAGTAGCATAGCCCTGCACCACCAAACTCCCAGCATGAGCGATATTTTTACGTTCTGCCACGAGTGCAGTCAAGACTACTATCTCTTCGCTCTTGCTTACAGGCATAGATTCTCCAGTTAGTATTGCTTCATCTACACTAAAATCATTTACCGTAAGTATGCGGGCATCGGCGGGAATTCTCACACCGTATGATAATTTTATTATGTCTCCAGGTACTAGAAGTAAAGAATCAACTTCTTGTTCAACTCCGTTGCGGATGACCCTAGCTCTATCTTTTATATACGTCGTTAATTTAACAAGTGTGTTTTCCGCATGATATTCATGAAAAAATCCAAGTAGTACATTTAGAAATACCGCAAGAATGATGACAATAGTTTCAACCCATTCTGTCAGTACGAAGGTGAGAATTCCTGCGCCAATAAGTAAAAATATGAGTGGACTTAAAAACTGTTTAAAAAATAAAGTTATAACACTAATTTTTTCTTTATTGTGAAAAGTATTACTTCCATACTTAAGTAAACGATTGGTTGCTTCTTTATCTGTTATCCCAATTGGTGTTGAATGTAATTGCTCAATAACCTCTGTATTAGAAAGAGCCCATGGTTGTATTGTTGTTTGTTTTATATTATTTTTCCCACTATTTTTTTTGTAAAACATTTTATTTAGTATATCATATAAAATATATGCTAAATTTCAAAGAAAAAGTCATGGAGGTAGTAAAAAGTATTCCTAAAGGACGCACAATAACATACAAAGAAGTAGCAAAACTTGCTAAAAGTCCAAATGCTTATAGAGCTGTTGGTAGCATTCTAGCCAAAAACTTCGATACAAAAATTCCCTGCCATAGAGTGATAAAATCAGATGGAAGTTTGGGTAATTACAACCGCGGAATAAAAAATAAAATAAAACTTTTACGCAAAGAGGGTGCGATTAGATAAAAAATATAATTATAATAATCTTATTTGATGCTCAAAAACAACTCCTCACTTAGGGAACGAGAAGAGGTGGTATTGTGATAATAGGTGGTGTGAACGGGGTGGATTCTTTATTGAATTGTATTGATTTCATTTGTGACGCAGATCCCTGGTTATTTATTACCACTAATTCAAATGTATGCTGACCACTTGGAACGCTCGGAAGATCATTATAAATATCAATTATCCCGACTTGACCTGTATACTGCAATACCGTCCATTCCCCATGATCTACATTGTAACCATATTGCATAATTGGATAAACCGAATAAGCTTTCCACGCTATCCGGCTTGGTACGGGCTGACCCAAATACGTTATGACTGGTGCGTCAGGGTCAACAGGAACCACCGGATTGCTTGTAGATGTCTCATAGGAAGTGTAAAGCTGATAGGATGAATTCGGGTCGTTATCAGTCGGCTCGCAGTCCTCTATGGTACAGGAAAAATATACGGCTGCTGGAGAGACATATGTGTAGCCCTCAACGCCACATGAGTTTCCACAGGGGTCAGGGGGAATATTTTTTATGTATGGTTCAAGATCTTTCTTGAATTTTATCCAAGCGAGTCCTTGAGGAGAGCCAGGATCCGCTTCAGAATTGGCGATACATTCATTAATGTCAGAGGACGATACAATATCTCCCGCAGCACAACTTTCCTGAAGATCGGGAACACTATTATGCACAGATTCGTAAAGCTTCACACCTAGGTCTATCTGACGGAGTTGCTGTGTACGAGTCGCGTCCCTAGCTTTGGCTCGAGCTGGTTGAACTGAAGTCAAAATGATACTGCTTACCATACCGATAAGGGAAATAACCACGAGAATCTCGATCAGAGTGAACCCTTGTTTCCGAATGGATGATTTCATTTACGCATAAGATTATACAACAATACCTCTAACTAAGGCAACAGTGCACTGTTGATTATACATTTAGTGCTCGGGGGGAGACTTGAACTCCCACGGCTTGCGCCATACGCACCTCAAGCGTACATGGTTACCAATTACATCACCCGAGCATATTTTCTTTGTTGTTTTCTATTTATATTTAAAGCTTTTTTTATTTTAATGTGCTTTCTAGACAAACTAACAACTTTCGGATTGTAATACATTTTTTTAATTATTACTAGGGATTCTTTTTTTGCATATCTAAGACCATAAATTGATCCCTTCCATCTTGATTTAGAAATATAACCATTAATAAATAGATGTTTAAAAATTTCTTTGCGAATCCATAAAATGTGTGAATAACTAGCTGAATTAAAGGTAAGATAAAACATAAAACTAGAACGCCAGCGTTTATCCCAATATGAATAAAAAGAGCCATCTCCATCAAAACAACCCCGTAAGAAATCAAAAAAATATTTTCCAGGTAAAAGAATTTTACCGACAATCTTTGATTTTGCAGGCATTATACCTATTGAAAGTAAAAATTTATAAAAAATAATATTACCCAACTGAACTCGATGATAACTTTTTCCATCATAGCTAGAAACTGTTTTGCCTAGTTTTGGTTTTACTCCAAGACATTTATTAAAATTATTTATTTGTTCTATATCTTTTGAGACAAAAATAATATGTCTCCCGTCTTTTGAGACATTGCCATCAGTAACCAACAACCCAACGGCATATGCTAGTTCTGGCCTCCACTTAAGGTTTATTTCATTTTTTAGTTTTGGTCCTCTCTTCCCCACTCACATATTATATCACCTCAAGCTAGTAACGTCTACCAATTATAAAACTAAACAAAAACCCATTTTAGTGGGCTATGTTTATTTTATTTATTCCGCGACTTTAGTAGCTTCTTCTACTTCCCCCACTCCTTCTTCTTGGTTAGTGATAGAACGCATTTTACTGCGGACATCTTTGACTGCCTTCGTGCGGATATAGTAAAGTTTTGATCTGCGAGCACGAGATTTTTTAGTTATTTCAATTTTATCTACCATCGGAGAATAAAGTGGAAAAATTCTTTCAACTCCGACGCCGGAAGCGATTTTTCTAACTGTAAAAGTAGCTCCCATCTCTGTGCCATGTTTCCTCGCGAGAACAATGCCTTCAAAAGCTTGTAACCTAAATTTATTAGCTTCTGCTTTCTTCTTGTCCCCCTTTTTTTCACCCTTCTTTTCAGTCTTTTCTTCTAAAATTCTAGACCAGACATTTACTGTGTCTCCAGCTTTAAAAACAAGTCCCTTGCGAGCTTCCATATCTACTGGACTAAATTTTATATTGCTAACTTTATTTCCTGCCATAGTGGAAACACTTTAGCATAGAAAATTTTCAAAGGCAAACTCCATTTTTTGAACAATCCATCATAAGATTTCTGCATATGCTAGAATCTTATGAATTTAAATAAATTCCTGCTGGTAGCATTTTACGCAGTAGACTATTTCTGGTCTCTCTGGTGCATAAGAAGTCCTTATTGCAGTATTGCATTTCGCACATACACGGTTATATAGTTTGGGCATTTGAAGTTTATCAAAACGAGATTTTTCTCTACATTTCAAACACTTGTCTGGTAGTGGCATATCCATTTTTCGCAAAAGATCAAACTCCAGCGAAGCTATTTTATATCTTCTACCACAAGTTATACAAGAAATTATTTCTTTTAAAATTGATTCGTCAACTTCATTTATGTTTTCTGGTAAGTCATTTCCTGAAATTGTCGCTTCAGTTTGTTGTTCCACCTCATCATTCCAAGTATAACCACATTTCAACGTTTCTTCTTTTGTCTTTGGAAAAAATTTAGAAGCATTTGAGTTATTGTAAGCAAATTTACTAAAACCAGGCTGAAAAAATTCTCCATAGGAACAAATTCTCCCTTGTTTATCTACATATGGATTCTTTTTCATATCTGCAATTATTTGAGTTCTAAGTTTTTCGAAAGATTCTTTATCGTATTCTTTATTCAAAATACAATATGATTTTCTTTTTAAATTTACACAACCAAAATTATTTTTAGATGCTGGACACCAAAGACTATATTCTGTATTAAACACATCAGGGAAACAATACACTGAAAATTTTATATTACTAATATTATCTCCCACATTCGATGATTCATAGACTAATTCAGCATTAGCACCCCAAGCAGAATAATCCATACAATCTTTAATTGGTGATACTGTAATAAACTGACACCATTTACTATTTTCTGCTTTGCTTGCGATATATATTTCTTTAGAATTTTTAGAATTAAATAAATATTCACCAGTAACATTCAAATTCAAAGTGTTGCCTGTATAAAACCTATAAGGATGCTTTTGCCAAAATTCTTCAGCTTCTTTTTTAATTTTATTAATTCCAGAACGTGTATCCAACCGAAATTCTTTTAATTTTTTTAAATATTCTTCTTTTGAATATTGAACATTAAAAATGTTATAGGAAGCACCTCGTAAATTCACACAACCTATACAATTCATTGAACTATAACAATTGCGAGAAAACCATACTTCTGTGCAAGCATCACATTCTTGTGAATAAAAAACACGATAAGAATCATTCTGTCCAATACTTTCGTAGCAAAGTTCAGATTTAAATATCCTAAGTGAATCAGCTGTATCTTTTGCTCCATTTAAAATGGAAGAAAAATATACATTCTCACAATAGTCTGCTCCCGTAATCAAAGTACAATTTTTGGAATAAGCCAAAGCGTTACAATACTCGCAATTTTTCAGAGTTGAAAAGGTAGATTCAAGAGCTACATATGGAGTTTTTTCCGAAAGTTCTTTTAATTGTTTTAAAAACGGCTGTTTGGAATCATAATCCATTGCATATTCAGTGCCATCCCAAGAATCTCCCCACCAGCACAATTGACAATATACTTTAATTTTCTGCGAAGGTGGATACATGGAAAGTGTTCGTTTCTCGCATTTATCACAATTTCTCCAAAAAAGAGACCACCAATTAACACAAGCCATACGTCTCACCATCCGGCATTCCGGACACCATGTCGGAGGCGGGACTTTTATTTTTTCATAAAAACTAAAGTCTTCAGTTTCTATCGTGAAGTCTTTTTTACAGTTTTGGCAATTTTTGGTTTCGCTTTGCATAACCTAATTATATATTCATTACTTACAGAAGCAAATTTAGCATTAGTAGACGACCGTCTGTTATTGCTAAATTGATTAAGTTAATATTTTGGCAAACTCTTTCGGCACAGATGATTCCACTTTTACGGCTTTGCCTTTTAAGTTTTTAAACTCTATAGACTTAGCATGGAGTGCCAATCGTGAGATTCCTTTTGGACAAGGAACGTCAGGATTATAAAGTGAATCGCAAACAATGGGATGATTTAAATATTTCATATGCACGCGGATTTGATGCGTTCGGCCGGTTTTTGGTTTTACTTCGAGATACGTGAATTTCGCCCCCTCTCCTTTGTAAGGAGAGGGTCGGGGTGAGGTGAACCTTTTGAGAACTTTATATTCAGTGATCGCTTCACGCATTTCCCCTCGCGCTCCACGGCCAGCGAGATGCCGGCGAAAATCTTTCGGACTCCGACCGATTGGTTTATTTATTATTCCTCGATCATTTTTCACCCAACCATTGACGATAGCTACATATACCTTATTAATTCTATATTGCCCGTCCACCAACCCGCGTTTCGTTTTTAATCCAAGAGCGGGGGCGGAGAATTGTTTTTTAAGAAATTCGTACGCTTTTTTATTCTTGGCAAGTAACATCACTCCAGAAGTTTCTTTATCTAAACGATGGATTATCTCTACTTTTGTATACTTTTTCAAAAATAAATCAAGGACAGTTTTTTCCTTACTTCTTTGGTCAGGGTGTACCAAAATCCCCGACGGCTTGTCTATCGCTAAAATATTAAGGTCTTCGTATAGAATTTTGATTTTCATTATATTGAAATCTTATTAAAAATGTTCTACAATTACAAGCGTTTCTAGTTTGCGCGATTAGCTCAGTTGGTAGAGCGCTTCATTTACACTGAAGATGTCGCAGGTTCGAGTCCTGCATCGCGCACACAGCCCTCGTAGTTCAATGGATAGAACAAGGCTCTTCTAAGGCCTTGATGTAGGTTCGATTCCTACCGAGGGCACCTTAAAAGTCTACAATGATGGATCAATCATAGGCGCAGGGAAATTTAATATTCCAGATGATTTTTTTTGTTTTTCTGAAAAATATTCCAACACTTTATCAATCCTTTCTTTGCTTATTGTTTTATCATTATTACTGTCACCACTCGCATTGAAAACATATTCTTGATTTATTTGCGCAAAGAGATAATAACCAAAAAGAAAAGACAGAAGAGCCGTTACAAATACAAAACCAATGGCTAATTTCCAAAAAAAATAAAAATTAAGCTCGGATTTTGTCTTTTTAAAATTCTTTTCTTTTTTAAAAAATTTTATTTTCATTTTATTATGGCAAGAAACTTAAAAGTTTTATTTTGAAAGCCGTATTCCATTTAGGAACTAAAGCATTTTTATCTTCTGTATTTGACACTGTCACTACCGTTTCACTTTGCATATTCATTGAAATAAATTCAAGTTCATATGGAGAATTTTCTAAAAGTATTAAAAATTTATAAAGACCATTGAAAGTTCCCGATGCTTTCATCCCAACCACCAAACCATTAGAGTTTGACAAAACATCAACAGAAGTAACCTCCGCTTTGACACCCGCTTTAGGAGCTAATCCTTCAACCGTATCCAAAAAGGGCACAATATCAGAACTTCGCGCGAAATGAGTTTCTAGCAGAGCTCTCTCTTTTTCTATTGCTTTGATTGAGCTATCGAGTGTCTTTACCTCATCACGTCTCAATGCTTCTGCCTGCCACTCTTTTTCCCCTAGTTGTGATTTCTGATTATTATTATTTACTTCTTTGTATAAAAATACAAAAGCAAGACTGGAAAATATAAAAAATATTATAGAAAAGAATAATGGCATTTTGGGAAAATTGCTTTGCATATATTATGAAGGAATTAAACTTAAATAAAATTGTATATTGGAACCTTTTACAAAATTTGAAATTGGTAAGTCAACACTCTTAAAAGCAACATCATCTTGAAGTGCTTGGCGGAACAAAAGCAGGACTTCACGAGAAGGCGCCGTACCTTGAATGCTTATTTTTTGGCTAGATTTTGCACTTGCCGAATCATTTTGATAGGAAATATCCGTAATTTTAATATTGGACATTTTTTTTATGATTATGGCATTTACTACTTTTTGGGAAATAGTAAATTTATTATCCTCAGCTTTCTCAATCAGTGTTAGTTTATTGTTTAGGTCTTTAATCACTACTAGCGTCTCTTCTTGTGGCAGAGACATTGGTTCTTTTTTTTGTATTTCAAGTTTTTCATTTACAATCCTATTTTTGGCAGAAGAAAGAAAATAAGATGGTAAAATTGCGACAAAAGCAATGAGTAAAGAGACGCTCGCTATCACCAAAAATAAAACTAAGAGTCTAAAGTAAAAACTCTTAACCATTTCTTTCTTCTCTTTATTTGGAATCAAATTAATCATTTGTAATTATTGTCAAAATTCCGCAAAGCTAATCCAAGCGCAGCTGCAAATGAAAGAGCCCGTTTAAAATTCATATCTGGAATATGATTTTCTGTGTCTAATATATTAACCCAAACATTTGCCATCTCGACCGGACTCTTCATGCTGATAGAAAAATATTCAGCCAATCCTATTAAATTAGAATCCCCACCACAAAGAATTATTTTTTTAATAGGTGGATTATTTTTACCTTCTTCATCTTTGTGTGTATGCCAATATAAAAAGTGCTTTACTAGCTCGTCACGTAAAATAGAAACACTGTTTAAAAGTACAGAGAATAATTCTTTATTTGTAGTATTACGCTCGAGACCGTATTTCCGCTTCAGTTTTTCTGCTTCCTCGAAACTTATATTGAAATTTTTTGCAATCATATCGTTCAACATAACCCCACCCAAATCAAGCGTGGAAGTAAACATCACGAAACCACGGGATATAATAAAAATACCTGTGCGTTTTTCTCCAAAATCCACAATCATGTGTGTATCTAGACTGCCAGCCCTAACGACAGCCCTAGAAATCGCCTGCGCTTCGAGTTCAAACGATTGAACTCGAATTTGAGCATTCTTAAATATTGTGAGATAATTTTCAATTACATTTTTTGGTATAGTTGCGACTTGAATATCCAAACTTTGCGAATCTTGAGAAAGTATCTCATAATCAAAAATGGCGTCCGTAGCTGAGATTGGTATATGCTCTTCAAGAGCCAGCTCGATACTTTCTCTAATATTTACCAATCCTAATTTCTCTAATCGAAGTCTAAAAAGATACACTTGTGCTTCTGGTAAAGAAACACGCACCGACTTTATTCCAACCTCCTTTTTAAGCGAAAATAATATTTCTTCCATTCTCTTTGGATTCTGAATCTTGCCTGCCTCAATAATACCAGGCGGGATAGCGCGTTCTCCGTGCTGACCAACTTCAAGACCTCGCAGTACCTTCTTTTGCTCTAAAAATTTTAATGATTCATCTCCTATATCTAGACCAAAAGAAGGTACTGCGAGAAAAGAGGGTACCGGAAAAAATCGGTTGAAAAGTTTGCTGAAGAAATGCAAAGACATGGTGATATTATAACAACAAACGAGGAGCATAAACAAGCTTGTTTGTTTAATGTCCGAGTGCCGTTGTTATATGGTAATCCATATACCAATAATCTATTGTAGATGATACAATATAACGATATGCAATGGTTTTTTATAGCTTTAGGCGCTCCATTTTTATGGGCAATAGTAAATATTTCCGATCAATATCTTGTTGAAAAATATTCGACGGGCAAACGTGGCTCCGGTGGCTTGGTGCTTTTTTCTAGTCTCATAGGTATTTTTGTCGCAGCCATAATAGGAATATTAACTAGTGGTTTGTTTTCTATACCAACCTTAGACAAGGTTCTTCTGATTTTAACTGGCGGTATTACAATTGCATGGATTATCCTTTATTTATTTACTCTGGAAATTGAAGACGTTTCTTCCGTAGTGCCTTGGTTTTTAACAATTCCGATTTTTGGTTATGTGTTGGGGTATATTTTTTTACATGAGACACTATCCATCCAACAAATAATCGGGTCTATTGTTGTTTTATTTGGTGTATTTCTAATATCAGTGGATTTTTCCGGACAAAAAAGAAAAATAAAATTGAAACCAGCGCTTTATATGACAGTCGCCTGTATTTTAATTGCAATCTGCGGAGTGATTTTTAAATATGTGACCATTGGTAATAATTTTTGGGTATCTTCTTTTTGGGAATATGTCGGACTTGGTGGATTTGGTATTTTGCTTTATCTTTTTGTTCCAAAATACCGTGAAGAATTTATGCTAATGAACAGACAAGGTGGTAAAAAAATTATTACCTTAAATACAGTTAGCGAACTTTTAACAATTGCTGGTAATCTTTTAACAAATTTCGCCATTCTCCTAGCCCCAGTTGCCCTAGTGTATATGGTAAGTAGTTTTCAGCCGGCAATTGTGCTTTTTCTAACCCTTTTCGCCACAAAATTTTTTAAAAGATTACCA
>Ga0209542_10004044_pt1 | contig 30611 bp, 36 predicted proteins | sample RifCSPhighO2_01_FD_184028 | JGI IMG/M metagenome (GOLD analysis project Ga0209542, IMG submission 184028) | Soil microbial communities from Rifle, Colorado - Rifle CSP2_plank highO2_0.1 (SPAdes) (version 2) | ecosystem: Environmental > Terrestrial > Deep subsurface > Rock core/Sediment ... | reverse complement strand
TTTGTTTGATATCTACTGGGAATGTTGGGTGTCTGAAAGGAAGGGTCTCTTAGTACGAGAGGAACGGAGGCTCGCGGCCTCTGGTAGACCGGTTATCTGACAAGGTACGCCGGGCAGCTACGCCGCAAGCGATAAGTGCTGAATGCATCTAAGCACGAAGCGCACCTTGAAAAAAGACACCTTAGGACACGGCAATAACAGCCGTTTGATAGAAGTGATGTGTACGCACCAAGCTTCGGCGAGGTGTTCAGCATGCACTTACTAACGTCCATAAATTTGTGTGTATGGTTTTAATCTACATATGGTTTTCATTATTTTACTTTAAGTGCAAACTTAAGGTAAATTTTCACAAAACTAGAGCGAATTAATTTTCGCTCTTTTTTTCTTTTAATTCTTGATTGGAAATGAAAAAATAGCGAGAGCGCTGTTATTGTTGTGATTTGTTTTTTAATGATAAATGGTCTTCTTTAGTTGAACCCAGCTCACTAATTAGAGACACTACATTAGAGACACTCCACCACAAATAATATTAATGAGTGCTTTTGAATGAGTCTATGCCATTGGATTATAGAAAACTACACGTTTACGATTTAGCCCATCAATTTGTTCTTGATATCTATAAAACTACAGAAAAGTTTCCTGAATCTGAACAGAGAAATCTGACTTCGCAGTTGCGGAGAGCTGTCGTTTCTATTCCTCTTAATATCGCGGAAGGATCTTCGCGCCGGAGCAAGAAGGAGTTTCTTCAATTTCTGAATTATAGCTTTGGTTCAGGGAAGGAGATTGAGGTTTTATTGTTATTGTCTAAAGACTTAGGCTTCCACACTGTAAAAGAGTTTAATGATCTATCTAAACAATTAGATCACGTGATGTCAAAGTTGTTTCTTTTTATCAGAAGTGTTGAAGGTCGAATTCCCGGAACGAAATTTCATTATGTGAATAGTGTTAAAAGGGACAGTGGCGATAGATAAGGTATTACGCTAAATTTTGATTTAGTTATTTCTTCAATTTATAACGGGAAGTTCTTTAAGAAATTACTTCATTGTATCTTTATTATGATGTTCGAGATACTTTTTAAATTGAGAGAGACTTTCATTGATTCTGGATTTTGGGATATCAATTTCTTTTTTACCAACTTCATGTGCCACAGTATAAAAAATAGAAGGTAACGCAATCGTAATTATTAATCCTATCCAAAAACCAGTCGAAAACTTGAACCCAAGATATATCCCCAAACAAAAAAGAACAAACATTCCTAATCTTGATGGCAAAAAACACATGTTGCCATTTAAAGTATAATCTTTTAATTCATAATGGGTATCTTTTTTCTTTTTATGATATTTTGCCATCAAGATATGCCATTTTGTGATAGATGTTCTCTTAATTTTTCAAGAAAAGTATCTGTTGGAAGAGATGAACCTGATATCTTATCAGTAAATTCAAATGTAGGTTTATTTTTGTTATCTATAACCATTGTGACATCATGATCTATTGAATTGATAAATATTTTGAAATACTACTTCTTCTTTCCCTTCTTAACTTTCCCTTCACTCTTCTTTTCAACCTTATCCGCACTTTTCTCTTCCGGTTTCTTATCAGTACCTTCCGGCTTCTTCACTCCAACCTCTTTCACCACCGGATTCTTAACATCGACTTTTCCTTCGTGGATTTTCATCATGGTCTGACATTTCGGATATTTATCGCAGCCTAGAAATTCACCGTAGAAACTCTTGCGTAGAATCATCTTTCCGTCTTTACAGTGCGGACAGAGCATGCCTTCTTCTGGATATTTTTTCTTGTGTGGTGCATTAGCATCTTCATGCTGCATTAAGGTTACAACTCTTCGAGTTCTCCCTGCGCCGACTTCCACAATAGGCATCTTGGTTTTCTCATCCATGTTGCCGGTGAATTTGATTGGTCCGGCTTTAGGAATATTGAAAATAGTTTTACATTCAGGATATTTATCGCAGCCTACAAAGCGGCCGAATTTTCCCCGGCGCACCATTAATTTTCCTTCTTTACAGTTCGGGCAATGCCCCATGAAATTTGCCGCATCCGACGTTTCGCGGATGGATACCAATATCTCTTTACCGATCAATTTTTCTTTTTTCTTGAAATCAGCAAGCAAGGTGGTAAGGAATTTTTTCGCTTTCTCTAGCACTGCTTCAGGCTTTTGTTTTCCTTCGCGGATTTTTTCCATATCCTCTTCAAAATCAGCAGTAAGTTTTTCATCGATGATGGTGTGAGCATATTTCACTAAAATTTTATCTGTCTCCATTCCTAACTGAGTTACGGTAATCTTTACTCCTTCCGCATATCCGCGGCGGAAGAGAGTGTCAAGAATCTCTGCTCGGGTGGCTTTAGTTCCTAAATTACGTTTTTCCAGTTCCTTGATGATAGACGATTGGTTGTATCGAGGAGGAGGTTGGGTTTCTTCATCATGCTTTTCAATCTTAGTGATATGTGCTTTCTCATCTTTTTTCATGTCAGGAAGAGTAATATCTTCCATCTTTAGGTAGGGTTTGTAGAACTTGTGCCAGTTCTCTTCCACCGTTCTGGTGCCTTTAGTGATGAATGGTTCTCCGTTAACGTCAAAGGTCACAGTCATGGTTTCTCGTATCGCGGGCTGGGCGAAGGTAGCCATGAATCGTTTGACAATTAAGTCATATACCCTTTGATCGCGCGGCCTAAGATTTCCGGGAACATGTCCAGTGGGATAAATCGCGGGATGCGCAGGATCAGTTTTATTTCCATTATTGGGTTTGAGTTCTTTTTCTTTGAGCAGCTCATGAGCAAGATGCTGGTAATTGGTCTGCTTGGCCAGATTGGTCAGGATTTTTTTGAATCCTAACTTAGGATCGAGCTGCTGAGAAGAAGTTCGAGGATAAGAAGTAACTCCAACTAAGTATAAACTCTGAGCTATGGCTAGGGTTTCTTTCGGTGTGATTTTGAATAAGGCATAAGACTCTGATTGCAGATCAGTCAAGTTGAATGGTGTGGGCGGTGATTGATTACGCACTGCTTTGGTCACGTCCTGAATGAGTGCTTCTTTTTCGTTCTTTATTTTGGCCAGAATTTTTTTAACTTTGGCTTCATCAAATATTTTATCTTCTTTATGCCAGGCTTCTAAAGGTGATGCTTTGTATTTCCCCTGGAAGGAAAGCCGCCAGAATGGCTCGGGCTTGAAGGCCTGGATTTCTTTTTCTTTTTCTACTAACATGTGTAATGCTGGTCCTTGTACTCGTCCGATGGACATCACTTTGAATGATCCGGCGGCTTTGACCGAACTAGTGAGCGCGCGGGAGAGATTGATACCGTAAAACCAATCTAATTTATGTCTGGTCTCACCGGCGTTAGCTTGTCCCCAATCCAGATGTTTGCTTTTTTGATCGTATGCTTCTACTAAATCCTCTTTAATCAGAGTAGAGAATTTCATCCTGTTGCTGTCTTTCTTTTTACAAGCGAAGCGGATTACATTCAGTCCGATAACCTCTCCTTCAATATCGTAGTCGCAGGCGATGGTAAATTCATCTGCTTTTGCCGCCAGCATACTGATGGTATCAATGTAATCTTTTACGTAATAGCTTTCTTTAGAAGTGAGATAGGTAGGCGTCCAGGCTACCTCGAAAACAGGATAGTGCCAGCCTTCTCTGTTTTTTTCGGCTAGACCGTATAGATGACCAACCGCAGAAGTGACAATGATGTTCTTGTTATTGTGTTTTAATTCGTAATAGCTGCATTGCTTGTTCTTCTTTTTTGTCGGCTTGGTGTCTGCCAAGGCCAAGGCCACCTTTTCTGCTGAGCTGGGCTTCTCAGTGATGATTAATTCAGTCATTGAGTATAGGATTTTAAAAAGGGTTTAAAAATGTTTGGAAGTTAAGGAAGTTTGTTTGTATAATCGCTTAATTCCTGGTGATTGGTAAATTGCACTAAGAAATTCCATTGGGCTCTGGCAGTGGCTCGCTTAAAATTGTTTTTATTTTCCAATTGATGCAATATTTGCTGTGCCCGGTAGTGGGGAGTTTTTTTTACATATTCTCTTTTGTAATTACATCTTTCCTGTACAAAAATAGACATTACTTCTTTCAGCGTAGGGTCGCAGTTTTCATATTTCTCCGGGTGGAGAAATTTATGCAGGTAATGGCCATGTTCATGAATAATGTTCTCTTGAAGATATTTCTCAGTTAAATTATTTTCCAAAGAAAGAATTATTTCTTTGTCATTGTCAAAGTGACCAGCAGGAATTATATCTGCGTCGCTTTCTTTTTCTTTAGGATAAAGAGTGTTAATCTTACTATAAGCTCCATGAGTAGCATACACAAATCCGACTTCTGTAATTGTTTGATAGTTTACTCTATTTTCGTTTGCCGTTTCTTTTACAATCCTTGTAAATAAATTATGGACTTTGACTATTCCTTTAATATAATTTTGCACCAACGATTGAATGGTGTGTTCTACCCCCTGTTCAAGCAAAAATTCTGGTGTTAAGGAAATAAGTTTTTTGTATTGTGCTCTTTTTGGGAGGTCATGTAAAGAAATTTTTACCAACGGCAATCGCTTTTCTTGTTCTCCCTCTAAAATAATAAAATCTAACGTTTTTGCACTCATAAAATACTTTACCCAAATCTTTATATAAAATTACGCTATTTATAGTCTATATAGTTTGAGGGAGAGCTAGGCTGGCGCGCTAGTCCTGCGTTGTGACCGTGAACGGACTTCACACGGAGCCGAAGCCCAAGGAAGGATCAGTTTGGTTTTGCTGGTCCTTATAGTCTTTGACGACGGTTTGTCCTCTGGGATGGACTTGCCGGGAACCAGGTCAGATCGGGAACGAAGCAGCCTTAACCTGTAATCTCCATGTTCGGGGGAGCGCAAATCCGAGAAGCTGTAAGGATAAACCAGCAGAGCTTAGCTGTTTCGACTGCGGGCATGCCCCTAAACTTTATTTATTTAATAGAATTACATACATGTTACCAGCACCGCAACTAATCCTGAGGACAGATCAAGGAATTTCATTAGCTACCTTAGCTGATTCAACATTATTGCCTGTTCTCTTGGAACAAGGTGAACAGCCTTTTTTTGAATGGTATTCTTCCATTGATCTAACAGTCTCTGAAGAAAGCATGTTCAAAGAGTCAGAACTACTCTTCGTTGGCGGAACAAAAATGTATGCTAGCGGTCAATGTAATTATTTAGAAGGTTATCATTTTATTACTGCTGCTTTCGATACTTTATGGAAGAGAGCTCTGAAAGAGACCAAAATTCTTCGAGCCACTCATTTTCGAATGGAAGCATTTCTTCATCAATGGCATGGATATATTGGACATGATTATGGCTTTGAACTGGATGCGCGATTGCAAGGCTATGTGTTAAAAAGATCGTTTTCGTGATTAGTTATAGTAATTGTGAATTATTTTCGAATATTTTTTCACAATTACTAATAGCAAATGTGTGAATAAATGTACGAATAGTTAACACATTTGCTATATAATGAATGAAGGATATGAAAAAATGACTGTGGATGGCGTTAGTGATGAGTTGTGGCAGATGTCATTATGGGCTGCATCGTGTCTACACCAGGAAATGGTGCAACTCGAGAAGAAGCATGTCTGGATGCGCTTAAGGCCTATAAAGAACATGAAAATAAATACATAAAATGTTCTTAAACTTTTATTTCCACCCTATCTCCTAGCTTATATTCTTCGGGAAAGGCTAACTCCACTACATATTTCCCTTTCTCTTTAGAATTCCAGAAGGTAAAGGGTTTGAAGTTTCGTTTTATTTCTACAATTTCTTTATTTTTGTTGAGAACTAAAACATCTATGGAGTAGAAGACAAAGAACATGTGCAGGGAGATCTTCTTTTCTCGTGGCAGTTTCATGATCAGATTTCTTTTTTTTCTGAACATCAATCCCCGAACTTGAGAGAGAAACGAGTTGCAGAAGAGCTCTTCGTTGGAGATGGTTTGTTGCGTGGTGGTGTGGGTGATCATGTGAGACGATAGATGAGCATTATTATTTAAAACTTGTCTATCTCTGGAAGCCTTATTCTGCAGGGAGAGATGTCTCTCAATCTTTCATATAAATTATCATACTCGCCAAAAAAGTGACCTACCCCACAATTTACGACCACCGTGCCTTCTCTGTCATTAGCTACGGTTGCTCTAATTTTTTTTTCCATGAGGCTATCGCGTTCTTTAAGGATGTAGTCTTTATCTCCATCTAAGGAATCTAAGATCAGTTTTGTTGCGCTTTTTGAATCATAATATGCGGCATCAACATTTTTTTGATATTCCTTAGAGTCGCCAGTCGTTAGTGCGTATTGCATATTTATTGCCCAAGTCGGTATTGTTCCTTTCCTATCACCGTTGGCACTTTGTTTAATCAATTGACCTAAAGCAGTTTTTATGCTTGTCTGCTCTTCTAAAGGGTAAATATTGACGGTTGGATTTTCTACTAGGTGTTGATAAGGCACCCAGATTTCATAACCGTATATGAACTCGATTCTGGTTGCAAGCCTTACAGAGGGATCTGGATGATTAACTCTTTTCAGCAACAATTTGACTTCTTGAATTCTCTCTTCTAGTATTGTTTTAGCAGCTTCTGTGGAGCTTTCATGGCAAATAGATGAAGGCCTGACAAAATTGAGAAATTTTTCTAATCGTTCTGGACCTTTTATGTCGGCATGACATGTGCCTACTAAATATAATACCATGCTTCTTAGTTTTATGGTTAATTTATAAAACTTTAGAAATCTTTTAGCATCACACTTCCATCCGCCACAATTCATCCCCTACATAGTGAATATTCTTGATTACTTTGCCGGAAGCCATGGCTTTCATTTCTTTACTGTCAAACAAAGCAATACCTACTGCCAAGGGCTTCTGGTTATTCTTGTCAATAACTGCGACAAATTCTTCTTTAACAATCCCTGCTTCAATCTCTACTATTCCCGGGCGCATCACATCTGCTCCATTTACCACGAACTTCACCGCGCCCATGTCTACAGTTATTTTCTTTAGGATATTATTCTCCTGCAAGAACTTGAGTGTGGGAACTGGTTTTCCTTGATAATAAAAAAAAGATGACTTTTTGTTAATGAGAATGATCTTGTACTGATCTTCAATTAGCTCTACTTGATCTTTTTTGCTAATATTTACTTTGAATACTTCTAGCTCCTTACTTACATCCTTGCTGCGTAGTTGGGTGCGTTTCATTTTTTTCCCTTCTTGACGCTAAAACTGATTATTTTTCCAGTTATAGTGATGAGAATATATATGCTAGCAACAGCAAGGCCGAACATAAGCAAAAAGGCTAGGAGCAGCACTGATCCGGGATTGTTGACCATCTGTAATTTGTAGATGATATAACCTATCCACAAGAGTATAGCCCCGCCAACAGCCAACCACAGAATTTTGCCAATTTTCCTAAGAATATCTAACATCTGCTCACTCTACCAATATCCCCGGCTTTCCAGGCATGGCAGATTGCGCTTTAGGATGCTGGCTGTCTTCTGCCCGGACAATCTCTACTTTGCATTCAAATTCTTTCTCTAAGAAATGTTTTGCATCTTTCACGGCAGCAAGTTCTTCTTTTTGCGATGTCACTAAATGAGGGATCTTACTGGGATCCTTGACTAGATTCAGGACTATTTTGCTGACTTCTTTCCCTTTCATCTTCATCTTTTCTTCATCTAACACTCGCTTCATAATCTCGCCTATATTTCGGGTGACTTTTATTTCCCGGGAAACCAGATTGAATAAGTCGTAGCTCCACTCTTCTGCGATAAAGAGAGTGAATTTCGTTGGTTTTTGCAGTTTCGCCAAACTCAGTACATTACGCATTCCTTCTATGGTAGCTTGAATAAGCTCTTCACCTGCTTCTGCTGTTTTGCTGATCTTTTTTTCTTCGACTTTCGGCCAGAGAGAGGTGGAAACCAATTCTGAGCTGTCATTTAACTCTTCGCTGAGATGTGGAGTGATTGGATTCATCAATCTGGTCCAGATAGCTAAAACTTGCCCTATCACTTTCTTATTCTCCCCGCCTCGGCGCAGGTACCATTTCAGATCATCATACATAGTATAGTAAACGATAGAAGCCAAATCTCGCAGCCCATACTGTTCCATGCTCTTATTGCAGGCTTTGATATGTTCATACACTCTCGATAATAACCAATCATCGACTGCTTTTTTATTTCCGTTTTGTTTCTGCAATTCCTCTGCCAGCATGTAAATGCGTTCCAACGCGTTTTTGTAGTTGAGAACAGTCTCTTCTGTCCAGACTACATCAACATGCGGCGATCCGATATGGGCATAGTATAATCGCATGGCATCGACGCCATATTTTTCCATAGCGGCAGGGATAGGTTCTGCTCCTCCTTTGCTCTTTGAAATCTTTCCGCCCTTTCCAGTGACCCACCAATTTACTAAAATTCCTTTAGGCCATTTGTCAGCGGGTAGAATGCCCAAGTGGTTCATGATGAAAACTGGGAAGTGCACGGTCTGATGTTCTTTTCCACCTAAGTTGAGGTCTAAAGGATAGAAGTATTGAAACTCTTCTCTGATTGGTTTCCATTTTTTCTTTCCTTCTCCGATTCCTAAGAAAACATAATCAAAGAATTCTTCACTTAGATCATGAAGGCTGATAGTATCGTTGTTGATGAATTTTGAAACGATATAATATGCAGGGTATAAAGTAGAATCGCTGATAGGTTCAACGATCCAGTTTTCATCAAAAGGAAATTTGCTTCCCAGCCAGTTTCCTAATCTGGTGCAGGCTCTGTCGCCGAACCAATCTAGTACCCCTGGAAGATTGTCTTTGTATTCTTTAGGATAAATGTTCATTTCTTTGACATATTCTTTGCTGCGTTCGGTAAGCGCTTGATCAGAATAGCGGATGAACCATTGGTCATCAATGCGTTTGATCACCACTTTATTTCCGCAGCGGCAGACCACTTCTTCGCTTAAGTCGTGAAAGAGATCACCCTTTCCAGATTCCAGCAGTTCTGCCTTGATAAGTTCCTTTGCTTCTTCCACTTTCTTGCCAGCGTATTTGCCGCAGTTTTCAGACATTACTCCTGAATGATGGCCAGCTTTGTATACTTCTTTAGTCGCTTCTTCTAATTTTGGATCAACCAACGACTTGATATTGAATTTTTCTACTGTTTCCTTGGCAGGAAAATTGCCATAGCCTTTGGTTTTAATGATTGGTATTAAGGAAATGTTTTTTATTTCTTGGGAATTAAGATTGTAGGCTTTGCACAATTGCGGATTTTCCTGCAATGTTTTCAGCGCAACATAATCGAATGGAGCATCGCTGGGAACGCTGGTGACGATTCCAGTTCCTACGTTAGCATTCACGAAGGTAGCGGGAAGGATGATGATCTCTTTTTCGATTCCTGGAGCTTTGGCTTTACGTCCGATGAATTTTTTGATGTCAATATCTTCTTTGAGTAAAACGTCATCTTTTTGGTATTGCAGTTTTTCTGCTCCTTCCCGGCTCATGATCCAGTCTTGGCCTTCCACTTCCACGTGCAGGTATTTTACTTCCGGATTGACCCACAGATTAGTCTGGCCAAAAATAGTTTCCGGCCGCAACGTTGCCACGACAAGATAAAAATCATCTATTTTGAACTTGAGTAAAGTATATTCATTCTTTTCTGCATTTCCGCCCGTGGATATGTCAGTTTCGGATGGATCTACCGCTACCGGGCCGTGTACGATACAAGCAGTGGCAAAGTACGGTTTCTGGACTAGCAAATTTTTCTGCAAGAGTTTCTTGAACTGCCACTGGATAAATTTTTCGTAGTCAGGAAATGTGGTACAGGTAAAGCGTTCCCAATCACAGAGAAATCCGAATTTTTTCCAATAGTCATTGACGTAGACGCCATTGAAGTATTCAATAATTTTTTCTGGGGTAGTAAGCTCTTTGATTTTTTTTTGCGGACAGCCGTTGTTAAGTAAATAGTTTATCCAGTCCTGATCCTTGTTTTTTACTTTGTTGGCAAAAGAGATAGCTTGATTTCCGGAAGCGTGTGTTCCTACCGGAAAGATGACTTCCTTTCCTTTCAGTCTTTCATAACGGCAGATGGCATCAGTATAGCTGAAACCGCGCATATGTCCGACGTGTAAGAAACCAGAAATTCCCGGATAGGCAAAAATCATGAAGAACTTGTCTTTGTCTTTCTGAACTATGGCTTTTCCTAATTCTGCTTTTTGCCATTGGGTTTGCCATTTCTTTTGAAGTTTGTTCCAGTCTACGTTCATAGGGGAAGGAGGGGTATAAGGTTTAAAAAAGCTACGCTTTTAATGTGCTTTTCATTACATGTCTTGTTTTAATAAACTTTTATATAGTAGAGGCTCGGTGATCGATTTTGTATGGTTCATGTTCAAGATCATTCCATTTCTCTTATTGAAGACAATACAATAAAGCAGGGAATGGCCATATCATTTTATGGACAACATGGTTATGCCGTTTTGCAAAAGGCGCAGGAATATGGCGATGTTCTGACTCTGCCGGAATTTATGCAGGCATTGTATCTTTCTTCATTCGATGATTCATTGACGGGAGTACCTTTTACGGTGAGAACGGAAGAAATCATCGGTAAGAGCCCGCAAGGAAATCCTGTTGCGGTAGTTGTTCATGGTGCAGGCTTGTTAAATCCTAGGAGAATTCATGACAGCATAATTATAAAACCAGTAATGGAAGGCGAAGTTCCTGATTATGGGTTAACGAGAACCAAATCAGGAAGAGGGCAGTTTGCTCTTCCATTATATGAGGCTGAAATCCATGCGCTCTTAGAAGGATATATTCTTCCTATTTTCCAATACTCTGATTTCAAACCAGGCAGACCTAATTTACCGAGAGAATATGCAGTAGTTCGTGATTTTCATCCTGAAACAGAGTTCCCTACAGAAAAATATTTTGCTAACGATTATTACTCTCTTAGGGAACTCGAAGTGATTCCGCGAGTAATCTCCTTGGCTGGCGGAGCAGAGAATCTAGAACATTGTTTTGATCTACTGGATCTTTATCATGGTTTGAATAAAATGAGATATTCTCATCCGCTCCATGACCTTGATCCTGAGCAGCCGCAGGGAAGATTTATAGAAGTCCATGGAATCCAGAATCTGTTTTACAGCCATATGGAGATGGATGGTTCGGCAAGATTTTTAGCAGTAAAACTGGAAGAATTACAAGAGAAAATTGATAAAGAGATCATGATAGAGGTAAGCTGACATGAATTCGCTGGATCTGCATGTAGATTTTGAAGTAGTGCTCCCCTATAAAATCTATCCGGGAGAAGTACAGGGAAATCTTTCCACCTTGCTGTTGGAAAACCGGCACCCGATGGGCGCATCGGATTTTACAAAACGCTTGAAAGGAATTGAAGTATATCCAGAGGTTCTTGAAAAATGGAATAATCTTTGCCCGACACTTGGCGATGCTATTGCTGTCCATCCTTATGGAAGCATTCGAGTTATTCGTTGCAATGCAAGGTTGTGGAATATCATTGCTAACAGCAAACTTCATGAAGGAGTTATTGAACTAAAGGGGAACAGGTATGATGCTTTGGGCGGTGCCCACATCCTAGGGATGCAGATACTAAACTATAGAAGAAAGCGTGATGACTTGAGGAATGTTTTTTCCTATTTGGACATCTCTCCGAAAAATTGTAGCTTTTGCCTTCCTAAGGTGAGAGATTACCCTTATTTAACTTTACTTGCCTTTAATCATAGTGCAAAGGTTTTGGGAGCTTCGCGACTTGATGAGAATGGATATTTGATTGGAGTTAGATAGAGATTATTTTGCTACTTTTTCTAATGCAGTCCTGGCATATTTCTTGATGGCTTCGCTAATTCCATACTCCGGATCATCTAATTCATCTTTGGTAAACCATTTGCAGCCGTCGCTCTTTTCATCTTCTGAGAGAATGAGTTGGTCTGTATCAGTGGTTGCGAAATATACCAAGCTTATATGCTGATGAGTATCATTGATGCGGTGGATGTTCATAAATTCTGGAGGAATAAGTTCTTTGTAGCCTTGCTGATCAACTGCTTGGTAGAAAGGAGGACAATACAATTTAACTTCTAATCCAACTTCCTCTTTCACTTCTCTCACTGCTGCTTGAGTAGGATCTTCATCCAGTTCAATATGGCCGCCCACGCTGAGCCATTTCTTGTATTTGTCATGCTGGCGCAGAAGGACTTTGTCTTGATAGACGATGAACACTTCAGCGGTAAAATCGATCTTTTCATGTATGTGGGCCATGTAATTGGAAGAATCAATTTGTTAATAAGGATTGTTGGGATGTAAAAGACGAATAGTAATCTATAAATACCAATATTTCTTTATTCTGCAAAAAAGGATGAAAAACCAATTAATCGTTAAGATCCTGAACAATATAGCTGATATTCTGGAATTACAGGAAGTAGAGTTTAAACCCATCGCATATCGAAGAGCTGCTCAATCCATCGAATCGCTTTCTGAAGATATTGCTGATATCTATGAGCGCAATGAATTGGAAGAGATCCCTGGCGTAGGAAAGCATATCGGGGAAAAGATCGCGGAAATCATCGAAACCGGAAAGCTGAAATATTATGAGAAATTGAAGAAAGAGATTAAGATTGATCTTGAACAATTAAATGAAATTCCTGGTTTAGGGCCGAAGAAAATCAAGTTTTTGTATAAAACATTAGATGTCCGAGACTTAAAAGATCTGGAGAAAGTCTTGAAGCAGCATAAGGTAAGGGAATTAGAAGGTTTTGGTGAAAAGACGGAAGAAACACTGCTGCATGGAATCGAGTTGTTGAAGAAGCGGCCTTCACGCTTCCTTTACTTTCATGCTATTTCTATTGTAGAAATGGTGAAAAAGAACCTCGAGAGTTACGATTTTGTCAAAAAAGTCGAGGTAGCCGGTTCTTTTAGGCGTGGAAAAGAAACGGTCGGAGATTTAGATATTTTGGTGGTATCTTCCCAACCGGCCAAAGTGATGGATGTTTTCATCAAGATGAAAGATGTTATTGAAGTATTAGCTAAAGGTGGAACCAAGAGTTCAATTCGCTTGAGCAATGGGATGCAGGTTGATCTGCGGGTCGTACATGAGAAAGAGTATGGCGCAGCATTATTATATTTCATCGGCAGCAAAGATCATAATGTTGAGCTTAGAAAAGTAGCGCTGAAACGTGGCTGGACCTTGAATGAGTATGGGCTGACTACCTTAATGGGCAATAAATGGATCGCCGGCAGAACGCAGGAAGATATATATCGGAAATTAGGCCTGCGTTTCATTGAACCTGAGCTGCGGGAGAATAAAGGAGAACTTGAAGCGGCACGTTTGGGAAAACTTCCTGCATTGGTTACTGTTAAAGATATCAAAGGAGTATTCCACAATCACACTACCTGGAGCGACGGACATAATTCACATCTGGAGATGGCCCAAAAAGCAGAAGAATTAGGTCTGAAATTCATGTCTTTCAATGATCACTTTGGACATATTGGAATCACCAATCCACTGACCGAGAAGAGATTAGGGAAATATCTGCAGGAGATCGACAAGGTACAGAAAAAAGTAGGAATCAAAGTATTTACTGGTGTGGAAATTGACATTTTAAAAGATGGGACTTTACCATTGTCTCAAGCAAAACTGCGTAAATTGGATGTAGTAATCGCTTCTGTGCATGTAGCGATCAACATGAAAGAAAAAGAGATGACCAAACGCGTCTGTAATGCTTTGAGCAATTATCCAATAAACATCCTAGGACACCCACAGGATAGGCTCTTACTTGAACGTGAACCTTTAGCTCTTAATTTAGATAAAGTATTTGACGCTGCTAAAAAGCATGATGTATTTATGGAGATTAACGGCTCGCCAAAGAGGATGGACCTGCCAGGTGAATTAGTCAAAGCAGGCCTCGATGCCGGATGCAAGTTCGCACTAAGTACGGATGCTCATGATACATCCCACCTCACTTTTTATCCTCTGGCTGTAAATTTGGCCAGAAGAGGATGGGTGGAACAGAAGCATCTACTTAACTGCTGGTCTTTTGGAAAGATTGAGAAAGCTTTGCAAAAATGAATCGCTTACACATTTTCCTCAAACTCTTCTGCGCATGATTTTGAGCAGAAGGCCACAACTTCACCATCAACCTCTTTTTCTATCCTATTCTCTTCGTTCACTGCGGAGCCGCATTCAGCACACTCACCAACTTCTTCTTGGTCTGAATATCCTTTCAAGAATCCTTCTTCAGATGTTTCCAGGCCTTCTTCAAGAATCTTTTCTGTGCTGTTCTCGTCTTCGTCTAATGCATAGTTTTCCATTGAGAAGATTTTTTCTAGGGTGTTTTTAAAGATTTTGCTGATGCGGTATATGAGTATATGCCTCTTGTTATCTAAGAAATATTTTTAAATAGTCATATGGGAGATAAATGTATGCAGAGCAGAGACACTTTAGCTGATTATAGAAGGGTGCGTTTTGAAGAATATGCTTCTACAGTTGTGTTTGGACTGGCGACAGTTGTTTTTGGTTACTGGACGTTTGAGGGGATGACCAATGAGCAGAATACATTTTCCACACTTCTTAGCTGTTATCTGGCTATCGGCTGCTGTTCTCTTGCGGAAAGTTCTTTTGAACAGGGAAGAGTGATGTCAAGGGAGGCGAGTAGGCTGGAACGGGAATTAAGGAATTCTTCACGGAAAATTTAAGAATCACTATCGATCAGTCATAAAAATGGCAGATTTGATCAGTCTCTTGAATAAACATCAATTCGCAATACGCAGGAAACTAGGGGAAGGTGGTTTCCGCAAAGTCTACGAAGTTCTTAAATTTAAAGGAGAAGCACAGAAAGTATTTGTCGGTAAAATATATTCTCCCGCGCCGCCTAGTTCTGTCTTTCATAAAATCTCTTGCTCTAAAGGTAATCTAGAGCAGAGAGAAATAGACCTGTTGCATAATATTGACCACCCCAATATTATCCTGATCCATCAATTACTTCAAGAGGGCGAAATAAATGTCATCGTGGAAGAACATTTTAATGCCACTTCGTTGGAGGATAAAGTAAGGATACAAGGGCCAATACGAAATCAGGAATTTCTGCAAAATATCTCTTCCCAAATTATGGATGCTTTACGTTATCTTCATGTTGATGCTGGAGTGTTACATCGTGATCTCAAGCCTTCTAATTTTCTGTTGGGGAGAACTGCTGATGTAGTGAAAGTTGCTGATTTTCAAACTGCGATCTTACTAAGTGATGTTGAGAACAAAATGCTACCTACTCGCGGAGGAACTAAATATACTCATCCCGATTTTATTAATCACCTTTTGACTGGTTCTCCTAGTAGCGCTAGTATCGCTACTGAATTTTATGCACTAGGAGCAACCTTGTTTTACCTTTTAACTGGAAATCCGCCCTTTGCATATAATCTCAATATTGTTGACGAAGGTATTCCTTTACAGATAGGTGAGGAAACAATCTATATTGCTTTAGAAGATGGGAAGGAACAACTTGATTGTATTACATATGAAGAGCACGAAGCAAGGTTACATCAGGAATTGGAAAAGGTTCCCATGGGTTTTAGAGAATTGTTCCTAAATTGTCTTTCTCTTGAACGCGACAGGTACTCTTCTTTATCTGCTCAGGATGCCCATGATGTTTTTAGAAAAGATCTTGATTACGCTCTGGAACAATCATTTCTTCCTACTGAAATAATTGATAGTTCTCCCTTTCAACCCGGATTAGCAACACCTGAAACCAACGCTGCTATTGAAAAAATAGTTGGTGCAGTGATAAGTTATGGAAAAAGAGAGAAAGAAACGTATTCTAATCATCATGGCTGGGGTAGTGATAGGATTCTTACTAACAACAGCAAGGAAATTTATTCTTTGACTTCTGGAGAAAGAAGATATAAATTTATTGATGAAGCTGATTATCATTCTTTCGGTACCTGGTCTCCTGGCTGGAGCGAGAGATATAACCGTTATCTGGAAATAGCTGAAAAAGGAAAAATAATTTGCCAAGCAAACAGGGTGTTAGAAGGAGTAAATGGCCGATTTTATTGGACTACCCAAGAAGAAACAAGACAGCCAATTCAAGCACATGGGTGGTTTGTGAAATAGATTAGGGGGAAATTAGTTTTTTTTTAACGATTCTGAGATTTGCTGAATTTGCTTTTTGAGTTTAGGCAGATCTCTTCTGATAATATCTAAAATGATATTTACATCAACTCCAAAATAATGATGAATCATTTTATCTCTTGTTCCAACAATGGCCTTCCATTCAATCTCTTTATATCTCTTCTTAAGATTTGGAGAGATGTTCTTAACTGCTTCCCCAATGATTTCAATCTCTCTAACAATGGCGCTCCTTTTTAGCCTATTAGATTCTAATTTATTCTTAGTAATATTTTTAGAAAATAGTTCTATTGCATCTATACTATCCAATATATGCTCAAGAAATACAGCGTCACCTTTATCACTCATAGTATTCTCACTTCTTGTTCTAAAATCTTATCTTTTAGATAAGGGCTCAGGCCATTGTAACTTACTAAATCTACTTTTCTATGCAGTTTTTCAGATAATGTAATCTCTAAACTTGCGAACTGAAAACCCATCCCTTTTGGTGGCTGAACCAGAATGTCAATATCACTCTTCTTCCTTGCTTCTCCTCTTGCATAAGAACCAAAAATTCCCGCCTTCTTGATTCCGTTTCTTTTCAAGATAGGTATGGCAATTTTGGCAATTTGTTTTAGAGTTAATTCTTTAGAGATCATGTTTTAGGAAGGTTTTACTTCTATTTAAATTATTCTGTGCTTATTCTTTCTCCAACATCAATCCAATCAAGGGGCTAGCGGAAAGATACAGATTTCTCAAAGCCATTCCGAGGTGATGCAGTATTACAGGATTACTGTCTTTTTTCATTTGGGTGCGAATATCTGTAAACAGCAGCTTTCTGGCTTTTTCGTGTACTTTCTCTATTGCGGAAAGATCTTTATCTTGATAGGCATGCCGCAGTAATAAAAATAATTCTTGTAAGGAAGAAAGAAATTTTAGGTAGAGTGTGCTTTCTTTTCCAGATAATTTTATTTTTTGCTTGTCTAAATATTTGTTAAGATGGTATAGTTCTCGTGGGGCATGGGTAACCAAACTAAGAAAGTTCCAAAAGAAAATAGCTTTATCAGAATAAATATTCTGCTTAGCCATCATTCTGCGACAGAAGTTGTCATATCTATGGATATTGAGCATGGTCAATTCATAATCGGTAAAGGTGCTTTTGTGTTCAATTCTTGCTGCGGTGCCTTGGATTATGGTAGCAATACCACTAAAGATTTTTTGGAAAACTAGATCGAATCTCTCTTCATGGGGTTCGGTAATACTCTCTATCGTACAGCCCCCTCTTTCTTGCTGGGTTATTTCCATGCCCAGAAGATAATTTTGCAAAACTTCTCTAATAATACTAAGCTGTTCTTTGTCAATGTTTTTTATAGTAAGAGCGTCATATCCGGCACGGTAGGCGTTAACCAAGGTAATCCTGATGGCTGATTCGGTATGAGATTTGAACGAGAGGGTTAGGTCTTTCTTATTTTTTCGTTCAGAAGAAGTAATAATTAAATGATCCTTAGCATCAGTAATCTCTACTTCCTTTCCCTTCTTTAAATTAAATCGCTGAACCCAGCTGCTTGGCAGAGAGACCATTAAGGTGGTTGTTCCTTGCTGAACTAGTTTACGTTTCATGGGATTGTTTTTGTAAAGTGTTTATTTAAACTTTTTGGAAAAGTTTAAACCTGAAAGCTAGGGTGTTTCATGGTGAATCATGATTTTTCCGCCGACATTCTTATTAAGACTACTAGTCGGGGAGATGAGACGTTGACAAAAAGATATTATGTGGATGCCTGTATTTGGAGAGATTTTCATGAAAATAGGGAAGATAAATTTAGGCCTCTCGGGGAATGGGCGTTTAATTTCTTACGAATGGTTAGAGAAACAAAAAGCAAAGTGCTCTATTCTGATTTGATCATCAAGGAACTTTCTATATCTTATAATGAAAAGGAGATTAAAGCCATGTTCAAGATTATTGACGAAGGAGGATTGCTTGAAAAGGTTGAAACCACGAGAGAACAAATTAAAGAAGTGATGAGAAGAAAGAGAGAAGGAAAGTTTCCTTTTGGCGATTTACTTCACGCTATCCTGGCCAGAGACAACCAGGCCATCATGGTTACGAGGGATAAGCATTTTGAGGAATTTGACCGTATTGTAGAGATACAGAAACCAGAAGATTTAATCTAGCGTAACTCCAAATTCCTGAGCGAGCTTCTCAAATGCCTTTTTTCTTCCAGCTTCAAACTCTTCATCGCTAACTTTTCTGGTAGCGGCTCCTTTAAATTTAGCTAGTTTTCTCATAAACTTCTCCGTTTCTATCTTGTTAAGTTTATCTCGCACCGCTTCTCTGATAAACTCGGTCCTATTATTATAATGAAGAGGCGGCAAGAGCTCATCGATTTTCTTAACTAAATTTTCCTGCAACTTAAATGTAATTGTTTCCATGGTAAGCTATTGTATTACATTGTATTATTTAAACATTACGGGTAAAAAAAGAAAAATTTAAAGAGTATGAACCCATAGTTATGTTAGAATTATGAAAGAGATAGATTAGCGGATTCGTATGCGCGTTTATCTCCAGCTATTTATGAGATGAAGCGGGAGATGGTGGTCGTTCCTAAAAATCATGAGGAGATTATGGACAGATTCAAACATGACGTTTCTGTGTCTCAGCATTCTGGGTTTACATTGACCAGTAATGGTCTCACTACAAATCTCATGGTACCATTAGTTGTTCTTGCCGATCTTGGTACAGAAAAGAAGAGGATTCCTTCTGAGGGCGCAAGTGTTGTCAATTATGAAATTAAAACTAATCCAGAAAGAGAAGATTGTATTGTTAAGCTAGGAGATTATGATGTTGGGCGGATCAGACATAATCACGGAAAACAAGATATCACCATGACTGGAAAATGGACTTACAACGGTAAAATTGAGTCTGTTGAAGTTAAAGTTCCCAAACTTCCGGAGCGTTCTGCAGACCTTGGTGTTGAAGCACAACTAAAGTATTTCCAAACCCTGACTGAAGCGAAGAAAACCAAGAATTTCTCAGGGCAAACTTTGCCACAGCCAGAATTATATATTCTGTGGATCCCTCGCAAAGAAGATTTCGAAGTAAAAGTGGAAAAAATAGAAATTGTTCACCCTGATCCTGCCTTGATTATGCGGATTGACGGGAAACATGATCATGTCCTGAGCTTATGGCATACCGAAACAGAGGAACCGTTAGAATTCTTAGTACGGAGACATACACAATGAGTTGGGAGAAATCAGGAAGATTTGAACAAACTGATGAGTTTCAACAGATATATCACCGATCACTTTCTGTATGTGATGAGCAAGGAACCATGATTGCTCAGGACAGGAGCTTGGAAAATGATAAGGATATTGCTCCCTACCAATTTTTCCGTAAAGGGACGAGAGAGTATGTTTTTCCATCACAAGAAGTAGTATTACAATCTGATATTTCCGAGGTAATAACTCCACAAGAAGGTTATCCTGGTCATCCAGACACTGCGGGATATGGAATACGAACCGAAGTACAGAACTTCACGTATGATGAAGCCTTGGTAAAGGGCAGACTGAGAGTTGAATATCATGATGCGGGGGATAAACCCGAACTCACTGTAACTTATCAAGAGAACTCTGAATTGCCTCGGGAAGTTACAAAAACGCTAGAAGAGATATTCAAATAATTTTATCTTATCATTTTCTTAATTTCTTCTCTGAATTTTTTAAGATAGAGTGTAAATTGCAGCTCAACTTCTTTCCAATCTAGAGCGTTTACCGGTATGCCATAATAATTAATCCCATTCCTTTTTGTCCTTACCTTCTCAAAAAATTCCCAACTCATCTCTAGTTCAGGATGTTTTTCACAGAGATAAGCAAACAAACACTGATGATTATCAATTTTTACTCTTTCAAATCGTAGATAAGATTCAGCTAATTCATGCAGGGCGTCATAGTACAACTTGTAAACACTATTCCATAGATTGCTCTCTTTAAGTAGGCTTTTCTTAATGAGATTAGCAGCCTCAAGGTCTCCTTCGGCAATGTTCATAGTTGCTTTTATTTTCTCACGATCAATCTCTTCTACGATCAGAAATTTTCCTTCCTTTTTACATTTTAGAAATGCTTCTGACTGGGTAAGATATTTAGGCATTGATATTCACCGTAACGAAATCTAAATCTCCTTTGATAAGGTTCCCTTTAATAATATTTCTAATTAATCCCGAGCCCAGCTTAGCTAATTCTGTTTTATCTGGGCAGATAAATAGTTGTATCTCTTTATGCAATTTTAGTTCATATGGAGCTATGCTAAGACCTTTCGGATCACCATAGATAAAAATATCTATGTCGCTATCTTTATACCAATCCGAACGAGAAAAACTGCCGAATAAGATCACGGTTTTGGCTTTTTCCAGATTACTTAAATGGTTAAGCAAACCAGCTTGATGAAGTTTTTCTAAAGCAAAGATCTTTTTTTTATGTTTGTATTCTGGTAAATCATAACTGCTGATGTAATATGGCATCTTGCCTTTATTTTTAATTCTTTTAATTAGTCCTTCTTTTAGGAATTTTTTTAACCATCCATCAGCTTTACTTCGAGCGATATCAACTTCTTTAACTATTTCTTCAAAGTGCCATTCTTTAGTGGGGTTCTCAAAAAAAAGCTCCAATACCTCTTCTTCTTTGCTTTTCATAATAGTTCCCATTATGGGTACTACTTTATAAATCTTTCTGGTCAATTTTAAAAGACTTTAGAAGATTTATTTTAATTTCAATTATAATACTGCTTCAACAATATCCTTTTAATCCTATTGATAGACCGTTCCCAGGAAAAACCATAGGCAACGGTCTTGCGGGCGTTCTGACCGAGGCGTTCGCGGTATTCCCGATCTTTAAGCAGTTTGGATATTTTCACCGATAACATCCCGGCGCTGTTGCGAGGGAAAAATAAGCCGTTGTGATTCTTGATAATATAGCTTTTGATGAAGCCTACTCTGGTCGCAATAACCGGCAATCCGGTAGACATCGCTTCTAAGGTCGCTAATGATGTAGTTTCGGTCAAGCTGGGCATGACAAATACATCCATGGCTTTCAAGTAATCCTGCACATTGTGGACGAAACCAGTAACTTTGCAATTCTTCAGCGCTTTTAGTTCCTTGGTCTGTCTTTCCGGCCCATCACCGACCATCAGCAAGGTGATGTTGTCCTGCTCTTCTATTTTCTGGAAGGCTTCTAAGAGAAGTTGGATATTTTTCTCTTTAGAGATCCTTCCTACATAGCCTATGACTTTCTTTTCTGGGTTAAGATGGATCTTTTCTTTGCTGGCGCGCTTGTCGGCAGTGGGATTGAAAGTATCGATGTCTACTCCCAATCTGGCGGTGGTGATCTCAGTGCGCACGCCCTGCTCCTGAAGGTGTTCTTTCAATTCATGGTAAGGGACAAGGATCTCATCGCAGCGGTTGTAGAGGCTGATGGATAATTTTTTGATCAGGTACGAAAATGGTCTCTTGATAAAGGCGGGAAAGAATTTTTCAAATAATTCCCAGGAGAGGGTATGGGTGTAGAAAAATATCTTCTTATTGTACCTGCGTGCGTAATAAATACTGAGATAACTGATCATGCCCGGGCCTTGGATAAAAACCAGATCCGCTTCCTTGATGGCTGTTTTCATCTTTTTGAAATTGGATGGAGAAAGTTTTAGGTTAGCATAGCCGGAGACTTTCCAGATCTTAGACGGGCTGATGTAGGTCACTTTCTTCCCTTTATGCGTGCCGTAATCAGGGACCAGCAAGGAGATCTCAAAATTGTCCTGGGCGCGTTTCAGGAATTCTTCAATGAACTTTAAAGTTCCATCTACTTTTGGATAATAGGTATCTGCCACGAGCAGTAATTTTGGTTTGTTGTTCATTTTATCCTAAAGAAATGCTCTCCAAACCTCCTGCGCATCTTGATCCCGTCTTTGATGGTTTTGTACATGAGTATGATAAAAGGATAAAGGACATGCACTTTCTGGCTCTTGAATTTCCAGAGCGCTTTCAATTTAAGGGAAAAGGTTTTGCTGACGTCTACGTACAAAGAAGGATAATGGGTCTTGAAGGAGACGGGGTTCCAGATGGAATACATGTATAGCTCTGGTTTTTGCTGCAGCTCGTCGAATATTTCCAAAGTCATTTCGTGAACAGCACGATGGTCTGGATGAGGGTCTTCGTGGCTGTGGGTGAAGATTTTAGTGGGTTTTTCTTTGTCCAGAAGCTGCACGAGAGCAGCCTTGAGATTTTTCTCTTTGTAATCATCCAGGAATTTTCCTTCCCGCAGATCGTAGAAGAGAGATTTACATTTTAATACTTTAGAAGCATCTTCTGTTTCTTTGTAGCGCATCTTCTGCACAATTTTTTGCTTCAGCCAGGGATGAGATAATTCGCCGTAGGAGAAGACGATGGCCAGAACTTTATTTTTTTGTCTGGTATAATTAGCTATAGTTCCCCCAGCCCCGATGACAAAATCATCAGAATGAGCGCTGAAAACAACAATTTTTTCTTTCCTGGACATATAGCTTGGAGAAGCAGTATGGGTTTAAGAAGTTTTTGGAAAATTGTTTTGGAAGCCGCTGTTTCAGAAATCCTTAAAAACAATCCTATAATAATTCTCCTATGCCCGTTACAAAGAAAGCATTATCCAAGCATTCCAAAGCAAAGAAGCTGCATTATCGAGAAGAGGATATCCGCTGGGCTACTCCGGAGCAAGTTGCAGTATATCGGGCAGAGCGCTTGAAGTGCAAAGTTATCGCTGACCTCGGCTGTGGAATCGGCTTTCAGAGCTTTGCGTTTGCGAAGACTTGCAAGAAAGTCTATGCATTGGAAATCGACACAGAGAGAATAAAGCTGGCAGAAAAGAATGCTCACGCGTTAGGGATCAAGAATATTGAGTTCATCCATGGTGATGCGCTTTCGGAGAAGGTGATCAAACAATTGCAAGAGGTGGACATAGTCTTTTGCGATCCGGAACGCTTGCCAGAGGAAAGTAAACGAAGTATCGCAACCATCAAACCGAGCATTTCGGAACTGTTGAAAAAGTATGGGGCTCTTACCGAGAATATTGCCATTGAATTTCCACCGCAGATCACCGAGATTCCGTTTGACTGCGAGCGGGAGTACTTATCTATAGATGGGGCGTTGAATCGGTTAACCTTGTATTTTGGCGATCTGAAGAAATGTGCACGCAGCGCAGTAGTTTTGCCGGCTGGAAAAAGGTTATGTTCCGAGGAAGAAGCAACCTTGGCGGAGACAGAAGAGCTGGGTGAATATCTGTATGAAGCTGATCCAGCGGTAGTGAAAGCAGGATTGCTGGCAGAATTATCTGAGGAAACAGATACAGAATTGTATGAAAAAAGTAAATCAGTATTTTTTACCAGCGATACGAAAATATCTAATCCTTATTTCAAAAATGCTTTTAAAGCGGTAGAGATGTGCGCGCAGGAAGAGCATGAGATCATTGCGGCCTTGCAGAAACATCATGCCGGGCAAGTGATCCTGCGCTTTTCTGTTGATCCTAAGGAATATTGGCGAATCAGAAAAAAAATTGAAGCAAAACTTACTGGCGATAAAACCTATGCCTTGCTGTATATAGGGAAGGAAGCAGTGATTGTTGAAAAGTGTGAGTAGCGATGCAAAAATATATTTCCTATGGTTTGAGGTTCTGGCCCAGAGTCATAAAATATTTTTTAGGACCCCTGCTGTTAGTAATTCTCTTCTGGACTATTGGATTCAGGCAGGTATGGCTGTTGTTAACGACGACTCACTTAAAGTTTTTTGTGCTGGCATACTTATTTTTTGTTCTTGCGGTGTTTATTGCGGTGATGAATCTCTATGTATTGTTCTATCCCTTGCAGCAGATCGATCCTAAACGGTTTGTGCAGTATTTTTTTGCCAGCAGGGTGACTTCGCTCATTTTTCCAGGGCGATTGGGAGAGTTTTCTCTTTCGTATTATCTGAAAGGAGAGAACATCAATCTAGGCCGCGGCATAGCCGCAGTGGTCACGGATAAATTGATCACCGTCACTATCTCGATGCTGCTGGGGATGATCGCGGTATCTATTTTCATGAAAGGGCAGCATATCACTGCCTTCGTCTTATACATTTTTGTGATGATGATGCTCTTTGTCTTGTTGTTAAGTTCAACTTCCCGTGATTTCATCAAGAAATGGATTTTAGGCAAGTATTCACATCATTTTGCAGGTTTTAGCAAGACTTTGTTTTCCTACGAACGGGAACATAAGGGGATGTTCATGTTGAATATGCTTTTTACATTAGTGCGCATGCTGGTGTTAGCCCTGTCAGCCAAAGCGATGTTCTTAGCCTTGGAAACAGATATACCTTTGCTGACCTTGATTTTAGTTAGCGGCCTGGAAACACTGAGTAACTCCATACCTCTGACCGTGAATGGCTTGGGAATAAAGCAGGCGATTGGAGTGTATGTATTCAGCGCGATCGGGGTAAGCCCGGTGATCACTGGGACGAGATATGTATTAGGGTTTTTGATCGAGTATTCGTTTGGATTTATCTCTACCTTTTTTATTGGTGATGACCTGTTTGTGGAGAAGAAGGCGTGAAAGATTAGAGACATTTCTTCTTTGATTTATCTGCAATCATTTTTTCTTCTGCTTTAACTTTTCGTTCTACTTTCTTAATCTCTTCTTCTGGAGGAAGTTTTTCCGGTTGAATACCGCTCTTTAAGAGAAGATTTCGGACATCAGCATTATTCTTAACATGTTCTGTAGTTACCTTACTTTCTCCCTTAAGGTCGTCTTTTTGTACGTTAAAATTAGTTATTTCTGTAGCCAAATTCTTTGCAGTGATGGTAATAGTAGGAAGAAAATCAGCGATTGGTCTGCTTTTAGGTACTTTCAGCTTCTGTTTCATCTGTGCGGTGCTTATTCCGCCAAACAAGGCTTCATCACCTTTGCTTCTGATTCTGGCAAATCCTGCATCGTCAACTCCTCGTTCGTAAATAATCTTCGATAGCTCTGTTTCTGAGACAACTAACTTCTGCCGAGCTTTCATCCTTTCCATAAGGGCTATCCTTTGTTCGATCAGTTCTTGTTTTCTGGTCTGGATAGCAAAATAACTCTGGGCAAAGGCAATCTGTTCCTTTCGGGGATCACCGTTTTGAGCTATCAGGTAACATGCGTAGCGGGTGAGCATGAAATCTTCTATTTCTTTCGTTGCTCCTTTAGGCATGGGTATCGTTTTGTTGACGTCAACGAAATGATCTCCTGATTTTTGTCCAGCATTAGTACAGGTAATTTTAGCCTTTTCTATCACATTCAGGAAATTACGCCAGTCATCATAATCTAACAATTTCTGTAAATCTCTGGCAAACCAGAATTCTATGCCATCTTGTTGTTGCACTGATTCTTCAAAAGAGGTTCTTAATCGGAGGATTATTTGTTTTTCCATAATTTAAGCTGGGAGAGAAGGAGATTTATATAGTTTAGCCTGACTTGTCCAGTGGTCCAGTGGGATAGATGATTTGTGTGTTATAGAAAGTAAAAAACTAAAATTTCTTAGAATTTAACTTGTCCAGTGGTGTGGGAGTACTAGGTTGTAATTCTGAAGGAACAATATAAAAGCAAGATCATTCATTAGAATCTTCTTTCAATAATCTTATAATAGGCTAATCAATTAAGGAAAAGATGCAAACAAAAGAAGCTTTAGTCTTTGGGGCTGGTAATATCGGGCGAGGTTTTTTAGGAGATTTGCTGCATCAATCAGGATATCATACTACTTTTGTCGATGTTGATAAAAATAAAATTGAACTGATAAACCAGCAAAAAGAATATCCTCTGGTGGTGGTTTCTTCAGCTAGTAAGCTGGAACGAATGGTAAATAATGTAGTGGCTGTTTCTTTTGCTGATACTGACAAGGTTACTGCTGCAGTTGTTGGTGCAGATGTAATTCTAACTGCAGTAGGTAAAAATGCTCTTCCTTATGTTGCTGGAGCTTTGTCAAAAGGTTTGGTTGAGCGGGTGAGGCAACGTCCACAAGATGAGCTCCACAGCATAGTGATTGCTTGTGAAAATGTACAAGATAACAGTGCTTATCTCAAAAAGATGGTTGAGTCTCTTCTACCGGCTGAGTATTTGTCTTTATTAACAGAACAAATCAGTTTCCCGAACTGCGTGGTAGATAGGATTGTTCCTAACGCAGCACTTTCTGATAATCCCTTATTGGTTACGGTAGAAGAATATTTCCAGTTTGTTGTTGATGATACTTCTTTGCGTTCTGCTTTTCCGGAGATTAAAGGAATTGCTCTCTCTTCAGATTTACCAGCTATTGTAGAACAGAAATTATTTACCCCCAATATGGCGCATGCCATTGCAGCATATTATGGATACCTGAAAGGCTGTACCTATATTCATGAAGCAATCGCAGATCAAAATATTGTAGCATTAGTTCGCGGTGCGGCAGCTGAAGTGGCCTTGATGCTGGTGGAAAGGCATCCTTCAATTACTTCTGATCAGCAAGCAGCTTATGCGGAGAAAATAATTAAGAGATTTGAAAATCCCTATCTATCAGATGAAGTGGTAAGAGTAGCAAGAGAACCTAAAAGGAAACTCACTGCTACCGATCGCCTGATAAGACCAGCAGAATTAGTGTTTCAACAAGGAAGAATTCCAGCTTATATTGCCACAGGCGTAGCAGCCGCTTTACATTACAATTATCAGAATGATGCTCAGGCTCTGGAGTTAGTTGGTTTAATACGCGAGCAGGGAGTGGAAAGGGTGCTGGAAGAGGTTTCAGGATTATCAAAAGGCAATCCTTTGTCTTCGTTAGTAAAAGCAGATTATTTGTTTAAGGCAATTTGGGATACGACTTATTTACCAGAATAATATTTAAAAAGGAAAGGATATCTCTCCGTTATCTATGAAAATACTTACCATCCATGCTGATTTTATTGAATTTGAGGCCAAAAAGAAGGCCTTTTCGGCCGCTGAGGAAGGAGTGGAGAAAGGTAAACGGGTAAGAGTAGAAGAGTGTTTAGTGGTTTTTTCTGCGGTAGAAAAAAAGGATGAAGAGAATGTCTCTGCAGTGATGCAAAAGTATCTGCAGGAAGTGAAGAACATTGCCCAGCAGGTCAATGCCAAGACCTTAGTATTATATCCGTATGCGCATCTCAGTTCTACGTTATCTGATCCTAAAGTGGCAGAAGATTTTATGAAACAGGCCGAGCAGAAATTACGTGCGGAGAAGTTTGTTGTTTTTCGTGCACCGTTTGGCTGGTATAAGAGTTTCAATGTTTCTTGCAAGGGACATCCATTGTCTGAGTTGAGTAGACAGTTTGGTCCGGAAGAGACGGTCTCCTTGAAAAAAGAAGGCAAGGATGAAGCGTTTGTCTTTGCGGAAAAGAAATTAACCAATGATGAAAAGGTATTATTGACCGCTGGGTTATTAGTAGGGAAGGCAGTCAAGAATCTGCATCCCAAAGCAGAAGTGATGGGAATTGGATTCTATCATAATCAGGCTTATGTGGATATGGCTAACGCAGAAGTGAGTATGGATGAAATCCCTTCGGTAGAAGCGCAAGCTTGTTCAGAATTGGGCAGACATTTTCCGGTGGAGAAGATTGCAGTACAGCAGATCACCAATGCTTTGCAGAAAAGTATTATTGAGGATATCGGTAAGAGCGCAGTTGGTTATAGTGTGGATGGAATGAAAGTTGTTCCGTTGTATAAAGATCCTTTTATCAGTTTTGATAAAGTCAAAGCCTTGAAGATCGTGAGTCAATCTAAAGTGTACTGGAAGAATAATGCTAATAATACCCAATTGACCAGAGTGTATGTGGTAGGGTTTGATACGGCTGAGAAGTTAGATTCGTTTATGAAGAAGAAAGAAGAAGCAGAATCACGATCACATCTGAAGATAGGGAAAGAGATGGGCCTCTTTGTGACTTCGGAATTAGTCGGTCCTGGATTGCCATTATTAGCGCCGAAGGGGATGATCATCCGTGAAGAGATTATTAATTATTTATGGTATTTGCATAAGGATAAGGGTTATCAGAAAGTCTGGACTCCGCATATCGCGAAAGAGCAGTTGTACAAAACTTCAGGACACTGGGATAAATTCGGCGATGAATTGTTCAAGGTCAAAGGAAAGACGGATAATTTTATTTTAAAACCGATGAACTGTCCGCATCATATGCAGATCTTTGATTCGTTTTCTTTTTCGTATCGGGATTTGCCGGTACGGTATTTTGAACCAGCAACTATTTACCGGGATGAGAAGTCTGGACAACTGTTGGGTTTGAGTCGGGTACGTGCTATTACGCAGGACGATGGACATTTATTTTGCCGGGTTTCGCAGATAAAACAGGAAGTTGCGACGATTGTTAATGTTATAAGAGAATTTTATTCAACTTTAGGTATGGATAAGGAATATTGGGTTTCCCTTTCTGTTCGCGGTGAGGATAAGTCCAAATACTTAGGAACGGAAGAGGCTTGGAGAATTGCTGAGGTGTCATTGGAGCAGGCTGCTAAAGAGAATAAGCTGAATTATAAAAGAGTTGAGGGGGAGGCGGCGTTTTACGGTCCGAAGTTAGATTTTCTCTTTAAAGATTCATTAGGACGGGAATGGCAGTTAGCTACTATACAATGTGACTTCAATTTGCCGGAACGATTTAATCTGGGATACATGAACGAAGAAAGTAAACGGGAAAGGCCCGTTGTGATACATAGGGCTATATCCGGTTCATTAGAAAGATTCATGAGTGTGCTGATTGAACACTTTGCGGGGAAATTTCCTTTGTGGTTGTCGCCTGTTCAGGTGAAGATTGTGACAGTTAATGATAGGAATATTGACTTTGCTAAGTCTGTTCAGAAATTATTATTGGAACAGAATGTTCGGGTGGAGTTAGATGATCGTACTGAATCGATTGGTAGAAAGGTTAGAGATGCGCAGATGGAACGAGCGAATTATATTATAACTGTTGGCGACAAAGAAGTCGAGAAGAAAGTATTAGCTGTGCGTGATAGAGAAGGTGCAGTGAAGTTTGATGTTTCTGTGCAGAAGTTTGTTACTGAGATTGTGGAAGAGGTTAAAAGTAGGAGATTGTAGATGGTTCAAACAGGACTTAATAATATCTGATTTTTAGTTTTCTTAAAATTAATATTGAATTTATCAAAGATACCTTCTACACCTAAAACAATTCCTGCATCATCTGAAAATCCTTCTTCCGATTTGATGATTAAAACGGGGGCTTGTACTTTGATGTTATGTCTTTTTTCTTTTCCCATAAAAGTTAAAGAAGCTTTGCTATTAATAGCTTTACTAGACTCTCTGAAGGCATAAATGGTGCTTTCTGATCCTTTCAAGTTCAAACCAACTGCTTTTGCCAGATCTTCTGGAATAACAGTAATATCACAACCAGAATCTATCAAGGCAACTACTTCAACAGATACATTTTCACCATGTAGAATAACTGGAATCCTGGGACGAGATACAAAAGTACCATCCTGCAATTGTTCTTTCTTGAATTTATATGTTAATCCCATTTTACAAAATAGAAAGTTTATTACGCACCTTAGCTAGGAAAGGTCTTTTAGTAGGGTATTTTGCCTTTGCTTCTTTTACCACTAAGGTAGCATCTTTACCTGAAGCAACAACATGTTCATCAACAATAGCAACCCATTTGCCTGCGTATTTAGTGAGATTCTCTTCCAGAAAGTATTCATAATCTGCATAGGTCATATTGTTGTTAAAATATTCTACGTTATTTATATGTTTTGTTGTGAAAATCAAATAGTTTTTTTATAAATTTGTCGGCACTCGTCTAAGAATTTCTGCTTTTCCTTACTATAGGTTACACTATTCATAAGTTCTAATACTTTTTGAGCATCCTTCCATTTGAGGATAGGTGTTGGTTGAATAGGTCTTGCCATATTTTATGTTAGAATCAGTTGGGGATTATTAAGTTTTCTGATATTTATGGGATGTTGAGAAGTTCAGGAGAGGAGGTTTTCAATCTCTAAACTCAATTTAGCAAAAGTTATATATTAATATTTATATAATAAACATCTAGTATAACAAATATGACCAATTTATCAGAAAAAGAAACCCGGGAAAAGGTAATTGATCCTTACCTTTATGATGCTGGTTGGAAAGAAGAATTCATAAAAAGAGAAGTTAACTCTGTTCGATCTGATTTTAAATCTAAGAAGTATCAACCTCAGAAAGATGAAATGGATAGAGACGGGAGATTTATTGACTATCTATTATTAGATTCTGATAAATCTGTATTAGCAATTATTGAAGCAAAGAAATTCTCTGTAGATGCTGAGAAAGGAAGCATACAGGCTACAACTTACCAAAAAGATATTGAAGCACAAATTAACGAGGTTGTTCCAATTTTTTTAACTAATGGCCAAGATTGGTACTTTAAGGAAAAAGGTCTCCCCATGAGAAAAATATCTGGTCCTTTTTCTCAAGCAGACTTACATAGAAGAATGAGGCTGTCTAAAG